>Ga0209535_1003017_pt1 | contig 10882 bp, 20 predicted proteins | sample LinPmetageLP28_FD_184041 | JGI IMG/M metagenome (GOLD analysis project Ga0209535, IMG submission 184041) | Marine viral communities from the Pacific Ocean - LP-28 (SPAdes) (version 2) | ecosystem: Environmental > Aquatic > Marine > Oceanic | place: Pacific Ocean | collected 2009-08-22
CGGCGGTTCTTAAGATAACACATTCCATAACACCGTGAGTCGGCTTTACAAGCTTCCCAGAATATAAAGAATAATCTGTTTGCTTCCCTAAAGTCTGGTTTCCCAACATCAATCTTGGAGTGCTGCAAGTACATAAAGTGAGTACCAGTAATGTAAGTAGCCACATCTCTATTATTAAACCAATGGCCTTCTTCTCTTTTTTTGAATTGTTCATCTATATATGGCTCCCATTTTTCCTTAAAGTTATCTGGATAATCTCTCCATTCAAATACATTTTGTATTTGTTTTAATTCCTTTGGAAATTCCTCTGGAATCCACTTGTCTTTAGAGCTATCTATTTTTGTAGGAAGTTTTGGTAAAGCTATTTTTAAGTTTTGTATCTCGTATATTTCACCTATTTGACCAGTCTTAGATATAACAACAATATCGTGTTCTTTGTTATATCCATAAACCCATTTCTTAGATTTGTTTAACCTAGTTATTGTATTGCTTTTTATAGGTGAAATCACCTTATATAAAGTTTGTTCGTACATTACCTAGATCTTTTTTCAGCAAACCCGCTAAAGGTTTTTTTCTTAGCTTCTTCTTTTGGCTTATCAAGCAATAAGTTTTCTTCTTGCTGTATTCTAGTAAGTATTTCAAACGCATCAAATATTGCTAGCTTTTTAGTAGCCGCCGCATTTTTAAGTCTGTCAGCTGATATATCATCGTCTGAATCTACAATAGCCTCTTTTGCAACCTTAATTAATTCTTCAACTGCTTTGTGTCCAGCTTGGATTATATTCTTCTTCGTTTCCTTGATATTCATATTTGATTAAAATTAAATGGCTAGGCACTCTGTAAAGTCTTTCCTTTTCTATAAAAAATTCATATTCAAGCCCGGGTTTAAATCCAATTAAAGATTCTTTTTCAACAGTGCCGTCAGAGTATTTTACAATTCCTATATTCTTTTTTTCAAAATCAATAGAAAACATTTTATCTTCCTTAATTGGTTTTACAAAACAATAACCTTCAATACAATTCCATTTCCCGTTTCGCTTATATGCGAAAACCTGGTCAGGGGCTAAAAAATACTCATCTTCTTTAAAATAACTGCGGCTATTTTTTTCATTACCTCTTACGTCATAAAATCTTCTAAATACATTATGATGTACAATAACCTCGTCTCCTACTCTTATTTCTGTGTCTAAAGCTAAAGGTGTTTTTTTAACAATGCCTAATCTGCTTACATAATGATGATTTTGAAGTTCCGTATTTAACATAAGTTCAGAATCATTTACTTTTTTAATACCAGTAGTCCGCTTTGCTCTTGGAGATATTATAAAATTAAAAATACTATTCATTAATATTCTAAATTATATTCAACAGCCACCGCCATATTCTTATTGAAGTCTTTCCACGGCAATAGCTCGCCACCTTTTTTAATATAAATAGAATACTTATCTTCTTCCTCTAATATATTATCTATAGTATGCCCGCCATATACTTCTTGGCCTACCGAATAGTGCATAGCGTCATTTTTGTAATCGCGCCCTATGCTAATCTTCCTTATCAGTTGCATCTTCTTTAATTTCCCCGGTGTCAATATTAACGGTAATTTCCCCGTATATTTCTTTTAAATTTTTTTGCACAGATTCTAAATCTGATACCGCCGCCATTGTTGCGTGAAGCAAATCGTGCTTTTGAAGTTCTAATCCTCCTATTTGAATTTGAAGTTTGTTAACCTTGTCTACCTTAGTTCTTAAATCCTCAAGTTCTTGTTTTTTTAATTTTGCCATTTTATTTAATTTGATTATTTGTAATTGATTTTGCTTTTTCCCAGCTTCTTCCCACAAAGTAAGCCCCGTATACTGTAACAAGAAGAGTTTGGAATATAGGAATATACTCTTCTGCAATTTTAAATTCACCTATGTTGCCGTCAAAGAAAGCGCAAACAGTAAATATAACAGTCAAGTATATTAACACCATAGGGCGGATGTTTTTTGATAAAAATGAATCAGACTTCATATCCGACTCCCACCTTGCGGTTACTTGCTCTTGAGCTTCTTTATCAGCTTTTTCTAGTATCTCTGTAATTAGTCTTTGGGCTTCTAGCTTTTCTTCTTTAGTTGTAGTTAAGTTATCTAAAACTTGCCCCACTTCTTTTATTACATTGCCAGTAAGCCATTCCCATATTTTTTTCATTTGTAAGGAAATATTTTATTTAATTTATCTCTTCTTGCGCTGCAGCCGCAGTCTTTGCCTAATGCTCGATTAGTTTTTTCAACAAAAGCCTTAATACCTGTGGCTTTGGTTATTTTTTCTATAGAATCACCTAATCCTTTTGATTTCATATTATTAGCATTTCCATCTGCGTCTTGCGGCGCAAATTCTTTTTTCTGGTGTTTTACTGCAATTAATGCTGTGCATTTTCATTTGCCCCTTAGATCTCGCGCAGTAAGATGTTCTTCGCGAGCCGCCCCCGGGCTGTGGCGCTTTAAGATTACCCCCGGTTTTTTTATTATAAGCCTTGCGCCCCGCGGCTGTCATCCCAGCACCTTCTTTTGCTGTTAAAAAATGTCTGCCTTTGCCTTTGGTGGTTTTGCGAAGCTTTTTGGCTATTGAGCTTTTTGGTTCTTGAATATACATAAAATTACCTTTTAGATCCGAAGCCTTTCATTTTAAAAGACCCTTTCATTTTCATTACACTTGGCTTTTCATACATCATTTTAGCCGCAGTGTCTTCCTGGTCTTTTCTTTTTTCATCTGCTTCTATTTTAGCAGTTTCAGTTAGAACGGCATTTTGATTTTTTTCTTTATTGGTTTTAGCCTCTAATTCTTGAGCTCTTCTTTTTTCAATGTTTGTTATTTGCGTATCGCGGTTTGTTTCTGATTTAAGCTCTCGTTGAACTTTATTTAGTCGATCTTCCTCTTTTTGCGAAATATTCCCCCTGCCTGTAGACCCTTGGCGAACCCCCTGCTCACCCATTTCTCTTTGGGTTTGTGCATATTTGTTAAAAGATATAGATTCTTGCGCGTTTGCATAATCCTTAGCAGCTCTTCCAAATTGTTTTTTATTTTTAATACCCAATTTTTGGTACTCCTCTAAGCTTTTACCCAGGGTAGCAGCTCTTTGTTCGTCAGTCATACCCGCGTAACCTTTTCTAGCTTTTTTACCAGACATACGCCCTCTGTACAAACCTGCACGACCTCTCTGCCTTTGCTGCCAGTTGTAGTCTGCATCGCCCTGTGTTTGCTTGTATATGGGGTCTTCTTTTTTTACAACTTTATCTTTGCCTTTAACCGTAGTGGTAACTTCTTTTTCAGGACATTGACCAAATTGCTCATGACAGGGTTTTAAACACGGGTTTTTTCTGCATGTTTCTAACCATTCATCATCTGGCGCTTTTTTAGAATTGGGCATTGATTCACCCTTTAAATCCCCGGGTTCATTTGTAATCACAGTTTCGTCCTGGCCTGGAATTACCTCTGTGGACTCCAGACTGCTATATAAGTTGTCCCCTAAAAGTGGGTCCTTCTCTGAGGCGACTTGCTTCATTGGTGAACACTTGCCATTTCTAGCGGCCATTACTCGTTTTGTTATAGGTTTGTTGTACATGTTAGTTTGTTTATTTATTCAACATCTGGTGTTGTTGTTTCCGGAGTCTCTTCCTTTGGAGGCGGCGGTGAGGCTGCTTTTCTTTTTTCACCTTTTGGCATATCAGCGCCGTAATCAACAAATTTAGGTGCTATATCAGCCGCTCCTTGAATTAGCATTGCGCTGGCTTTATAGGGCGAGCTTTTTGCTCTTTGTGTAATTGGATTAACTTTCATAGTTATTATTTTTTTTCTTTATTGTATGCTTCTTTTTCCCATTCAAAATCCCCGCCTTCGGCTTCTGACTTACCTGTTTCCATAGATATTATTTGCCCAGCCTCTCTTTTGTAAACCCTAGATGGAGACTGGGTGTTCTTTTTCCACATAACAGTGTCATTAGTATAATTCAACCGACCTTGGTCCATTTGCTCATGGTGCACATTTTCGTGCTCTACCGCATCTTTCTTTTGGGCATCTGTTGCATCAGTACTAACAAAAGTAGATCCATCTCTATTTGCTTCAGCTAAAATGCCTTCTTCCAAATCCTTTTCAAAAACTGGAGTACTATAAGTGGAAAGCTCTTCATTAATACCGAACAGCTTTCCTTTTGACTTTAGCTTAAAGCTCATAGTTTATTTATTTTTTCTTTTTCTTTTTGTCCTTCCCTACGCCGTAATAACCGCTTTTATAATTTTTAGCCATAGAAGCTTTTTCTTCGTCTTTAGCTGCGGCTTTTTCTTTTTTAGTTTTAGCTTTACCTTTAGCTTTTGTTTTTGCTTTTGCTTTTGGCGTAGATCTACTAGAATAACCCGAACCAGACCCTTTGCTCGTAGTTCTAGACCTTACGGGTTTAGATTTTGAAGCTCTTGTTTTTTTAATGCTGGTCAACTCTTTTTCATACAGATTATTCATCTCATCTGCATTCTTTTCCGTTTTATACCTCTTTATATAAGCCTCAAGTTCTTTCGCTGTTTTTCCAGTAAACTTTGGAGTTTCTTTAACTGGCTCTTTGCCTTTAATTGGGACTTTGCCTTCGTCTTTACTAACCGCTTTTGAAGACTCTGATTTCGATGCCGCTGCTTTTGATTCCGTAGCTGCCTTTGATTTTGTTTGCTTAGCCATAGACGGAATCGCTTTTTGTGGCACCATACCAATATGTCCGCTTGGAGCAATTGCAGGTTCTGTGCTTTGATTAATATTGCCTATACTGAATTCTTTTGTAGGTTTAGTAAGTTGAGCAAACTTTGCTTTTACTCTTGCTGTTATTGGGTTTACTTTTTTCATTGTTTTATTTTTTAACTTTTATTGCCCCTTCTGAAATTGGCTTAGCACCTTCAATTGGTTTCTTTATAGGCTTTTTATCAACTTTTTCTGGTTTTCCAGAACCTTTTTTAGGGGTTATTTTTATGTTTTTGGATTTTGGCCCCGTTCTAGATTTTCTTCTTTTTTGAGCAGCTTTCTTTTTTGCAAGCTCTTTTCTTTTTTCCTCAGGGGTTAGTTCTTGTTTTAAGTCTCGCGTGCCTTTCATTCCCCTAGAGATATTTCTAAGGCCTTCTGTCTGCTTAGCTGCGCTTTTTGGTGATAAGTGTTTTATTTCCCCAGTTGAAAAGTCAACCATATCGTAACCTTTTTTAGCGGCTTTTTTTCCAGCCCTATTCATTTTACGCTTTTGTTTTTTATAGCTTCTTTTTTCTAGTCTTCGAACTTTTGGATTTAATGAGTCACCTGTTTTTGGATCGACTTCGCCAATTCCGCCCGCCTTTTCAATTTTATCGTCAAACTTCATTTCTACGGCTTTAGCCGCTTCAAATTGAGCTGTTTCTACAGGATCTACGCCTAGTTGCTTAGCCATAGAAGCTTTTTCTCCGGATTCTAAAATCTTTTGCTTTAAAGCATCAGGAAGATTTTTTTGTTTACCAATCAAAGCTTTTAAAGCTGGTGATTTGGGCGATTGTTTATATGCCATGATTTATGTTATTTATAATTATCTATCTTTATCTTTAATCATATCATCAATAGCTTTGTTGTATACTTTGTCTGTATATGATTGGTTGTTGTAAAATTTACTTCTAGAAGATACCGGCAGATCTTCTTCTGCTAGCATTATTCTATATATTCTTTTGATTAAAGTTTGGCACTTAAAGGAAGTTTTATAAACAGTAAATTTTGAAGTAGTTCTGTTTCTTTGTTTAAAAACATCTATCCAACCTTCTTTTCTTAGTCTTTCCCATCTAGACTTATCCCATGAATAAGTATAAACGCCATTAATAAAATCATTACGCGTAAAACGGACTTTGCAATCCAAATAGATTAAAAGTTCTAAATCAGCGTCTTTTAAGTTGTAAGTTTTACAGGCCCATTTCCTAATAAGCCTGTAATACTTCAACAAATTTATTTCTTTAATATAAGCAGAGTCTAACCTCATTCCACTATTACTATGTCTGTAACTTTTATAACATAGTAAAGACCATCTTTATGTTCAATGCCATGGCCCGCGTGTTTATCATATCTGACTATATCCCCCTTTTTTAATACGGGAACTTTGTCGCCCACGCTTATTACCTTACCTTTTAAGTATCTAACCTCTTTGTCTTGAGATTCCGTCAGTTCAAGGCCACCTACTTTCTTCGGCGCCTCTTTTATTTTGTCTACTACTACATAATAATTAATTGCCTGCATCGTCTAATCTTTTATTACTGATTACACAGTCTGCTGATATAATAGTAGTGGCAACAGATACTGCGTTTTTGAGCGCCGATTTTGTAACCAAAACCGGGTCTATAATGCCATGCTTAATCATATTAACTTCCTTGCCGGTTTTTACATCTATACCAGTGTTAGGCTTATCATGGCATCCGCATCCGTCAATCCCCGCGTTATGCAATATTGTAAAATACGGAGCTGCTATTGCATTTAAAAGTATCTCTTCTCCTAACCCTTCAGGCTCAATAGTTGTAGCTGCGTTTAGTAAAGCTACACCCCCGCCTGCAACAATACCTTCTTTTAATGCGGCCTTTGTTGCGTGGATAGCGTCTTCAACCCTGTCTTTCTTTTCTTTTAATTCTATTTTAGAATCACCACCTACCTTTATGATACCAACAATTCCGGATAGCATTGCTAATCTTTGCTCAAGCTTTCTTTTTATAAAACCGTTTTTCTCGTCTTTAATCTTAGATCTTACGCTTTCAATACGCTCTGTCAAATCTTCGCCTAGGTCACCTATTTGTAATACCGTGTTTTTGTTATCAGTAACACATTTCACAGCTTCACCCAATACCGAGGGCTCTATTAGGTCTAAGTCATCTCCTAGCTCCTCATTTATAAGCTTAGCTCCTGTCAGGAAAGCCAGGTCTTCCATTGAGTCCATTCTTGTTGGGCCAAATCCAGGTGGATCTACAATGTTAACTTTAAGATTGCCTTTAACTTTATTTGCAACCAGTGTTGCATAAGGCTGTTGCTCTATATCGGCAACTATGAGTAAGGCTCTTTTTTCTTTTATTACAAACTCCAATACGCTTTGTATTTTGCGTATACTAGGAATTTTTGAACCTACAATTAATATGTAGGGGTTCTCTAATACACTTAATAACTTATCTTTATTAGTTGCCAAGTGTTGGGATTTTAATCCGCTTTCAAATTGCGCTCCGTCAACAAAATCAACATAAGTTTCATTTGTTTCAGATTCTTCCATTAATACGACGCCATCGCTGCCAACCTTTTCGTAAGCTTCTCCAATTTTGGCTCCAAGCTGTGTATCGTTGTTACAGCTAATAGAAGCAACATTATGTAACATCTTTCCTTTAATAGGAGTACTGGTCTTATCAAGATATACTTTAACTTTGTCAGCGCCGCTAAGAATGCCATCTTTAAGGTTTCTAGTCGTTTCTTCATGCTCTGTTTCGTTTATATTTTTTAAAATAGAATAAGCCAGGAGGGTAGCTGTGGTTGTGCCATCTCCTGCCTCATTAACTGTATTGCTAGCCGCTTCCTTTATTAAGGTCGCACCTATGTTTTCAACCGGGTCTATTAAGACTACGCTTTCTGCAACGGTTACACCGTCTTTTGTTATCACCGGTCGTCCTCTTGCGTCTTCAAATATTACGCATTTTCCAGAAGCACCCAATGTGCTTTTAACTGCGTTTGTTAATTTTTCTACGCCGGACATAATTTTGTTACTGGCTGCCTCGCCAAATGCCAAATCTTTTACAATCTGGCTAGGGTTATTAAATTCCATTAAATTAAATTTTAAATATTACTTAAATGTTTTTATTACTTTTGGTCCGTTTAGAAATTCTAGCTTCTTTTCGTAATGCTCAATAGTTTTATCTATTGATGTTTCAGCTGCTTCTAAAGTTTCTCTTCTAGTTACATCATGCCATTTTTCGCAGCACTGATCTTTTTCTGGGTCACAAGGACAATCGATGTCTTTGTATTCCGTTTGGTAATATCCGTTTGGTAACTGAACAATTCTCCAGTTTGCTTTATCAGCAATATGGTTCCATAGTTTTAAACGGTCTTTGTCTGGTTGTGGTTGACTAGTCCACGTATTAGTCGAGTAATAAACTGTCATTGGTTTTGGTTTTTATGTTATTATTTGGTTTGCACTATCCCGTGCAGGGTATATTTATTTTACCAAGGCACGTCCTTGGAAGCAAATGTGGGAGCAATAAGCTCTTCAATTTTTTTATCCAAAGTTTCTTTTAGTCCTTCAGTATCTAAGCCAGCGCTTTCAAGCCAACCCACTATATCTGATTCCTTTAAGTCTTCAAAGGCAATATAATTGTTGGGATCAGCTCCTGTTATAACTTGAGTTCCTATTAATCTAGCTGAATACTCGTTATCATCCGAATCTTTTTGATCAGAAATAGCTGTGTAGCTCCAATGTATATTGTAAACCATATCCGCCATGCCGCCTCCCTGCGTTCGTACATCAAGCTTGTTTATTTTCCAATTATATGTATTTGCCATTTTTTTTATTTATTTATTTTACTCTAAGGTTATTGCTTAACCATTACGATCCCTGCTACATTAAGAGGTGCAGCCCCAGCCCCACTGGTTTGATACAGCTCATTTTGGGCAATTCCACCTGTGCCAGCTGCTGCATCATCCGCAAAGCTTTGCAAAGCAGTCATTTTAACTTTTTTAGTAATTGTTACTAAAGTGTCTGTAACAGAAAGCGGAACTGACCCAAAACCGGTAATTGTTGAAAAAGAATTACAGGTCATGTTAACAGCATCCCATTTTGTAGTGGTGTTGCCAATTGCAAGATTTTTTGTGCCCGGATTAAAGTTTACTACATTAGCACCTATTATGGTGGTAGCTGCATCTGGAAATATTAAGCTAGAGCCAGTGAGTGTAGCTTTTTCAGAAGCTAAGTTTGTTGTCTGTATGGCCCCGACTACGTCAAGCTTCGCGGTGGGTATGGTAGCCCCAATGCCTACGTTGCCAGTAAATGTGGCTGAAGCGCCAGTGGTGTTGGTCCCTGTGAAATAGGAAGGCTGCTCAAAATATGTTGATTTAATAACAGGTAGAGCTGAGTCTGTTTGGTTGGTCTCCATTTTTACATGGTTATTACCACCCGTTTGAAGTATCATTCTACCTCTTTGTGCGGTGCCGGCCTCTGAGGTTCCATCTACTCTGTCAATCTGAATAGCACATTCATTGAATTGTCCCTGTGTATTATCGGTATCAGCCTCAAATTGCACTTTAATACCCCCGTCTTGAGGGGCAGAGTCGTTTGTTGCTTTTATTAGCATTTGATTACCCGCAGCTTTATTAGAAACAAATTGCGCGTCTCCGTCAATATTAATCGTTTTTCCTGAGCTAAAGCCCATAGCTGATTCGCTTATTATTAGCTCATTACTTGTGGAGTTCCATTTAAATGCCGAATCAGAAGTTAAAGTTCTAGTGCTCATGCCGGCGGATCCATCCCAAAACGCAACATAACCGCCCCCGCCTGTGCTAGAAGTCTGCAATGCACCTGTTCCGTCTATATATTGGCCTACTGTTCCCGCCCCTGTGACAGCAAATGTGCCGCTGCTGGTTATTGGAGAGCCAGAAACAGAAAATGCTGCTGGCATACTTAAACCTACACTAGATACTGTGCCTAGCCCGGCTATCATATAAGCCTTTAGGTCGCTAATTTTAAAATTTTTAGTAGCATCTGAATTATCTGCATCCGTTCCGATCAACTTATCGTTGTCGCTTATGGTAATATCGTTATTATATGTGGTAATTCTTGCCATGTGTTAGTTTGTGTTGTAGTTATTTCCCCCTTCGTGCTTAGTTCCTAGCCCTTCATTGCCTCTGTTTGACTTAACAGACACAAATTTTTGCCTTTTATGGTCATAATCTTGACCTACGGCCTCAGATGGGTTTTTTCTTCGTTCTCTTTGAGCATGCGCTTTCTTAGCTTTCCTAGCAGGAGACATTGCATAGGCCTTATCTCTTGCCGCCTTGTCTCTTCTTGCTTGGGGGGAAAGTTGTTGTCTCATACATTGTATGATTACGCCTGTTTTTTAATACTTAAAAAAATAAATAGTGTGACAATAGCTACTTACTATTATATATAACTACCTAATGTCACCTTTATAGGGAAAAAATTTTTAATTTTTGCTAAAAACACAGCTTTTTTGGAATAGTTAGACATATAGAAGTTATGGGCAACACTATACATATATATAACCACATACGAAAGGGAAAGTTACTTTATTTTGGCCAGCCCCCTTGTCTTTTATTGCGTTTCAGGGATCGTTCCGGGTTTCCAGGGCCGGGTCCGGGTAGCTGCATGGCTGTGCCTCGACTAATTTTCTGCCAGAGTTTGGGCTTTTGCTGGGATCCCGCGAGCGGCAGCGTAGCAGCGCGGAGCGCAAGCGTATAGCATTTACAGTCTAGGTACGAAGTGTATTAGATAATATAAGTGAATATAAAAATTAATACAATGACTTCTAAAATATTTCCACATACTAAAACATATTTCAAAATATACTACTCACCTCAACACAAACTATATGACTTCACTGTCTTTGATATTACAAATGACCAAGTCATTTACCACTATCACTTCTCAAACCTTAAACAAATTAATAAACTAATACAAGAATACAAATGAAAACTATAACTAAACTAATCAAGACTCTGACCAGTAACATAACACTGGGCAACATGCACGAAACCATTAACCACTAAATAATTAAACTATGTCAAACAAATCTTACACACTATTAAAAATAAGCTGGAGGATCTTCAAGGAAGATTACTGGAAGCTGACTGACGAACAGAAATCTGAAGTGCTGGATATATACGA
>Ga0209535_1003018_pt1 | contig 10880 bp, 9 predicted proteins | sample LinPmetageLP28_FD_184041 | JGI IMG/M metagenome (GOLD analysis project Ga0209535, IMG submission 184041) | Marine viral communities from the Pacific Ocean - LP-28 (SPAdes) (version 2) | ecosystem: Environmental > Aquatic > Marine > Oceanic | place: Pacific Ocean | collected 2009-08-22
CGCGTTCTTTTAATTCGGGACTGGGTGCAGCTGCCTTGGTCGTCTTCTTACTGCACTTTGCCTTATCGGGAATACCCGACTTCCCACATTTCTTATCGAAGCGGGAAGCACAAAGTGGTGTCATTTTCTTGAACAGGAGGAATCAATGGAAAGCATTTGCTGGTCAGGCTTATAGCCATCAGCCCATACGCTTCTCTTCTTGCCGCATCCAGCGCCATCAGCTTTTTTCTTGGTTCCTGCTGGTACGCAATTAGGTACTCGTTTACCACCTTTCATTTTCATACCCTGCTGCACGTAACCCTCCCAGCAAGCGTCCTCACGTACTGCGTCCACCAACAAACTGTCGTACTTCAATCCTGGTATGCGCCCTCCCTTAGCGCGTCTGTGGTACTTGGATTTAAACAAGGATCGCTTAAAACTATTTTGTAAGCTTCTTAAATCCGTCCCATACTCACGTGCTAATGCTCGACTGGCTCGACCTACTCCTTTGCTTGTATTTGCAACATTAAGGATGTTATTACTCGCCCCTACTAAATTGCCTCGTGCGATGTTTCCCGCACCGAAACCAGCCTGGGTCACAGGCTCAATTAATGCCCTAGCCGCACGACGTGCTCCAGATCGAGGATGAAGTAAAGCTGTTGCACCTACAGCGACTGCAGCCACACCCGCTACGGTTGCTGCCACCTTGACGGGCTTATTCCATGACGCTCGACACTTGTGTGATTTAGGGATACATGCATTTCCACATTTCTTTGAAGTAGGGCCACACTTCAAACTCTTCTTATTACCAACAAAAGCATCGTCACGAAAGTGAGCGGCGGTCAGTGCATTAATTGAATCTGCCCAAACTCGAGTGTCCCTCTTCATATATGTGTCTTTTTTGCACTTGCTACAACTCTTTCGTTCGTCACATTTGCATTTCTCGCCATCGGTGACCTCTTCTGCGCCTTTCTTACCCTTTTTCTTACTCTTCTTGGCCATAAGGCTTTTAGACCCTTGACGTACTTCGCTCATGTCCGCCTGAGGTGCTAATTGCTTTTCAATCTCGGAGACAGCCACGGCTTGACTTAATTCTTTATTCCCAGTCTATCTACGTATTTTTAGTCGATTGGCTCTGCTGAAAAAGACCGGTAAACAAACCGTGCATTGGATGGTTCTTGTCTTCCCTGCCATCCTCGGTGTACAACTTGTTTAGACGGTGTACCCGATTCATTTGCTCAACGTGGTCTTCAGCGCCGTAACTATCTGAGGGCATGCGTTAACCGTATTAGGTCCGTTAATTATATGTGTCGCACTCGGGGGCTATGTCACTGGGGATGGAGTTCGAGCCTCGAATACAGCCCTGGTTAGGTCGTCGCTAAGAGGGTTGGAGGATGCTTTTCCAACTTCGCGACGGTGGCGCTGTCCTGTAGCTGCATATCCAGAATCCATAGAACTGAGATCCAGATCCCAAGGGGTGACTGTGCAGCGACAATTCGGATGGAGTGGCGGATGTATCTCGGATTTTTTGTAAACCTTGCCAGCTCTCCCAGTACAGATCGGACACGCCCGATCATCAGCCGTTGCGTAAAAAAGGACATGCGTTACACCCTGCTGTGTGAAATAAGCGTTACTCGCTTCGTTATAAGCACGAAGACTTTCTGTCCTCGTAATTGTTGCGGCTCGCGATTTGACGACTCCGAGTTCAGATCGAAGATCCTGAATCATTGCATTAGTTGGACGACCTTCTGCGATTCCACTTGCTATTAATTCGGCTGAGGTTGTTGCAAACTCTCGACCATGTTTTGCTAAATATCCATTGGCTTGTCGTGCTGCTGCTTCTACCGCTTCAAGTGGGACCGTTGCACTTAGTTGTGGCGCTTCTGGCCGCATCTGCACCGTTAGATCTTCTGCCACCGTCATGCCATAGCGGCTTGATTGCTCAAGAAGCTTGCGGTATAGCAATTCATACTCGGTGATCTTGTCTGGTGCAATGACCGGAACGAGTTGGTTTAGCTCCATCAGAATTGTCAAATTCCTATTAACTGTCCCTGTCTTTCCTATTGCTATGTGCGCCCTGATTCTGCGGATGATCCGGTTCAAGCTGCGCTCAAGAGCACGATTTATTAATTGCTGAGTACGGATTTCATTGCGCTTCAGCAGTTCGTTGTACTGCTCCGCTATGTCGTACTCGGTGGCGCTCATTTGGTCCTATTCATTAGCGCAGTTTCTATAAGATTTTCCACCATGCTTTTCTCGGTGTCTGTTGGCATTTGATCTCGGACTTTTTCTACACCACCAACATCACCACGAAGAGCAGCAGCTGTTGCGCTGTCCATGAGGCTTTTGAAACGCTCAAAATTCATCAGAAATCCTTGTTTTTAAGGCCAGCTTCCACAATTTGTTGGGTCCATGCATGCGAAACAGGGTAATCCCTTTTAAAATCAGCGCCTGCTCCAACATAATAAACGTAGTTCTCGGCGAATGTTTCAAGACGTGGTTGCCGCGAAGCAAGTGATATATCAGATTGACCATAAAAACTCGTTGATCTAAGTAGTTCGTTCTGTAAAGATTCTCCAGCATATGTCTTTCCATTGACTACAACTTTATTTGGAGTTTTAAAACCGGCTCTGTGATGAATAGCATGCCCAAGCTCGTGTGTTTGAATTGTTAACGAGTTAGCAGCAGGATCTGATGAGACACTAGACATCCAGTAATCCGTATATTGTTGACGACTTCTTACATCTTTGAGCGGTGGTTTAGTTTCTAATCGAGAGACTCCCGCTGTAGACGCTTTATTGAAACTATCTATTGGGTCTGTTCCCGATCTAGTGGCATAGCGATTCCCGCTTATCGTAGGTTTTAAGCCTGCCTTGTATTGATTAGGTTTTGCAGGATTGTATTGTCCCGCGTAGTAAGCATCTCTATCTACTTCGCTCACAGTCATGCCTTTCTCTATAATAAAGCTCTGAAGTTGTTCAACAGCTTTTGGATCAACTCCTTCCTTATTTTTTAAACTATCGTATTCTTTAGCCATTTGTTGTGTGGTACGAAGATTTTTAGAAATCTCCGATTTTTTTGCAGCCGATTTTTTAAGTGCGACTGCAGCAGTAGCTCCCACTGCAGCAGCTGTGAGAGTTAAAGGGTTACCTTTTCCTTTTACAAGGGCCAATCCAGCACCAGCAACAGCGGCTAACGCGGCAGCACGTTCTGCAGTCGCTTGCTTTCCTAGGCTCTTTGATTTCTGCGCAACTTGAGCACTTTGACTCCCGTTCACATTACATTTATATGACTTTGGAATGTAACTTTCACCGCACTGTTTGCCCGTTCCCGAAGACTTTTTTGCATCGTCCCTAACCTCCGCTGCATCGCTGCGCTTCATCTCACGTTTGGCTACTTTTGTCACGCTTGCCGCTTCAATCCATTGAAGGGCTATCCCTAAGTCAATCTCGGTCATTCCTTTTCCATTCGCAGCGAATATCTTCATTGCTTTAGCCAGCTCCCCAGCCGCTGCCGCATCCTGAAGCTGGGAGTACCAATCACCTTTAGCGTCCTCTGCATCTTTGCGTCCTTTGGTCGGATCGAAGGTGCCGAAACCTTTGTACCCCTCGGTAGCAATTAGCTCTGCAAAGGGAGCCGGATCTTTTTTAACTGGTTGACGCAATGCGTTATCTGTTGTCTGCTTAGTCCATTCGTATGCAACAGGGAAATCACGCTTCATTGCTTTCCCAGATAGTGTGTATAAAGCAAAGTTTTCAGCGTAAGTTTCTAAACGATTCCCTTGGCTGTAATAGTTATCTCTTGTTGCTCTTGAACGTCGAATATCACTTTGACCATATATTCCAACAGATTTCATTAACTCTCTCTCTAAATCTTGCCCAGCATATGTCTTGCCATTGATATTTACTGACCTTGCTGTTTTAAATCCTCCGCGATAATGTACCGCATGCCCAAGCTCGTGTACTTTAATGTATGTTCCATATGAATTTTGTAGATCTTTTGATTCGCCTAACTGAGATATGGGTCCGTGGAATTTTTTCTGGTATGTATAAGTCTTAGGTACGTTTCTTGCATCCTGCTGGTACGGTGTCAGACCTTTTCTTAAGCTATTGTGATCCTGCAAGGCTTTTCCTAACAACTGATAATCAGCATCGGACATTCCTTTACGACTTTTTTCGTTGGCACTTAATCTGTTAGGTTTTCCGCTATCAAAATAACCTTTTATTCCGTTTAAATCAAGCATTATTCCTACTCTTTGCTGATCGATTCCTGCTTCTTCAGTGAAGGCGGCGACTTGATTGACAATGGCAGGATCCGCATCCGGCATTTTGGACAACTTGCGGATATCAGATGCAAACTGCTCAGGTGTCTTGGTAGACCTTCTCTCATTGCGTAAGGATTGAACTGCTCCTGCCGATGCAGCTATCCCAAACATCGAAAAATATATTGCCCCCTCCATCCCAAGTACAGATTTACGAGCTTTGATCGAAGCTGCAGCTAGTGCCACTCCGCCCGGTATTGCTGCAACTCTTAAGGCCGCACTTCCCACCTGTCTCGCTCGATAACCGGCGCTACGACCTGAGCTGGTCTTGCTGCATTCGTGGCTTTTGGGGATATGGCTTTCACCGCAGGGCTTACCTACTCCCTGTGACTTTTTTAAGTCATTCCTCTCCTCCGCTGTATCGCTTCGTTTCATCTCACGACGAGCCTGCGCTAGTGCTTCCGCATAGCTGCCCTCGAAACCTTTGCGCTTCATAATCGCTCTGGCTAAATCAGATTGACTACGCTGCGCTGCTAATCCGGTCTTTGCTGGTTTCTTCGGCTTCGATGCTGTTTTCTTCTTACCAGTGCTCGGTGCCTCACTCGGTGAACGAAGACTCTTAACTCCAGACTCGCGGACGATTGAATATGCACTACCTACGTCTGGAAGTTCTCGGCTCCCGTTGATCTGCTGCGCTACACGTTGCACCGTGTTTGCGCTGCTAGTAAATGTGCCTCCCTTATCACCTGAGACTGTAGTGGTGAAATAATCACGGAGGATCAGGTTGGCGTGTGACCTGCTCTTGATCGGCGTAACACGACCTGCAGTGATAGATTCGCTTTTCGTTACATAACGAGCTAAACCAACCTGTCCATCGCCGAATGTAGATTGCTTATTTAATGGGGATATACCCATACTGTTGGATACTTCTTTGAAATATTTGTCGTATCCAGTACTAATACGGCTGCGAATCATAGTGGCTTGTGATTTGTAATTGTCACTGCCTTTCGTTTTTAAAATGTCTGTAGCTAATTCTCTAGCCTGTCTACGTGCAATATTCTGTTGCTGTGGGGCTAATCCACCTTTAGCTAATCCCATGTTAGGAACTACTTGAGTGTCTACATACTTACTGATTGCATTGCTTGTAAAGTTACCTTTTGCATCTGTCTCGTAACGCCGTAAGTTCATGTCTGCTCTCATTGTGTCTCCCCACACATTGAGTTTGTTTTTTAGTTGTATTACTGCATCCGCGTTCAGATTCGATTGCTTACGAGTACCTCCAGGGGATTGGATAAAATCACTTCCTGCTAATCCAAATTGTCGAGCAACAAAACGGTTTGCTGCATCATTTGAATAAATGCTTCGGCCCTTTAATCCATCAGCTTCTGCTCCATATAAGGCTTTCGTTGCACCTCTTACCCACTCCTCGTATCCAATCTTTTTAATCGGTTTTTTTGTTACAGGGTCTAGTACCACTCTTCCCAACGAATCTGTGCCACGTACATTTCGCTGCAGTTCCTGCATGCGAGTTGTGAACCCTGAACTCTGGAAATCTGTCTGCCCTGGAGGCATGCTTAACGGGCCTATGCGGCCTCTGTTTACTAGTGCCCTTGCTTCTGAGCCTTCTTTGTTTGCCTTGAATAAAAAGGCACGACCTAAACCTTCGCTAACACCAACTGCATTGCCACGAATGTTGGAACGTCGATCTCGTACAAATGGTGTTCGGTCAAGTACTGCATCAACAGCACCAAAAGCTGCCATGTCAATGGAGCGCCCAAAACCCCTGGCATAACTCTTGTTTAGGCGTTTCGCGCTTTGGTGCGCTCCTACGACAGTCGCGCCTAATAACAGTGCAGATCCAATCTGGTTTCCGTATTTCTGTAAGTCACGCTTTAATTGTTTCTTTTTCTCGAGGTTGTCACCGGGAACGGTTTTGACAATGCCTCGGATAATACTGTTACGACCTCGGTCTAAGTTTTGGACACTAGTGGGGTCTTTTGCAATTGTCTTTATCCCGCGTTCAATAGATGCAACACCTCCAAGTGGATCGTGTGAATGCGACTTCAACTCTGAATTAGTCCCCTTACCCTCCAACCTGCAATCCCATGCCTGCGGGATGCAGCGATTACCACATTGCTTGTTTCCTGCAGTGCAATTTAGTTTGCCCTTACGTGTTTTCCCCGTCCGTGTTGCGGTTTTACCTTTTAAATCCAAACGGGCTTGAGTGGCACCCCGACTTTTGATGCGAGCTATGGAATCAGTCATCAGTAAGCACCCCATCCAGCTCGTAAAGATTCAATGTCCCCATCAGAAACCGGGGTAAGTCCAACCACATTCTGATTGGTAAACATCTTGCTAACAGCTCGTTTGGCCATTCGCATCGAAGCAAAACCCGTCACATACGGTCCTTCCGTAAGTTCCCCGTCTCGGTGCTTATCAAATCGCGCTCGGTATAACTTGTAAGCCTTGCTGCGATGTGGTCCGAACACAAGTTGTGGAGCTGTTGCGCTGCTATCCACGCGCTGGTTATCTGGTCCCACAGGGAAACCAACACGGACATCACCATCGCGGTGAGTGACCTGAATACGAAGTCCATGAGCGTCATAGGTCTCATAAGAATCAGTAGCTGTTTTGGCCTCAGGTTGAGCGGGTTGCTCTGTTCCTTCGGGTTGTGGTGTTGCTTCAGGTGGTGATAGATATGCCTCACTCTGGGCCTGATAGTTCAACATCTGTGACTCGAACTGCGCATCCGCACTTGCAGCTAATTGATTGCTAACTGTCTCGTTCAGCGTTGTTTCAATGCTGTATGTCGTTTCACCAAAGCGGCTTTCTCGGATTTCAAGCGGATTCAGTACTCCTAGTTGTAGATATTGAGCATCAACCTGGGCCATCTGTAGACGTAATGCCGCTTTCTCTTTATCGGTCTCGACAAAGCAGGACGGGAAATGAACTGCCCAACTCTTGGGCTCCATTCCTTTTGTTGGTCCTTCTTTTGATAGCAGGATGATGCGGAATATTTCAGTGACCGACGTTCGCATGTAGTTTTCTTGCCACGATTCCACGATTCCGGCCCATGCCCTTTCCTCGAAACGTCCTTCTTTACCCATCCCACCAGGGCTATCTCCCATCAAAATTGATGCAGGCCATCCAAGTGATGCCTGTAAATCACGGATAAAGGGCTCCATTGCTCCTGATATCCCACTGATATTTCTATTGAGGAATTCAATCTCTTCCTCTTTGTCCAAGACCATTCCGCCATAAACTGAACGCCCCAAACTGTTGGCAGCTAACCGCTTTGTGATATCACCTTCGTTACCTGATGCGATGCGCTGAAACAATCCTGGGATCTTATGGGTGTAAAGATCAGCGCTTTGGGTCATCTCAATGAGACCATCCAAACTCGTCATATACCGCTTCAATGCTTCCCAAATCGAGCCGATAACGGACTGACCCCAGCCGTTGTTACGTGATCTGGAATTCCAGGGCAGGAATAAGCCGTCAAAACGTGCAACACGGCTGCTATGAACACGGAGATTCACGTAGGAGGCTTCTTGGTCTGGTGTTAACCGCTGACTCGTGGTGATTCGATAATGCGTTGGTCTGCTGTAGTCAGTAATCGTGAAGTCAGACGGGATCAACTCGTAGCGACTCAGGGGGATGTAATCGTTGATCGATTTGATGTTGGCATAATCAACCTCTTCCTCTGGTTGACGGCCATCGTCAATCAACATCACCAAGCCAGCACCGCCATAAAGACGCTGAAGCTTGACCACTTCTGCTAACCGGTAATGAAATTGAGTGTTTTTGAGATACTCGTCAAATAAAGGAACCCAGTCCAGGGTGCCATTTTCGGTTTCATCTCCTAGCTCAAGCTTGGTTCTATGTTTGGTGCATTCGTTAGCTACTGCATCGACAATTCGCCTAACAATTCCGTGGGTGTATAAAACTTCTACTTCTTCCTGAGAAAGGAGGGACTTTGAACCAACCTTGGTATGGGTGATCTTGCTTTTTCCTGTACCCAGTCCAGTAATGGCATTCATCAACGCCCCATCATTTCTTGTATCAGAAGCGTTCCGTATTGCTTCAGTATTGATGGCTTTATTTTCCATTTCACGGCTATGGGGGATTAATTACATTTTAATCTTTTCCCTAAGTGAGTCTATTTCACAGAATGCAAGTCATTCTGAGCTTTAAGTCAGTCATGAGAGATAGATGTCAGCCATTTCGCCTTAAAGTCAGGCTTATCTGATCAGTCCTCTCCCATCTCGATATCTAGTAATAATTCCAGCGTTGCTACAAACAGGATCTGCTTCATTGCTATCAATCTCTCTTGTTCTGTTGGGTCTCCACCAGGCCACCTTTGAAGCTTCTCGTCTACTGCTTCTACAAGCAAACACAGCATCGCTTTTGATGCTTGAAACTGCACTACCGAAGAATCACTCATCACTGTGGTCCACCTAACGGATCTACTCCGGTTTTAAGAATCGCTACCGCTCTCTTGTAGTAATACGTCTCTGTTAATCCCTTGGCGGCAAGCGCTTCCTTAACTTTCTTCCAATTAAGTAATTCCTCCTCACTCATTGCCATAACTTCCAGGGCAACGCAGTGGCGTTGGAGGTATTTCACCCCATATTAAATGTTTTCAAAAAATGAGGCCGTCCTTGGGGCTTCTGGGATCAAGCTGCAACCGAATGCCAGCGCAAGCACCGTGTCGTCGTGATAACCAGGCGTTGCTTCTCTCGCTCCGCCGTCATATTGACGAAATGCTTTTAGTTCCTGCCCAATAATCCCTGATGGGAACTCCAAACGACCGTTCTCCATCAGATATAAAATCCGATCCGTTGCAATCGTCTTAGACGGCCTGCTCGTTGTGAATGGCTGGATATAAGTGGCAGGAAAATTAATCGCCAACGCTTCGCTAATCGGTGTGCCAATCCCGTTCTTCTCAACTACCAAGCGGTCTGGGCAAAAATAATCAATCAATTCTTCCGTTTTCCTTAGGCAATACTCACTGCTCTTTCCCGTGTCCCTGAACATTGCCACCACACGAGTTGGATCCTGCGTGATGTCCAGCACCATCGTTACCCAGTAATCAGCTCCACCAGCGGCTGGGTCGACGGATATTACATAATTTTTGCCCACCACTCCGCACTCAAGCCACGCTCCCTTGGAACAGTCATCAACCAGCTTTGATGGATATATCTGGGAATCTGTCATCCCAAACTGAAGCTCATATTCCTGATTCCATGCCGCTTCTGTCATTCGACGGCTTTCTCTTGTCTTTCTCGCCCAATCAGGCTCCTTTGAATAAATCGGATGCTGACTCCAATGAATCGTTGCCTTATGCCACGGTGAATTTGGATCGTTCCACAGCGTCCCAAACCAATCGGTCTCGGTGTTAGGCGTTGATACGACGATCACCTTGGCTTTCTCACCCACCATCGACAACACAGGCATCGCACCCTGATACAACGCTTCTGCTCCATCTAGAAACGCTGCTTCGTCTAAAAACAACACCGAGCAACTTGGAATACCACGGGCTGCTCGTGCTGTGGCCGGTAAGAAGTAAAGCGTTCCCCTTCCTTCAAAACTCAGCTGCGTATTGCTATCGGTTACGTACTGGAATTTCTCATCTTGGATGCTGTTAGCCATATAACGCACTCGTTTGCATAGCTCTGAACTATCTGTTTGCGACTTGCTAAATACCACTGCAGCGAATCCAGGCTCGGTCAGCGCACGGCACAGCAAATAAGAACACACAGTCTCTGACACCCCCGTTTGCCTTGACTTATTCACGATTACGTTCTGATTTCTGCCGATCTCGTCTACAAGCTCTTCTTGATACGCAAAGGGCTTAAATGGTGCCACCGTTCCGGAAGTCCGAATATATGTTCTCTGGGCAAACTCAGGCCATTGTTCCACTCCTGGTAATGCAGTAACGCGACGTGTCACGTCATAGGCGTCACGCTTTTTCTTGCGTTCTTCTATTAATGCAGCCAAACGGTCACATCGTCGATGGAGGCTCGAGAGAGAACTTGAACTTGTCACTCATCCTCCGAATTTCCGGCGTAAATCAAAGCTGATTCTTCAATTTCGGGAGTGCCATTTATTTTCTTGTTTTCGTCTAGTCCCGCAGATAGTTGACGCTCGAGGTCTCCGAGCTTTCTTTCGAGCAGTTTGCGTTCGGCAAAAGCACTGCTGCCACTCATTAAAGCTCTTGCCGCTTGAATACGGTCACTCGCTCTTGCTTCAGGATCGGTGACAATTTCGTTCAATGTGTATACGGCTTTTTGTACATAAGAAGTGTTTAATCCTCCTGCGTCATCGAGCATTTCCCACTGCCGACTTGTAATCTCGCGCTGCATTTCAGGACGTTTTCTCCAGGCATATAACCAACGTTCACTCACGCCAGCTTGCTTTGCGGCTTCACGACATGACTTCCCTTGCGCTAGGCAGTAAGCAGCAATTGTTTGACGTTCGTCTAAACCGGTCGCAGGATCAACCGGAAGTCCCCTTGCCATTTTCTGATCTGTATTTAGAAGAATCTTAGCTGTTTAATATTCCGACTTCGGTATTTTATACTTGGATGTATGGACAGTTGTTTCCATCTAGTAGGCTGTGACCTACTTGCTATTAATGG
>Ga0209535_1003019_pt1 | contig 10879 bp, 15 predicted proteins | sample LinPmetageLP28_FD_184041 | JGI IMG/M metagenome (GOLD analysis project Ga0209535, IMG submission 184041) | Marine viral communities from the Pacific Ocean - LP-28 (SPAdes) (version 2) | ecosystem: Environmental > Aquatic > Marine > Oceanic | place: Pacific Ocean | collected 2009-08-22
TTTACTGTTCTTGTTAATTTTGCCATTATATTACTCTTTTAAAAATTGCTTGTTCTTTTAATTTTGCCTCAATTACAATATCTGGTTCAAGACCATATGTTTGTATTTTTTCATATATAATATCAGAATGAGCTTGAGGACGTATTGACTCATCTAATTTTTCTTTCCTACGACTTTCTGAATAGTGACAACATTGTGTTATTCCTTTAGGCCAAGTTGTAGCTGCTAATTTAAGTGCTTCTTCTTCAGTTAAATCTCCTGTATTAAATTTATGGTGAAAATAATCAAATACAATCGGGATTCCAATTTGTTTATAAATTCCCTTATATAAATCTTTTGCTGAGTATTCATTTGGGGAATCATCATTTTCAATAACAAGACGCTTTTTAGTATCTTCATTAAGTAAATTAAAATTCTTACAAAAACGCTTTAATGTTGTTTCTTTATCACCATAAGCTCCTCCTACATGAATATTAATTTTATTATAAGGAGAAGGATCATAACCCATCATATTAAATTGCTCACTGTGGAAATTTAATTCTCTAACTGTTTTTTCTACTACTTTTTTTGTAGGTGAAGCTAAACAATTATAAGGGCCAGGATGCATTGTAAGTCGTTGACCTACATCTTTAGCAATTTTACCAATTTCAAGCATTATAGATGCAATTTCATCATAATCTTTAAGATCTTTAACATTATATTCATCTGACCAAGGAAATATTTGGGATGACAATCTAAATAACTTAATACCCATCTCATTATTCCAATGAATATATGTTTTTAAATCCTTAGTATTAGCTAATGCTAGATCAGAAACATAATCTAAACCTTTTGCATCAAATGTTTTTCGACGCATAGTACGATTTGTAGTAATTTTATTTTCACTAAGTGCTGTGTTTATACACGCGTATCCTAAATTCATATAACTTTTATTTGGTTAAATATACGATTTTTATTTTACTCCCCCAAATCTTTTACGGAGAGTTATTAAATTAGGATTATAGGCATATATCATACCTAAATCATCATCATCATTTACCATTTCAATCACAAAATGATTATTTTTTAAAATTTTTAATATTTTTGATTTAATTTGAGATGAATGATATTCTAATATTATTTTTTCAATATTATTTTTTAAATAATTTTTATCTATAGTTTCAAATAAATCTTCTTCACCCCCCTCACAATCAACTTTTAAAAAATTTATAAAAGGAATATTGTAATTCTTAATTAGATTATTTATTGTTATAGTTTTTACATTTACAATATTTTTTTCTTCATTAATTTTTACACCATTCTTAGTATCCTTTACTTTATCTCTAAGAATGTTACTTCCACTATGGGAATATATTAAAAATTCCATATCTTCACCATCTTTACTTATAGCTTTATTAATTAATGTTGTATTATCCCATTTTTTTAAATTATCATATAGATATGAAAAAGTTTCACTCATTGGTTCTAAAGCAAATATATGTAATGGTTTCATTTGTTGTGAAAAAGCTGAAAATATACCTATATTAGCTCCTATATCAACAATAATATCATTTGTACTTACCCTACAAAAATCTTTTTGATAAATTAAATCAAAAAATACTTCAGATATAGTATGATATGTTATATCTTGTTTATTTGATTTAAAATAAATAGGTTCACCACAAACAACAGGTAACCTACGTTGACCTTGAAACTTATAAGGGTGATTTAAAATACATTTTCCTTCTTCATTAATTATTTTAAATACAGAATCCCCTCCCCAATCTTTGTGGAATAAAAATGGACGAGCAAAATAATCTAATTTATGATCCCAATTAAATTCTGAACTAAATTGAAGAGTTTTTGTAGTAATATCATGTATCTCTACTTTAGCATATATATTTTTACCACTTATATTACTAAAATGTACAGTACCATCTCTCTCTGTTTTTAATATTTCCCAATCTTTACTTTCCATTATTCAAATATATTAATGTGTTTATTACTATCCAAATCAGTTGGTTCTTCTTCTGGGAAATCATATTCCTCATCATTATAATAATCATTTTGAGTTTCTAATCTATCTTTTTCTTTATCATCTCTCCATGCTATTTCAGGAAGTAATCCTGCATTTTCAATTAGTGACCAAATTCTTTCTTTCCATAAATTCATATGAACATCTTCAATTATACATTCCCAACCAAATTTACGAGTTAATACACCCATTTTACTAACAAATTCAGAGCTCATTTTATCTAACTCACCACCAATTGGAAAATTAGTACCATATCTAGGAGCATTACTTGCTTTAGCTTTTGTTTTAGTATTTTGTTCATAAAATTCTTTAATTTCTAACCACATTGGGGTTATATATTGTTTTTGCATTTTTGCCATAACTTTTTATTTTTTTATTATTAATTTTATTTAAGCCATAAAGAATTTTTATACGTATCCTTTAGTTTTTTTTCTTCATGATATAAATCTACCTTCCATTTATATCCATCTATCATTCTATCTTCAGGTACTCTTTTAAATCTAGCTTCAATTGTATCTCCAACTTTTAGATTTTCATTTAAAACTTTCATTGTTTTATAACTACCATTTCCCGGTACAATATTTTTACCTTTACTTCTATAGGCAGAAAATCTGGATTTATTAGTTGAGTTTACACCTTCACCATATATTCCAACTTTAATTATACTACCATTATAAACTAAAATATATAATCCATTTTTAATAGTGTCTTCTTTTGATATTTTTGGAACATCAATATAACCTTCTTTAATTTTTGTGATTATCATAACTTTTTTTATTTATTTATTAATAAAATATCCACATTGAAACATAAAATAGTAAACCTACTGTAATTAACAGTATCATACTTTCTACAAATTCTTTTGGATCTTCTTTAATTGATTGAATAAATTCTTTTAACATAACTTTTATTTTTTAATTATTAATATGTGGTGAATATACGAACCCTATTTCAGGTATCAAAATACTTATGTGGAAGTCTTATTCAGACTCATAATGCCAAGCCCAATCTTGTTCAGCTGAACATGGTACTTGTATTTCTTCGTCCTTACTAGGTGTCATAGTTATTACTTCGAATTCTTCATTAGTAATTAAGCCTTCTAATAATCCATTCATTTCTTTAGTAATATCTCTACCTGTAATTTTATTTATTATTTGCATAACCTTTATTAATTTTAATTAGTTTTCCGGCGTTTTGCCTTATTTACGTCGTAAATATACGAACCCTCTATGTGGTAGCCAAATAAATCCACAGGAGTCTTTAATTTACTTTATAGGAGGAATTATACGGTATTTATGATTTCCTATTGAAAAATTACCACCTTGTTGTAGCATTTTTCTAAATAATGATTCTTGAAGTTCTGTCCAACTTTCACTTTCTTTAATTATAACTTCCTTATCATTAATAAGTACCTGGTCCATAAAAATTTGTACTTTTCCTCTAATTGATTGCTTATTTAACATTTTTTTGGTTTAATATATTATCTATCATATTTCTAAATTTCATTAAATCTTTAATTTTAGCACACTTTTCATACTCTTCAGTAGTGATAAAATATTCAATTAAATCTTCTGATAATTCTTCATCTGTAATTTCTGGATCTGGGACTAATACCATTTCTTCATGTTCCTCATCTAACAAATCATCAATTGATTTATTACCAACAAGCATAGCATAGGCATTATTCATTGCTAAGTCTACTAATTCGTCGTCGTTTAATTTCATATGCGTAAATATACGAAAGCTATTTTAAGTAACCTAATTTTTAATAATGGATCTTTAAATCATCATCATTATTAAAAGTATTAGTTAATTTTGAATCTTTTAATTGTGTTACCTCATGTGCCATTAAAGGCCTTTTTATAATTTTTTCAATTTCTAATTGCTCTTCTTGAATTGTTGGTTTTATATATCCTTTAGGTAATGGGGGCTCCACATCATAATGTAAACCATCATTCCCATTTTGACCTATAATATTCATTCTATCTTCACCTATATCTTCATGACCATATTTTAAATCTTCCTCTAAATCCTCTTCTGTTATTTCAACAATCGGTTTTTCTTTTATTTTAACTTTTTCACCATATAAGTTTTCTTTTATTCTAGGTTTAATTTGATCAAATGCAAAGTTAGCTGCCACTACTAAAGCAATAGCTAAAGGATCAAATACAAATATAATAGTTAATAATAAATAATTTATAATTTGATCCATAGGTAAACCTGTTAAACCTGATAAGTATTTTAAGGGTCCTAATTCACTAGATACAGCATCACTTAATTTAACTTCGACTATTTCAGTTTCATAATTAAATAATTTTTGATTTAAATCATCTACCTTACTATTAATTATAGTTTGTCTATCAATAGCTTGATCTAATTGTTTAGTTAAAGCATTACGTGTTGCTCTTGAAGTTGTAGTAATTATATTACCTAATGTGTCTGTATATTGTATTTTATTGTTACTTAATCCAGTTCTTAAATCAGCCACAGCACTATTAATACTTGATTTTTCTTCGTTATATACAGCTAATTGCTCTTTTATATTATCTCTTTTTACTTCAATTAATGTAATTTGAGAATCAATACTTCCAGCTTTTGCAGCTGTTTCTTGATAAGCAGCACTTAAAAACCCATAAATACCCATACTTGTAATTAAAATAAGTACTACACAGGCTAAAGATAAATACCATTTTAATAATCTAGGTAAATTTTTTCTATATTGATATAAAAGGGAAGCAATAACTAATTTAGCTATTTCTAATGATGCAGCCATTACAATAACAGCAAAAGCGGCTCCTGCAAATAATTTGCTTAAACCACTAACTGAATAAAATGCCGCTGAAACACTTACTGATAAAGCTGAAAATGCTATTAGTAAAGGAAATAATCTTTCTTTTAAATATCCTACCATAATTTTAGTTTAATTAAACTATATCCTTAGACTCTAAAAGAGTATAAGAAAATGAATTCCCCCAAATTAACGAAGATTTTTTACATATTCCAAGGAATTCTTCAAAATCATCATAAGATGCAATTACTTGGCATCCTGCCGACCATTTATCTACTCGAGTAGATTTCCTTCCTTTTCTTGATGTTGCTCTATGAATATTAATTCCAAAAATGCCTTTTTCAACATCTTCTTCTAAACAATCATAAATTCCATCAGTATTATCATCACGATAAACTTCTAGAGGTTTAGCTTGTCTTAGGGCTTCATATTTTCCTTGGTGTAAACCAATTTTATGAGAACTTCTGTATTGTCCTGGTTTTAAAATTGCTACACCATCTGGGTTTAGTAAGTTTTCAACCCAATGTGTTCCAGGATCTGTTGTACATTTATAACAATGGAATTGCCATTCACCTTCTATTTTATAGGATAAAGTTATACAATCATCAAATGCATTTGTTACTCTATTTTTCTTTTCTGAATTTCTTACTCCTATAATATTTACATCATAATCCCCACCAGTAAAGTATTTATAACCTTTACTATTCATTGTAGCTTCAATTTGTTCTCTTGTATAACAATTCATAATTTATTATTTTATAATGTATCTTCCGCAGTTACCCTAATAGTTGATATTTTAAATGAACCTTGACAAAGATCAGACCATTCTTTACAAGAAGCATCATCATATCTGTAAGCACCATTCGGATCTGGAGAGTAACCTTGCCAATATGAGGCAACTATTTTCCATCCACTTTCCATGTCTTCTTTTAAACCATCTAGACTAACTAATTTACTTCCTTCTCCCGCTGCATTATTTTTAAAATCATATACTACAACACTATTACTACCTTGAGTAAAAGTTGTTGTCATATTAGAATAATCACTGTTAAATTCTGTTATCACATCAAACGGTAATGATGGGTCTATAGAAGAAGCATCAACTATACCAGTACCAGATGCTTTACTTTGATCCCAACAAACATTAGATGATAATGAACCTAAAAAAGCATATTGATAGTTTTGAATTTTATTTATGTGTATAGTTGACTGAGTAGCTACATCACCATTAGTTTCTAAAAAATCTATTTCATCACAACATTCTGAACAACCATCACCGGAATCACAATAATCATCTTGACTTTTTACCATGTAGAAGGCAGCATTAACACCTCTTAAATCTTTTAAACCTGAAATATCTACTGTAGCACTAATTTTTGATATATTTTTGTATCCTTTTATAGAGCGTACTCTACCAGCATTAAAGTCTATTTCATCATTTCCTATTACTGGGGCTCCACTAGCACATCCTTTACTATAGTCTTGTGCGAATGTAGGACTATATATTGCTGTTCCATCTTTTTCTACAGTACCAGCTATAATTTCATTTTCTACTTTTTTATCACCACACCCTACAAATAAGAATATTGATAATACTAATAATAATAATTTTTTCATTTTTTCATATGTTTAGTTAAGTTCGGGTATAATTTATATAACTGGTTCATTACCCAAATGTCCAGTTTTTTAATTTTCTCTTTCAAAAATAGCATATATTTTAACCCCACTTTTATCATTAATTAATTTTCTTTCTATTATTGGTTTATCTTCAACTGATTCTTCTTTCCAATATTTTGGGTTTTTACTATTTAGTTTTCTTTTTTTCATTTTAAAAGCTGCTCATTATAATTTCATCTATTTTATCTTGAAGCTCATCTCTTGTAGCTAACATTTTAAAAGAGATACCTGCTTGATATCTTTTTATTTCCTCTCCATCTTGAAATATAATAATTGTTGGTACAACTACTACTTTATGTTTTTGTTGTAATTTTGGACTTTTTGCTATATCTACATATGTAATATCACAATCTGTTAAATCTCCTACCCACTCAGCTTTATTAGGGTCATTCCATTCTGCATTAAAGTGTGTTACTACTATTTGAGAATATAAATTTTCTGAAAATAAAACCATTAATAATATAAGTAGTAATTTGTTCATAATAATTATCTTAGTTTGTCAATTTTGTCTTCCATTCGAATTAGACGAGCTTTTAACTCTTCAACATCTTCTTGAGTTGACATAATAGTTTGACGGATTAATTGATCTTTCATATCATATTCCATTCTAGTAACATCTGGTGGTAATGGGTTTGGTAATTCTTTTGCCTCAGCTATATCAGCTTGCAATACAAACCACATACTAACTAGTGTAAATATTAATACTGCTATTCCTCCTAAAGTTTTTATACTTAACTTTAAAGTTGTATCTTCATTTAATTCTTTTGCCATTTTTTAAAATATTACGTAATTAATACCAATAGAAAAATTATGCCATTTTCTATTCCAGTATTTATTGTATTTACCTTCTGCAAATACCCCTAACTGTTTATTAAATTTATACCCAAATATTAAACCTCCGTTTAAATCAAACCATTGTCCACCTTGATATTTATGATAAGAATAAGGTTGGTTAGTGTTTACATGATAAGGCATTACGTTACCCCAACTATGTAACCAAAAATCTTTAGCATAGTGATAAAAATCAAACCCTAACACTACAGAATATTCTAATTTATATCCTAATTCATTTCTTTTTCTTTCATCGTAATCAGCTAATACATTAGGAATAATTAAAGTTTCCCAAACTTCTGTACTTGTAGCTACTACATCACCATTAGGATTTGAATATGTAATTTCTTCAGGATTACTAAAATCTACTGTGTATCCTTCTTGTATAGCTAAATATGTGTAGTGGATATTTCCATTATCTAATAACCATTCTTCTAATGGGTCATAACCATAAGGTTCTGCTAATCTTTGTACAGCACCAACATTAATCGAGAATTTTCTATTTATGTTATGTTTATATCTTTGTGATGCTTCAAAAAATTTAATGTCAGCAAATCCATCTTGTAAATATTCAACTTTAGCAATCCAATCATCAGCTACATACCTTAAAAAATGGTGTTGATCTACATAATTTTTACCTTGTACTCTTCTAAGATCACCTTCAAATAAAAATTCAAATCCTTTTATTTTACCAACATTAGCAGCATCTGAATAAGTATTTTCTGTACCATTATAAAATACACTAGCTCTATTTTCATATTGAAACCTTGCTATTTTCCTAACACCCAAGTTAATAGAATAATCAAATGGTGTTTTTTCTACACCCGAAACTAATTGTCCTGTATTTACTGAAAAAGTATTTACATCCGATAAGGAGTTACCACCATTTATTGCGGCATAAAAAGTTGAAAATTTAAAAGTTTTTTTAACTGTTTCTTTTAAAGTTTGTCCAAAACTTAAACTTGGGATTAATAATAATATTAATAATAATTTTTTCATTATTCTTTAATAATTCGTTTGTTATATATATTACCTTCATGTTCTATATTTAGGAAATAAATTCCTGATGGTAGATTTGAAAGATTTATTTGTTTTTCTATTATATTTGATTTTAATATTTTACCATTTATATCATATAAATTAGCATTTATATCTAAATCAGTTACTATATTTAAAGTATTTTTTGTTGGATTTGGATAAACTACAATTCCAGTAAATCTAATAAATTTCCCATTTATATTTTCTCCTTCAGGCCATCCATTTTCACAATAATTATACATTTCTTGACAAACTGGATCCCAATCATTATCACAACAATAATTATCTACATCAATTACCCAAGCATAACAATTATTATTTAACCAATATGGTTCGCCTGGTCCTGTTATACAACCCGCATCATATAAACATAAATCTGGATCTGAAACGTTTGCTTCTGGGTTGTAATTATACGAATTAGGATCTGTACAACCTATAATTGCTGTTATACAACTACCATTATCTACATTAGCTAACGGGTCATAATTTACTGCTGATGAATCCATACAACCATAAATAATATCAACACAACTGAAATCTTCAGTATTTGCATTTGGATCATAATTTAGAGCTGATGGGTCCGTACAACCATAAATAAATGGAACACAACTTCCATCATCTGTATTTGCTAAAGGATTAAAATTAAATGCTGTAGTATCCATACAACCAAATACATATGGTTCACAAGATCCATTATCAACATTAGCTAAAGGATTATAATTAAATGCACTAGGATCTGTACACCCATAAACTATTGCTATACAACTTCCATCATCTGTATTAGCAAGTGGATCATAATTAAAGGCAGTTGGATCTGTACAACCTAAAACAGTTGCTATACAAGAACCATCATCTGTGTTTGCATTAGGGTCATAATTAAATGCTGTTGGATCAGTACAACCTTCTACAACTGGAATACAAGAACCATCGTCTGTATTTGCATTAGAATCATAGTTAAATGCAGTTGGGTCAGTACAACCTAATAATACTGGAATACATAATGTAGGATCATTTGTATTAACATCTACCATAGGATCCCCTATTGGTGGAATATAATTAAATGCTGTTGGATCCATACAACCTACAATTACTGGAATACATGAAGCTGGATCATCTGTATTTGCTAAAGGATCAAAATTAAATGCTAAAGGATTCATACAACCTACTATTACAGGTTCACATGAACCATCATCTGTATTTACATCAATTAAAGGATCTCCTGTTGGTTGGATATAATTAAATGCTGTTGGGTCTGTACATCCTAAAATTATGGGAATACATACATTACCATAAAATGGTTGTGCAGTTGGAGATTGTACTATAGGAAACTGTAATGGTCCTGCTGTAAAATAAGGTACATCTACAATAGTATCACCAGTCGGACCTGTTAAAGTATATCCTACTTGATTGATTGTATTTGATGATTGTTGAGTTGTAAATAAGTAAAGTTCAATTGGTTCAAAAATATTTAATGGAACATTAAATGTGAGTGAAGTGCCATCATTTGGTCCTATTTTATATTGTGGTGATAAATTATTACCTTGTTTAATACCTAACCAAGTACCACTCCATCCGTTAGCAGCACCATCAAATATTTCTAAAATATATTGACCTTGCATTATTTCTGTTTGATTAGCATTTGGATCGTAATTAAATGCTGTTGGGTCTGTACAACCTAATACTCTTAGGGGCCCACAACTTCCGTCATCAATTGTTGCTAATGGATCATATGTTGTAGAAAAAGGATCCATACAACCTAACACATCAGTTGGATTACCACTAGAACAAATATCTCCACTATTAAATTGATCTGATTGGTAACTATACCCAAAGTTAGCTCCTACTGTGTCTACTAAGTCAAATAATTCTACCCCATCACAATTAAATAATTCAAGATTACCATCTACCGTACCACCTGATGTTGAACCACCATAACCATCACCATATGAATCCGTTAATGTTATGTCTACTAATACATTTGTGTCTACACAAATAAATATTTCAATTGGAATACCTGCAGGTGCATTTGATTGATTATAAGTTCCTTGTGGAGCGTAAAATATAGTTCCATTTGGGTCACCAACTACAATTTCATTTTCATTTGGCCAGTTATCAGGAGTATATACTAATTTTAAATATGTTTGGTCTGTTCCACATCCAGTTGGGCCACTTGCTGTACAAGTTCCATCATCTATTGTTGCCCAAGGATTATATAAATTTGAGGTAGGGTCTGTACAACCTAAAACCTCACCACAATCATAACAACTTTCCCAACAGTATGTAGGTAATATTATTGGTTGATTTTGTACATCTAAAGTTCTGTTTGTAAATCCATATTGGTCTAATATGAAACAACTCACCATTGGGTCATTCTGTACGTTTGTTGGTAATTCCTGGTCTGCAAAGTTATCTAACATAAACTTCCAAACTGTAAATCCTGCTGGAAGAGCTATTGTAGTTTCCCAAATACCATTACCATTATCTACCATTGGATTTGAATCTGTCCAGTTATTAAATGGACCTACTACATA
>Ga0209535_1003020_pt1 | contig 10879 bp, 10 predicted proteins | sample LinPmetageLP28_FD_184041 | JGI IMG/M metagenome (GOLD analysis project Ga0209535, IMG submission 184041) | Marine viral communities from the Pacific Ocean - LP-28 (SPAdes) (version 2) | ecosystem: Environmental > Aquatic > Marine > Oceanic | place: Pacific Ocean | collected 2009-08-22
GAACTGACGTTCACAACTACACTGCATCTATAATAGGCTGTTCAAGGCAGGATGCAAAGGCACACACGTTCAAACCTCTCTACGGTGGGGTAAGTGGTACTCCAGCACAACAAGCCTACTACACAGCCTTTAAAGAGAAGTATGAGAAAGTTACGGAGTGGCACAAGGAACTCGAAAAGGAAGCAGTCAAGACTAAAGAGATTAAGTTACCATCAGGTCGTGTCTATTCTTTCCCAGATGCTAAGTGGACTGATTGGGGTGCAGCGACAAACAGAACTGCTATCTGTAACTACCCCGTACAAGGATTTGCTACTGCCGACTTGCTACCTATTGCGTTGGTAGAATTACATAAGGTAATGCAAAAAAATAAAATGCAGTCAGTGATATGCAACACAGTACACGATTCAATCGTACTTGATGTACATCCTGACGAAAAAGAACAGTGTATCAAGGCGTTATCTGATGCAATGTTATCTATTTCTGATGGCTCGAAAGCTAGGTATGGCTTAGAATATGACATGCCAATAGGGATAGAATTAAAAATAGGAAATAATTGGCTTGACTTGCAGGAAATAGTACAGTAAAGTTAGTTACATTTAAAATAAACTTAAAGGAAACAAAATGGAATCAAATGAAATAACAATCGGCAATGAAATGGATAAGTTAGTATCAGCGTTTAACGATGATGATACTGCTACTTTTATGGAACTAACAGGACAAGCTAAGGCAACATCCAACGTTGGACTACCAAGATTGAATATTAACTATGATACGGAGACAGATGACGGTATCACCTTGACACGTGGTTCGTGGAAGATGTTCTTGGATGGCGAGTTTATCTACGCTAAGGATGTATTGATCAGACCTATCCTACGTACTTTCGAGTGGAGTGTGTATGATATGGAGCAGGGAACTTTTTCTTGTAAGTCAGTACAGAAGCCTACATTGGCAGGACAGTTTCCTGACACATTGGCAGGTAACAAGTGTGGTAGACTGTCGGCAAAGGAAGAAGAGATTCTTTCCGATGACGACCCACTTAAGATCAAGTCACGTTCTGCAGTATGTAACCAAGTTATATATGGTCAGGTAAGTGGTGACTTTACTAAGGCTGATGGTACAAAGATAGATGTAAAGGATAAGCCTTTCATATCTTACTTTAAGCGATCAGGCTTTAAGCCTATCAGAGAATTCATAGATAGCTTAACTAGACAGAAGAAGATCATGCAGAAAGTTGTTATTAAGTTAGCGACTAGCAGGGTCAAGTCAGGTTCAGTCGTTTACTATGTACCCGTTCCGACTCTCCATTCGGAAGTACAAGTCTCGGATACAGATAAGGCATTGATGAAAAACTTTAGTGAAACCGTAAAGGCTCACAACGAGAACGTTCTCAATCAGCACAGAGAAGCTTTGAAACTCATTTCTCCTAGTGAGGAACAAGACTTATCGGCTGACTTTGATGTTAAATCTGCTTAAAATCCAAGACTACATGCAAAAAGCAACTAGGGGGGAAGTCACGATCTCCCCTAGTGCCATTATGGACTTTGCAAAAGAATGTGAAGAGTCTGTAGATAGACAACTAAATAAAGAACGTAAGTTCAGTATCCGTATGTCAGGACTAGGTAGACCTTTGTGTCAACAGTTGCTAGATAGGCAGGGTATAAAAGAAGAGATGGACTACAATGCTTTGTTTCGATTTATGTTTGGTGACTTGGTTGAATCCGTCATCGTACTTATTATGGAACAAGCAGATGTAGAGATAGTAGAAAAACAAAAGGCAGTTAAGCTAGACATTGGTGGACACACAGTAACAGGTACACTTGATCTTATCGTTAGAGATGAACTTGGTGTAGATAAGGTGTGGGATGTTAAGTCTGCTAGTGAGTGGGCATTTAAATTTAAGTACACGGGTTATGGTGGCTACGATAAGATAAAGGAAGATGATCCCTTTGGCTATGTAATGCAAGGGCATCTGTACGGTGAAGCTACGGGTCTACCGTTTGGTGGGTGGATTGTTGTAAACAAATCTAGTGGTGAGATTGCTATGGTGGAAGCACCTGATTGGCAAGACGAAGACCGAAAAGAATATATGAAAGATGCAGAGAGAAGAGTAAAAAGATTATTAGACCCCGATCCCAACTTTGTAAAACCATTTAAGTCTGAGTTTGAGACATACAAAGTAAAGGGAGAGGTTATAAGAACAGGTAACAAAACGCTACCTAAGATATGTAGCATGTGTGGTTACAGATCACACTGTTGGTCAAAGGCACAACTATTTAACAAGGTTACATCTAAGGCTAAGTCAGCACCTAAAGTATGGTACGATGTTTTAAAAAAGAAAGAACTTTGATGTCAGCTATCTACCTGCATACCTATAATACTAAACTACTTGAGTTGAATGAGGACTTGTATCATTTGTACATTGAGTCTCACAAAGGTATAGGTGGGGGTAGAGACACAACATTCCTCAGACAACACGACAGAGGGATACCCTTGACGCTTAGAGATAACTTCTCCGAGTACGGTGCAGTTACGTCTGAGACAGAAGCTAGAGACATTATCAAAGTAGAGAACGAGTTTCAAACAATTAACTATAGCCTTAACTATGGAAAAATTTTATGTGTGCCGATATATCCCCTACTAGACGAACTCACTATAATAGAAAAACAATCCCCGAAGATGGCAGGGTATATAAACAAACGCCTAGAATCATTGAATTGGAAAATCCGAACGGGGAGAACATAGTGGCTAAACAAAATGCAGGGTATCGATCTAAGTTTGAGTTAGCGTTGGCTAAGAAACTTATTGATAACAAAATAAAATTTGAGTACGAGAAACACAAGATAACATTTGTACCTAAGATACGTACCTATACTCCTGACTTTTATATCCCTGCTACGGGTATATACATTGAAGCTAAAGGTGAGTTTGATAAAGCAGATAGAGTTAAGATGGCTTTGGTTAAACAACAACACAAGAAGTTAGATATACGTATGGTGTTTATGAACGCTAGAAATAAAATCTACAAGGGAAGTAAAACCACCTATGCTGATTGGTGTCTTAAGAATGACTATAGGTGGGCAGAAGGATCAATACCTATGGAGTGGCTAAAGAAATGAAAAAGAAAGATAGAGATACTATTATGAGTTTAGAGAAGAACAAGTACTATGTTGTTCTATCTGAGTTAGAAGATGATCAATTCCATTTAACTGCCTACGATACTACAGGTAAAACATATAAGACTTTTGAAGACCATAGCGTTGCATCAATTATGCACGAGGGTATTATGGCTCTGATGAGAAGAAGAGGTGATGAAGTATTTCGCTGCGGAGAAGCTGAGATAGAGTTTAACTTTTCTGCAAAGGAGCTACAAGTACATTACCAAGATGAAACTGGAGAACTTCTTGACATTCCTGAGAATGTTATTAAAGTAGATTTTGGAAAAGAACATTGATAGGACACATAGATTACATGCTTAAGAGATTGAAAGAAGAAGAAACACAAGAGACTAGTATGGTGAACCATCCACCACATTACAATACGTCTAGTATAGAAACTATAAAAGTTATAGAGTCTGCAACAGGAGATGGATTTGAATCCTATCTTCAAGGTAACATTCTAAAATACTTGTGTAGGTATAAGTATAAGAATGGTATGGAAGATTTGGAGAAAGCACAATGGTACTTAAATAAATTAATTAGACTAATAGGAGAGAAATAAAATGGCATCCAATATGTTACCAACTTCGTATCAAGAGTTCATACACAAATCTAGGTATGCTCGTTGGTTAGAAGATAAAGGAAGAAGAGAGAATTGGGGAGAGACAGTCACAAGGTATGTGGATTTTATGTCCAAGACATTGCTTGAGAAACACAACTACAAGATAGATAAAGTAGATAAAGAGATGATGGAAGAATACATTACAAATTTAAATGTGATGCCATCAATGAGAGCAATGATGACTGCAGGTGAAGCTCTCGATAGAGATAACACTTGTGGATATAACTGTAGCTATTTGCCAGTGGATAGTCCAAGATCATTTGATGAAGCTATGTACATATTGATGTGTGGAACGGGTGTGGGATTTAGTGTGGAACGTGAGAACGTAGACAAGTTGCCTATCGTCAGTGAGAACATGCAGAAATCTGATGTGGTAATCACGGTGGATGATAGTAAGGCAGGTTGGGCAAAAGCCTATCGTGAGTTAGTTGCTTTACTTTATTCAGGAATGATACCATCATGGGATGTCTCCAAAGTTAGACCTGCAGGAGCTAAGTTAAAAATTATGGGTGGTCGAGCATCAGGTGCTGATCCCCTTGTTAACTTATTTAAGTTTACTATAGAGAAATTTCAAGAAGCAAAAGGTAGAAAACTATTTCCTATCGAGTGCCATGATATTATGTGTAAGGTGGGTGAGGTTGTTGTTGTAGGTGGTGTCAGACGATCAGCTTTGATTAGTCTGTCTAACCTTAACGATGATCAAATGGCTCACGCTAAGACAGGTCAATGGTGGGAGAATGAAGGACAAAGAGCCTTAGCTAATAACTCTGTAGCGTACAAAGGCAAGCCAAGTATGGAAACGTACATGAGAGAATGGTTAGCTTTGTATGAATCTAAGTCAGGTGAAAGAGGTATGTTTAACCGTAAGGCTGCCGATGATCAGGTAGCTAAGAGTGGTAGAAGACAAGCTGGACACATGTGGGGAACTAATCCTTGTTCAGAGATTATACTTAGACCTTATCAGTTCTGTAACTTATCTGAGGTTGTAGTCAGGGAAACAGATGACCTTATGACTTTACGTTCTAAGGTACGGATTGCTACTATGCTAGGTACGTTTCAGTCAACTCTTACTGATTTAAAATACTTAAGAAAGATTTGGAAAACAAATACAGAAGAAGAAAGGTTGCTTGGTGTATCATTAACTGGTATCATGGATCATATGGTGTTAGCTAGAGGTAGTGACTCTAGGATATGGTTACAGGAAATGAAACAAGTGGCAATAGATACAAACAAGGAATATGCACAGAAGATAGGTATACCAAGAAGTACTGCTATCACGTGTGTAAAACCTAGTGGAACTGTATCACAGTTAACTGATTCAGCTTCAGGTATTCACGCTAGACACAATCCTTTTTATGTCAGAACTGTACGTGGTGATAACAAAGACCCATTGACACAGTTTATGAAAGAAGAAGGAATACCCTATGAGCCTGATATCACAAAACCTGATAGTGTAACTGTCTTCTCTTTTCCTATGAAATCTCCTAGTGGTGCTATCACTAGAACTGAGATGAGTGCAATAGAACAACTTGAGTTGTGGAAAATCTATGCACTTTACTGGTGCGAACACAAACCGTCTGTAACTATTTCTGTCAAGGAAGAAGAGTGGATGGTTGTGGGTGCTTGGTTGTATGATAATTTTGATATAGCTTCGGGTGTATCATTCTTACCATTCTCTGATCATACGTACCAACAAGCTCCTTATCAGGACATTGATGCAGATGAATATCTCGAATGGAATGGTCGTGTACCATCTTCACTTGACTGGACTAAGTTTTCAATGTATGAAAAGGAGGACAATACTAGTGGTACTAGAGAATTGGCTTGCACTGCAGATGCCTGCGAAGTCGTAGACTTGAGTTCAAGCTAATGATCGAAGTACTAATCAGCGAAGATTACATGCGTCATGCGAGGGAAAAAGCTTCTTCTGTTGGCATACTGCAGGGAAGTATTACAGGTGGCACTAGCAATATAGTAGGTGCGATAGGCGAGGTAATCGTAGCTGATATCATTGGAGCAACTGAAGCAAACACATTTAACTATGACTTAGTGAAAGATGGGAATCGTATTGACGTTAAGACTAAACGTTGTAACACTAAGCCACAGCCTAATTATGATTGCTCAGTTGCATCACATGGTACTAAGCAAGACTGTGACAGTTATGTGTTCGTGAGGATACTGACTGATCTCAGTAAGGCTTGGATACTAGGTAGCATTGCTAAACAAGAATATTATGTTAAAGCTACCCGATACAAGAAAGGTCAAGTTGACCCGAGCAACGGTTTTACATTCAGAACTGATTGTTATAATTTACCGATAAGCAAGTTAGAGCCGATCAATGAAATCAAAAGTGAAAGCGAAACTATTCTCGTTAGAAGCGTTTCTTAATAAAGATGGGAATGTGGAAATACTCTACGATGCAGTAGAACCTGAAGAGTTTGAGAAGACTATGAATACGGGTCTTCCTATGTACGAAGGTACAAACAAGGTGGGAGACTTTATAAGATACCTGAGATCAATAGCACAAGAGGTTATGGATAAGTCAGGTAGGTTTTTGTAATGGAGTGGTGGGAAGCATGGCTAACCATTGCCATAACTATCAACACCACTATCAATACAATTGTTTTCTTTAAGGGGCGTAAGATATCGAGACAGAGAGATAAGCCTACTTCTTCTTCTTAAGAATCTTGAAGTCTTCTTTGTCTATCTTATTATTCTTATTCATGTCTAACTTAGCCTGACCACCATAGAGCATCTTCTTCTTGGCAGTGCCACCATACATCATACCCATGCTAAACTTCTTCTGTTCTGTCATGTCACCCATTGGGTTCATTGCAGGTGATTGAGCAGTAGTTCTTTTTCTGTTCTCCTGTGCAAGTCCTCCCATTTGCATTTTTTTCTTGGGTGCAGATGCCATGCCCCCGTACATCATTGGTTTACGCATGGTTGCTCCACCACCGTACATCATGCCTTTACGTTGACCGTTGTTATATATCTTCATTAGTTGTTCTCCTTAGTTAGTTTAATGTATCTGAAGCTTGAGGGTCGTAATAGTAATCAGGAATAACCCTATCCATCCTAGCAAATTCCGTAAGAACAAAGTCAATAGACAATCTCCTAAGGGTGTTTAATTCTAGTTTAGATATTTGTTCTGGAAATTCCATCATCTTTGCCATAAGCTCGGCAGCGTATGGGTCTTTGGCTGCCATTTTAATCATATCTATATTGGCATTACTGGCTAATCTAAATGCTAACTCAGCACCTACATATGTAGGACTAACCATTCCTCTAGCTATGTTAAAAGCTCTACTTATAATTTCGTTTGTACCCATAGGTCTTGTTAAGCCTACTAACCTATCTATATCTATTTGAGAAGCTTTCTCTCTTTGTAAGTACTCTGCAATGTCATCCAAAAATGCTACATGATTATCCCCAATAATTTCTTGAAGTAGTGGCTTTATATTATCATTACGTAAGTTGGCTAACATTTCTTCAGGACTATCAAACCCCTTTAGAGGTTTAGGTAAACCATCAAACCCCGATAAAAAATTGTTAGGTATAGTTTTTAAATTGCCTGAGTTTATTATTCCATTTGTAAGCAGATAAGCTATAGCTTCATTAAACTCTTCTTTTTTAACTCCCTCTTTAGCTGCTTGTTCACGCAAAAGGTCAATATTGTTTTTGGTGTATCTTCCTTTTACTATAGCTTTAAGGAATGAATCTTCATCTAATGCTGTTAATTTTCTTAACTTTTCAATAGTATCATTTCTTATGTTAATATTATCCATAACTTCTGAAGCTATGTTTTTAATTGTTTCATTACCAGTGTCTTTAAAAACTTTGTACTTGTCTCTTAGGTCTTGAGAAGTTTCCATCACTTTTACAATATCTTTTTGATCTTCAATTAACTTTGTAAAATCTAATAGGCTCACAGATTTTTTGTTTCCACCTTCTATTACTGTAATCTGAGTATTTGCAGATAAGTCCTTTAACCTGTCAGCATTTAATGCTTGAAAATCATAACCCCCCATATTGTTTAAAAGTTGTTTTTTAATTCTAACATCTTGTAATTTGTTAGAACTATCCACAACTTTTTGACCCCAGTTGGAGTATATGTTTTGAACTATAGCTTTTTGCATAGTTTCAAATCTAAGTCTGCCTTCTTTACTATCTAAATCAAAAGTAGGAACTCCATCTATGTTCTCGGACATCTGCCTTACAATGTCTTCAAAATTATCTTTTACCTTACCTGCATCAGATTGTTTACCTGATCTAATGTAAGTTTCAATATCCCCTATAAATGATTTAAATAAGTCTCTAGGTTTGACTCCTTTATAATTGTTCTTATAAAAAGAAGTTCGGTTTTCTTTTCTAGCTTCAGTTACTCTTCCTGTCTTTGATTTTAGAAAATCACTGAGAGGTCCTACCCCATCTTGTCTATCAAACACTTGATCTTTATAAGTCTTAGCTGCCTTTACAAATTTATCGTAGTGTCCTTTAGATTGAGTAAGAATCAAATCTCTAATTTCATCGGCTTGATTAAAATAATCAGTAGATAATTGAGAGTTAGATGTAGACCTTCTGTATCCATAATCCCTAAAGGCGGCATACAAATCTTCTACTTCGCTAGGTAGTGCATTAAAGGCTTTCAACTTTCCTTTTTGACTCCAATACAAAGCTACATCTAATGAGTCTGCATCGGCATTAATGAAATGTTTACTACCCTCAGTCTTTGCCATGTCCATAAGTTTTTTTAATGTTGTTTCTTTCATGCCATCTAGTGACCGTGCAGCCATTTGATTTAAAGAAGTTCTTAATCTTTTGTTTAAATTGCTGTTAAAGAACTGACCGTTCCTAGAAAAAAAGTTGGTCAGTGGACTTTTAGTGTCATCAAAGTTCTTTAGTTTTACAAGTAGACTAGATATATCTATAGTTCTACCTTCCTTCTTAGCCATCTCGTCTACTGCTTTGTATCCAACTTTACCTTTAGCATGGTAGTATTCTATCCACGATTCCATAACTTCTTCCATAAGAAGAGCGGCTCTGTCAGCGTGTTTGTAGTCACCCATGTTACTTTCTATTATTTTTGCTCTTTCGTTTAAAAGCTCAAAGTTTTCTTGTGCATCTTTTTCGAGTGCTTCTCCTCGTGATAAAGTTTTATCTAGCTTTATACGTAGCTCTGTGCCTGCATCAGATAAAGACTTTGACAGAGCAGTCGTTACTGGAACATCAGGGTCACTAAATACCGTCTCCTTTAAGTCTGTTACTCTATCTTTAAGATTAGCTCTTTTCTTAATCATGTCAGCAGTCTCTCTAGCTACAAGAGTTTCATACTTTTCTATGAATTGATTAACTGCTTCAGTATTATCTAAGGTAGTTTTATCAGCTATTCTCTCTTTAAATTTTTCTAATGCTCGTGTGACAAGAGTTAACTGCTGTTCTTTAGCTTCTTGTATAGCAACTAGATTATCAAGAACTCTACCGTCTTTTAAATCTCTGACATCTAGAAACCCATTATTCAAAGCTTCAGCACTTTTTAACCAACTTAATCCTGTTGCTGTTGCAAACGGTGTTCTAGTTATCTCTCTTATAATTTTATACTCTTCGGTATCTTTACCAAACCCAGCGGCTACTCGTTCATCTAATTCTACGCTATTCTTAGATGACTTCAGCATTTTACTCAGATTCTCTTCACTCATGTCTTTAGCCATCATAAAAATGTATTTCATGCCATTTCGTTCAGATGCACTAAGATAAGTTCCTCGTGTTTTAAACACCATCTCATTGTAAGCTTTCATGTCAGCACTTCTTAATACACCGATTGCTCCGGGAATACCTACTGCTGTTGCTCCCCCTTCTAAGACATCACCTAAAGCACTTTTCATATTTCCTGCTTGATTTACAAAATACTTTATGGGATTAACAATTATTTTTTCGCCATACATGTAAGGACTTAGAAACTGCAGACCCGTAACATCTTTAGTAGCCAAAGCTAAAACGTGACTTATTGCACCTATAGCTTGGGCATCATAGAAACTTAGACCTTGCTCTCCGGGTTTAACTGCAAACATTTCTGTAGCAGCATATTGTGCTAAACTCGCAGGGAGAGCAATCTTTAACGATTCTCTAAACACAGGCTTAGTTCTTTGCATTGCTGCATTTCTAAATATTTTACCTTTTAAAGAATTGTAATCATTTTGCACTTTAATATAATCAAGATCATAATCAGGAATACCTGATCTTTTCATGTCATCTAACTGCTGACCTAATTTTGATTTTTCTTTAACCATCTTAGCATATTGCCTGTCTATTTTTTCTACCTGTAAAGCATCCTTTAATAGACTTTCGTTTATTTTAATTTTTATTCCGTCTGATTTCATAGCTCTAGCTGCTTCAATATCTGACATACCTGTATAACGAAGGTTACCCCGTTTAATTTGTTCAATATTTCTTTTCTTTACCAAATCAGGCAATGTTTTATTTTTATATTTCGCTGCAGACTTAGCTCTGTTTTTAGCAAAACCATATATGCCTGTCATGTTCTCTGCTGCTATCATCATAAAAGTTTCAGGCTTACTTAGTTGATCTATAGATTCCATTAGCACAGTGTTTGCTTGCCCTTCGGATACAAAGACTCTTTTGGATTTAGTTTCTCTTCCGTCAGGATCAACTGATGTAAAATATGCTAAATCATCATACTCTTCTTGACTTATCTTATTATCCTTGAGTTGAAGTTCAAAATCTTTATGTATCATATTATTCATATCAGTAGCTAAAGATGTTAAGTTAAGATATTTTTCTGCAGTCTTTTTCCACTCTGCTGATGTTCTAGCTCTTTCATCTTTAGTTTCAGCGTTTGATTCAGATACATCTTTACCATTCATAATCTTATCCCACAATGCAACACTACCGTACTGTATTGTTTCAGATAAAAAATCTTTCCCACTTAATGCCATAGCTCTAGGTATCTCAAGGGTATTTTCCATAGTGGTATTCCACCATTGACCTGTAGATATATTGTCTAGTATTGATTGTTCAACTTTAAATGCTAACCTTTTATTGTCTGGAAAAACATTTTCAAACGTTCCATCTATTAATTTTG
>Ga0209535_1003022_pt1 | contig 10874 bp, 8 predicted proteins | sample LinPmetageLP28_FD_184041 | JGI IMG/M metagenome (GOLD analysis project Ga0209535, IMG submission 184041) | Marine viral communities from the Pacific Ocean - LP-28 (SPAdes) (version 2) | ecosystem: Environmental > Aquatic > Marine > Oceanic | place: Pacific Ocean | collected 2009-08-22
CACTATGCAATTGTTCAGTTGTAAACTTTAATCTTTTTTCATCTATATTTAAAAACCATTGTGGTGGATCAGATGTAATTTTTGTTAAGTTATTCATAGGTGGCATTTCTTCTTCATCAAAGCCTACGCCAAATTTTTTAAGTCTACATAAACCAGAATTACAAACAGAATTAATAGGTGCTTGTTTACACCTGTATTTGTCATAGCCTTTTCTACCAATAGATTTAAGTAATTGTTGTACCTCACTAGACTTTAAAGGTGGACTCATATAATTAATATTTGCTTCTTCTACCAAGTCTTCCCAATCATCTGGTTCAGCTTGTTTGTAGAACATAGCTATATTAAACAATGCATTGTTACGTCCGCCTTCACCAAATCCGTCTATAGCTAATTTATTTAAACAGGGTGGTCCGTCTTTGAATGCTTCTTGTTGTTTTGGTTTTTCAATTTTGATTTCGTCAATACCAATTTCTTCTTGTGCATAAATATTATAGAGCTCAAAAAATTCCTCAAGTGTAGCAGCGGAGCCGTTATCGTTGAAAGCATATCGCAGTCCTTTCATTTCATTAAAATAGGGTAAGTTTAAAAAGTTTCCTGTGTCCCCACGCTCTACAAGAACTTCTGTTTGTTTTGGAAAGATTTCACAATCCATGTAACCTAATAATTCAGCCATGTCTTTTAATTTAGATTGCATGAGAGCTGCTGAAATAAATGTCTTACAGAATAAAAATATATGTGCTCCCCCTGACTTTGATCTAAATAATATTAAAGGTAAATTCTTCTTTCTAATATTTACAATAATTTTTTGATGATCTAGATTATATTTATCTACATCAATACAACCCCACTTACATTTATTCTCTTCATTGATCGGTATAATACCTAGTGCCGGATCTTTTCCGTCTAAGTGATCTTGCCATAAATCATCTGTAACAGTTTTTCTTTTTATGAAAGCTTTACCATCTTGTTTAGTACCATTACTAGCTTGCTCACCAATAATATATTGACCGTAGGCACCTTGCATGCCTTGAAAAATTTCTTTAAACTTATTTGTCTTCAATGTTTTGAACTTCTATTTTCCAAATAGTTGGTGTGTAACTCGCTTCTATTGTTCTACCCTTACTATCTTGTACAACATCCCAAGACTCATATGCTTTTTTTTCATGTAAATTTTTTAACTCTTTAGGGTAAATTGGTGTCTTGTATTCGTTTATTAACTCACCTTTATAATATTTTCTAACTCTATACATATTTTTCCTTTCCAAATAAAAGGGGCCCCGAAGGGCCCCATAGTTTTAGTAGTTAGCTGAAGAAGCTTTAGCTTTATCTTCATCACCATGAGTAGTTTGAACATCACCTTTGCTTACACTTTGTGCAAATGTTTTTGCTTGTTCATAAACTTCTCTGTCTTGTACAGGTCCTACTTTGGAAACACTCCAACCGAACCACGTTCCTTTATCATTAGACTGCGATACAGTCTTAAGATTATACACATGACTATAAGCCGGTGGTGTATAATGACCGTTAGCACCTTTAAGCTTAATACTATTCATCATGGAGTTCCATGTTCTACTAGTTTTTAACTGTGTAGATTTCATAGTAATTAAAGCTGTCTCTCCAGAGCCATCACCCTTCACAATAGTTACAAAGTATGACGCTGTGTTCTCAAGATAGTTACCATTAGGTAATCTGTCTTTGTATGTAGCGTCTCTTTGTGCAGTTGCAACAATATCACTGCCTACCGGATGGATAGCAACAGGAGCTGCTGTGCCCTCACCCCTATCGGTCCATTCAACAAATTCCCTTTTGTAGTAGCAAGGTAATAAGTTGATACCTTTTTCACCATCGTAAAGTTCACTTGTTACAGTGTTATAAATCATACCTGCTTCGGCACCATCTATATACTTTGAATCACGTTTGTTTACTTGTGGTGATAGTTGACTCAAGATTCTTAAGAAAGGTAAAGCATAATCATCTGCTGCCATATTCTCAAATCCACCTTGAGCGTCTTGTTCAAAGAAAGAAGCTGATAATACTTCTGTCTTTGGTTTTTCAGTTACCGTTCCTTGGTTCACTGTTTTGTTTTCTTCATTCATTTTTCTTACTCCTTTTATTTCCGGCTGATTTTAGTTTTGTCTTTAATAAAAGTATTAAAGTCAGGGGACATAGCGAGGCCGGCCTCGCTACGTTCCTTAAATACTGCTCTTATGGTAGAACTTTCAACCTTGGTAGATTGAGCTGGTTCATAACCTTGAGACAGTGCAGAGCTAAAAAAATCTTTAGCTCTGTCGTCCTCGCCTTTACCGAAGTCTACGCTAACATTGTTTTTGACAATGTCGCCCAAACCGTTTTGGCGAAGCCATTCATAGCATGCTTCCCTTTTATTAGGGTCTTTGGGAATTGTGCAGCTAAATACTTTTGTGACTTCAATAGTAGATCCGTCAGCTAATTTTATAGATGTAATGCCTTGCTCGGCTAATATGTCAGGTATAACTTCAGAACTAAGATTATCGTGCTCATCTTTTACTTTCTTCAGTTCTTTTTCTATTCTATCCATCTCATCTTCTAAGGATGAAAGCTTATGACAATAGTGTGATAGAGAATCTAAATTAGTTTTCTCTATTATTTCTTGTTGGTCTTCTTCAAAGTTAATCGTTTGTTTTTCGTCCATGGTATATTACCTCTTCTTTCTATGTTGTTAGTCAATGGCTATGTCATCTTTCTGATAATAATCAATTGACACAGGATAATACTTATACTCTCTTTTATCCCATTTCAACAAATTAAACATGCCGTTGGTCGTTTCGCTAATAATAGGTGTTGATAAAGCAATAATTGCTGGATCACCTAAACAAAGAACATAATCTTGTTTTCTAAAGTCTCTTAAATTTTTACTCATCTTATGTATAAAAGGTGATGAGCTAAAAACTATTTGAGACAACATAGGTAAACAAATTACTAGTTGACCAAATTCACTAGCACTTAATATATTCATATTAGCCGGTGGATGTTGTAACACATACACAAATTTTTGTTCGGGTTTAGTTTTTAACGTATCTAAAAACTTAGCCAAACTGTCTTTTTTATATAGCTCGAATACTTCGTTGTTCATTTTATTTTCTTTCTTGACATAAATATAATTATTAATGTATAAATGTCAATTAGAAAGAAGATAAAAAAAATGATTGAACACTATAAGTTTAAGACTAATCCGTATAAACACCAATTAGCCTCATTACAGGCATCTTGGAATAAAAAAACTTACGCTCTTTTTATGGAGATGGGTACAGGTAAATCTAAAGTATTAGTAGATAATATATCTATTTTGTATGACAAAGGTGGTATTAAAAATGCATTAATAGTGGCACCTAAAGGTGTGTATAGAAATTGGTTTGATATAGAAATTCCTGTACATATGGCTGACCATATTGATAAGAGAATGATTTTATGGGAACCTACTACAACAAAGAAAAAATTAGAAGAACTCGATAGTCTATTTGAAAATGATGGAAAGTTAAACATATTAGTTATGAATGTAGAAGCTTTTTCTACATCGAAAGGTGTTGCATTTGCAGAAAAATTCTTGAATAATACTGTAGGACCTAGCATTATAGGAATTGATGAGTCTACGACAATCAAAAATCCCACAGCTAAAAGAACAAAAAACATTTTAAAAATAGGGAATTTAGCGAAGTATCGTAGAATCTTAACAGGATCTCCAGTTACTAAGTCACCTCTTGACTTGTATTCGCAATGTAAGTTTCTAGATGAGTATCATCTAGGATTTACATCTTATTATAGTTTCAGATCTAGATACGCTAATATGATAGAAAGAAATTTTGGTGGACGTAGAGTTCAGCTAGTAGCTTCTTATAGAAGGTTAGATGAACTAACAGAAGTATTAGATAAATTTTCTTATCGTGTATTAAAAAAAGATTGTCTTGACTTACCTGAAAAAACTTTCATGAGAAGAGTTGTAGATTTAACTGAAGAGCAAATAAAAATGTATACAACTATGAAGCAAGCTGCTTTAGCAGAATCTAAAGGTAAGATTGTGAGCACAAGTAATGCTCTAACTCAACTTATGAGAATGCAACAGATAGTTTGTGGCCATGTAAAAATGGATGATGGGTCTATGGTAGAGGTAAAAAGTAATCGTATTAATGAATTGATGTCAGTTTTAGAAGAAGTTGATGGAAAAGCAATTATTTGGGCAAATTACATTTATGACATAGAAAAAATAGTCGAGGCTTTAAAAAAAACCTACGGAGAGGACTCTACAGTAGCCTATTACGGTGCAGTTGATACAAACACACGTCAAAAAAACATTGCTCTGTATCAGGACGAAAACAGTCCTGTGAGGTTTTTTGTTGGAAACACTCAAACAGGAGGCTATGGAATCACTTTAACGGCTGCAAACACAGTTATTTACTATTCTAACAGTTATGACCTAGAAAAAAGACTTCAATCAGAAGATAGGGCTCACAGAATAGGACAAAAGAATGTTGTAACCTACATAGATCTTATTACAGAAAAAACTGTTGATGAAAAAATAGTAAAAGCTTTAAGAAGTAAGATTAGTATTGCTAATGAAATTATGGGTGAAGAGTTAGGAGACTGGATCTAGGTAGGCCCAAGCAACATATTGAGTCTTGCCACCAATTTTTATAGCTTGCAGAGTACTCTTCCTCGGTTCGCCATCCTTGACCATTGAACAATGTATCCAACCGGAGTTAGGTTCACCATCTTTATAAAACTCTAAAATTAATTGATCGTATTCAATGTTATCTCGAATCCACAAGCCAAGATCTTTATTGTCTATTCCTGATATTTCAAAATCTGCAGCCTCACCTTTAGCATGCTGAGATTTAGAAGAAGATCCAATAGCTTCACAAAGCTCCACGCTTCGATATCCTGATGAAACGGCTACAGGCTTACCAAAATGATCTCTGATAGGTTGCAATAAATTTTCAGCTACATATTTCAAGTTGTCAATATGTTCTTGTGTTGGTGTGTTATCTATATCTTTACGAACGGCAGTTTGTGATTTTGTCATCTCTGACAATGAAAAATTTGCTGATAGCTTCATAGCATTCCCAACAAAGTTTCTATAAACATTAAGCCTACAGCCCCCACCGTAGATAATACAACCCAATAGATTTTGTCTATTTTACCACCCAGTCTATCAATATCTTCATGCATATGTTTAAGGTGATTGTTCTTAATTTCGTTAATCTCCTTTTTAACTCCAGTTATATGTCCGTGTAATGAAATGATGTGCTCTCTTTGTGTTTTAGGTTCTATTGTCATACTGTTCTTTGGTTCTGTCGTATAATTTTATCAGTAGGAGATAATAATGCTTCCTCTGTTTTTGTCAAGTTTGTTGTAGGATTAACGTTTGGAGCTGCTGAAGCCACGCTTACTGTAGGATTTTCTGTGGTAGTATTTAATGGTGGTGTTTGTATTTCGCTAGTTTGAATAAAATCTTTTATATTGTCTTTTGTGCTCTTAAAGGTGTCTTCTATACTATCTTTTGTATTTTTAAAATCATCTTTTATTTTTGATGGAATAAAATCTCTAAACATATTTAAAAAATCATTATTACTTTTTTTATTTTCTTTTGAAGATTCATTGGATTCAGTTATAAATGTTCTATCTTTGTTTGCTTTTATAATATCATCTAAAAGTCTTCTAGGGTAAAAATAATCTTTATTTCTTTTTTCTGTAAATACTGTGTCACCACTATTTTTTTGATATTCTTCTAATTTTTCAAGTTTTCCGTTAAAAGCAGGGACACTATAAGGAGTAGGCACAAAATCACCTTTTAATAACCTATAAGTAGCAATTTTTCCAAATTTTCTTTTCATAAGTATTTTTCTAAGAGTTCGATCAGATAAACCAAATTTTCTAGCTGTTTCAATGCTTTGATATATTTTGTATTGTGCGATATAAGCTTCATCTTGAATTTGTTGAAAATCTTTTGCCATTTGTTCAGGGCCTCTTAATCTAAAATTTTCCTTTGTATAAAATTTTTCTGTTTGAAAAACTTCGCCAGGTATTTTTTTAAGGTCATTTACAATATATTCAAAAGATTCAGGAATATTAGCTGTGCTCATTCTAACACCTGTAAAAAGATTTAATAATTCATCATAAGGGTCTTTTACTGTAGAACCAGCAAAACCTTTAAAAATTCTTTCTCCTGAAGTGTAAAGACCAGGAGCTAGCCCTCTTAAAAGATGAAAAAATCCTTTCAAAGTTACATCAATAGTACTATCTGTATCTGACCATATTCTACCTCCTCGTGAATTTATACCACCTCGACCTCCAAATTCTTTAGGAACAATATCTAGAGCCATTTCGGTATATATTGTCGATCCAAAGTATGATCTAAAAATGGAGTTAAAGGGACTATCTTTATTAAAAGGATTAAATATAGAATTAATTATATTACTTTTAACATTTTCTGGAGTATTTTTATTTTCTGTAAGTAATTTAAAGAGTTGTTTTACTGGTTGTGTAACCACTCCAAAAGGATATGTTCCTGAAAAATTATAATATTTAAATATACCATTTTTAACTTTACTCACAGGCATTATCTCTGCTTGTCTAAGATAGTCCGGACCAATATTTTCTTTCCAATCCATAATCATATCTTTAGTCATTCCTGTTAATTTGTAAGAAACCGCTGCGGCTGTTGGTGCTACAACCGCTAAATTAGTTATACTAGAGATTAATTTTTTATATCCTTTTTGTCTTATTTTAGAATTTTTACTATTAATTAATCTCATACTCATATCTAAATTTCCAACTGTAGCTTGTATCATAGCAGCAGGAAAAGAAACAAAGTTTCCTGCAACAGGAATTCTTCTAAAAGATTGAACAAATTCTGGAACAGCACTATATGTTGGATAAACTATTTTTACTTCCATTCCAGCAGCTTCTTCTATAGCTTCAAATAAAAGTTTTTTATTTCCTGTTATTTTATTATTTTTATTAAATTTATAATCAAACATATCGTCCATGTATTTAGCAACTTCATCTACACTTTTTAAAGACATATGTAATTCAGATTGAACATATTGCCATCCAAACCATCTCCATAAATTATCCCCAGCAGCATAATATTGTGTTGCTGTTTTAGTAACTTTATTATTAGATAATTTATTTATAATATTAGTAAGGCCTGTTAAATTTTTATCATTTATATCTTTTAAAACTGAAGATAACTCTGTGGTTACAATATTTTCATCTAAAACTCCCAATTCAATAGCTCTTTCTAAATTTTTTATTATTTTTACTTGTTTTTCAGATGTGTATTTTCCAATTCCACCAACATCATCTAAAATTATTCTTAAAGCATCATCTAGATTAGCTGATCCTCCAAAATGCCCTGCATTAAAAGAAAACAATCCAGCCGAAGACACATTACGCACTTGAGTAGCAGGAGAAAAAACTGTTTTAGCAAACTGTGCTGCAACCTTCCCAGCAAGTAAAGTTTGAATTATTGCAGAACCAATTGAATTATCTAATCCAGTATCTACAGATTTTATAAAACCGTCTTTTACTTCTTGAGTAGCCCAAAGCTCAGCTAATTCTTCTGGATATTTAGATATACCTTTGTTAGAAAAATCTGTACTACCTATTTGATATACAACTCTACCCTTCGCAGCTGATTGATTTTTGAATAATAAACCCTCTTCTAAACCTGCTTTAATAATATTTTTAAATTTATTGCGATTTTCAACAGCAGTTATCATATCGGTAACAGTTGTTAAAATCATATTTTTTGGTGTATTAGGTTCTTCTCCTAAAAGTTTTTTAATTACATCCGGCAATTCTTCTCCTGTTTTAATTATATTTTCAATTTTTTCTCCCGGACCTCTCATATTTAAAATTCTATTTGATATAAACTGCATTTGTTTTAAAGGATCTTTACCATTTGTTTTTCCTGTCGCAAGTATTTTTAAAAGTGCAACTTCTGCTAATTCATTTATTTTTTTAACACCTTTAAAAGGTCCATATTCATTCAAAAGTCTTTTCTTTTCTGATGGATCTATTATTTTATCTATCATAAATTTTTTAAAATTTTGTTTATCAATAGGATTAGGTGTATAATTTGGATTAGTAAATAATTTAAAAGATTTTATAAAATAGGCTGAAGCGTCTTTTAGAATATAATCTCTAAATTCTTTTAATTCTTTTTCCGGTAATAATTTCGCATAATTAGTTTTAATTAAATCTAAATCTCTTTTTAAAACTTTTACAAGAGGACGTAACTCTTTTGGAATAGCAGTGCTTTCTCCTTTTAAATATTTTATAATCATTTCATTTAAATACTCTAAATCTGCAGGAGAAGACTTACTAGTGTCATATATTTTTTTCTTATAAGCATCTACTAGTTTGTAGGATCTGTCTTGTATATCTTCAAGTAATTTATTTAAATTTTTATTTGTTGCTTTTATAGAAGATTCAGATTCTCTTTCTAAAAATTTTCCTTGTTTAGTGTTTTTTCCTCTACCTCTAAAAGATGATAACAAATTATCAAAATATTTTAATCTTTTTTCAACACCTCCTTGTTGAACTGTAAATAAACTCCATTCTTTATAATCAGGAAGTTTATCAAATAATTTTCTATTTTTTACACCCACATTTATAAATGGTTTTAATATACCACTTCCTGTTTCTTTGATAATTGTTGAAACAGCTCCTGTTATAGGTTTTACTAATATATTAGGTGGTATTTTGGAAAATAAAAGAGAAGCTGGAGTAACAAACATTGTGTCGTATGTCCTTGCAGTCACACCTCCTACTATTTTTGCGGGTTTATATAAACCATATTTTGCACCAAATTTTAAAGCAGGGCCTACTAAAGGTATTCCTGCACCAATTATAGTACCCTCTTCTCCATACAAGACTCTATTTTTCAAAGTAGCATCGGTTAATTCTTTTCCCGTTAAATTTGTAGTATCTATTATTTTATTTCTTCGAAAAGGTAATACAGCATCTGGTCCACTAGCAACGTAATCTGTTAGTCCTACAACCAAACCAGTATCAAACATATTTCCAATTTTTCTTGCTACGGTAGGAATTTTTGTTGATGACGTAAGTGAATTTATTCCTAATAATTTAAAAGCTCTATTTTTTACGAACTGAATTTTTTTAGCAGGTAAACCGTATTCTGCTAAAATGGAACTTAAATCTCCAATAAATGTTTCAGGTTGTTCTATATCTAAGTTAAAATAAAGATCATTTACTTTTTCTTGAAGATCACTTTGTTTTCCTATTGATTTTTCAGTTACTACATTTAAACCTGCTAAAGCTATGTCTGCAAAACTAAATCCCGCTCTTACAACTCCAGATTTAAGTCCTACATCAACATCTTGTACATACTGTACATACTGTCCTAAAAGATCATCCGCATCTTGTTCATTTATATTAACCTCTTCACCTTTTTCTTTTGCTACTAATTTTTCAAATAGTTTAGATCTATTTACACCCGGTATAAAAGAAAAAGCATCATAAAAAGTTTTCCAACCTAATTTTTCTTCTACATCCTCTCCTGCTTCAATTCTTTTTAATTTTTCTAATCTTATTTCTTCTCGTCTAGCATCTCCCAAACGAGGTAAACCATACTCTGTTGTTACATTTTCAGATAAATTTTTTGAATCAGTTACTGTACTACCAGGCCCCATAAAAGATTGTTCTTCTCCGGAAGGTCCCATAATAGATTGTTCTCCTCCGGAAGGTCCCATAAAAGATTGTTCTTCTCCGGAAGGTCCCATAAAAGATTGTCCTCCTGTACCGGAAGGTCCCATAACAGATTGTCCTCCTTCACCGGAAGGTCCAAAAAAATCTGAGGGTTTTTTTACAAGTTCGCTCATTTAGGCTCCTTGTGAAATAACTAAATTTACTCCGTATACTCTATTAAATTTACCTATATCTTCTTGAGTTTGTATTCCAGCAAAATCTGATAATGCTTGATTACTTGAAGACAATAGTAAAACAATATCATCTGTAATTTCTTGTGGTAATCTAGATCTAAGTTCTTCATATGTTAAAGAATATGTTTCTTCTAATTGATTTGTTTCCGGTTGATTTGTTTGAATAGAACCTCCATTTTGTTTTTCTACTCTTCCTCCCTCCTCAAAAGTTTTTTCAAAAGCTGCTCTAGAGCCTTTTAATTGTTCTATACCTAAAGCATATGCATCTCTACCTAATAAGCCTTCATCAACTACACCATCCTTTATATATTTCTTTGGGAATTTTTTCTTAAGCCTGTCTGCAACACCATCAAAATATCCTATACCTGCCGTAGAATTTAAAAATGACCTGATTACTCCTGAATCGGGTTGAAGTTCTTCTAATATTTTTGTTGCTATTATTTTTTCTCTACTTATTTCTTGTAGTCTATCAAGATCTTCTTTTTTAGTTACTTTTTGTTGTACACCATTTATGGGTGGATATTTATTTAGGATTTCTGTTTCTTCATCTTTAAGATCAAACAATTTCAGGGTTTGTTCCTTAATTCCTTTTATAGACAAAGCAGTAACAGAACCTGAACCTTGTTCATTTTTTAATAATTGCAACTCAATGTTTGCTTCTTTTTCAAATTGTGCTTTTTTTTCATCCGAAAGAGTTGTATAAGCTGATTCAAAATCACCAGATTTAACTCCAAATGCCTTTTCTATATCTTGTTGTTCTTTTATTTTTCTTTTGTCTATATTACTAGCTATACCTCCAGCAGTTTCTTTAACTTTTTCACCTACTGTATCTGGATTTTGAGTTAAAAGTATATCTGCTCCTGTTCCAAAAATATTTACATAATCAGACATACTTAAACCTTTTTCTGGTTCTGGTATTTCATAATTCAATCC
>Ga0209535_1003023_pt1 | contig 10870 bp, 18 predicted proteins | sample LinPmetageLP28_FD_184041 | JGI IMG/M metagenome (GOLD analysis project Ga0209535, IMG submission 184041) | Marine viral communities from the Pacific Ocean - LP-28 (SPAdes) (version 2) | ecosystem: Environmental > Aquatic > Marine > Oceanic | place: Pacific Ocean | collected 2009-08-22
TAGGGGTCTCGTGCTCCTCGTTTTGAGATTGGAAAAAATCGAAAAGGGGGCTACCCCTAAATAAGACCGTAGGACTATATACTTACTGTATATATACTATTTTACTCATACAGACTTTATGGTATAGACATCGGATGGCAGATCTTAATACTTTTAAGAGGCTAACTAATTTTGATAATTTAAGTCCGAGTGAATTAGACACTTTACAAAAAAAGTTATTACTTCGTAAAAAAACATTTGACTTAAAAAAATTAGCTAAAGAAAATTATTTAAAATTTGTAAAACAAGTATGGCCAGACTTTGTAGAGGGACCCCACCACATACAAATCGCAGAAAAGTTTCAAGCCTTGGCGGAGGGGAAGATAAAACGACTAATCGTAAATATGCCACCCAGACATACAAAATCAGAATTTGCTTCTTTCCTATTTCCTGCGTGGATGATGGGCCGTAATCCAAAACTCAAGATTATACAAACAACACATACTGCTGAACTATCCTACCGCTTCGGTCGTAAGGTTCGTAACTTAATGGAGGAGCCTTCTTTCCAAGATATCTTTGATGACATTAAATTATCCCAAGATTCTAAAGCTGCAGGAAGATGGGAAACAAACAAGGGGGGAGAGTATTTCGCCGCAGGTGTTGGTGGAGCCATCACAGGTAGGGGTGCCGATTTATTAATTATTGATGATCCCCATTCCGAGCAAGATGCATTAAGTGAAACAGCAATGGAGAATGCTTATGAGTGGTATACATCAGGACCACGACAGCGTCTTCAACCAGGAGGCAAGATCGTTATTGTTATGACACGTTGGTCAACAAAAGATTTAACAGGACAATTGATGAAAGCCCAATCAGATGTGAAAGCTGATCAGTGGGACGTGATTGAGTTTCCTGCTATCTTGCCAAGTGAGAAACCTGTCTGGCCACAGTACTGGAAACTAGAAGAGCTGGAGTCAGTGAAAGCTTCGTTGTCCGTGGCTAAATGGAATGCACAGTGGCAACAGAATCCAACAAGTGAAGAAGGGTCCATTATCAAACGAGAGTACTGGAAGATTTGGGATAAGCCTAAGCTGCCTAAATTACAACATATCATTCAATCGTATGACACGGCTTTTAGTAAAAAAGAAACCGCAGACTTCTCCGCTATTACAACATGGGGTGTCTTCCTTTATAATGAGATAACCCCTAATATAATTTTGCTAGATGTGGAGAAAGGTCGTTGGGACTTCCCGGAATTAAAAACAAAAGCGATTGAACAATATCAATACTGGGAACCGGAGACAATCATCATTGAGGCAAAAGCAAGTGGAACACCCCTGACCCAAGAACTACGGCGCTTTGGTATTCCTGTTGTTAATTTTACACCAAGTCGTGGAAATGATAAACATGTGAGAGTCAACTCCGTCTCCACATTATTTGAAGCAGGACAGGTATGGTGTACGGAAGATAAGTGGGCAGAAGAATTAGTTGAAGAATGCGCCGCTTTCCCTTATGGTGATAACGACGATTTAGTTGACAGCATGACACAAGCGCTAATGCGCTATCGTCAAGTTGGATTGGCCGTGCATCCAGAAGATTATGAGGATCCTCCGCATGTACCACCATCGACTTTATTGGAGTATTATTAATGAGTTACATATCAGGATTCACGGTCCAAGGACCTAAGAAGAAGAAAAAGAAAAAGGAGAAAGCTCCTCCTTCTTTTATGAATCCAAAAGCGTCATATTATAAATTCGTGCAACCCACAGGATTTAATGCTATGATGAAGAAAAAGAAGAAGAAACAAGTACAAGCGTAAGGATTACTATGGGCAACATGACAGCAAAGGAATGGAAAGAGTGGTTAGAAAATACTACTGATAAACAAATAAATGATAGTATATCAAGAATTGCTAAAAAGGAATTTGACCAAGAAAATCCTGAACTAAGTACTAGCAACGGAACAAAAAAAATTTCTGACAATGATAAGGCTTTATTAAAAGCGGAGAAACAAAGAAGAATACGATCTAAAAACAAAGCAAACCCCATGGGTAAAAAAGATGGTGGCTTTGCCAAGGGTTCAGCAGAAGGCTCTACTATTCAAATGAAACCAATGAGAATGAAATCAGGTGGCCTAGCGAAACGTGGCTATGGAAAGGCAAGGAGATAATGGCAGTAGAAAAACCAGCAGGATACGATCCAGCACCATCAGATCCGATGAGTGAAGCACCGATAGCCGAGGAGCAAGTAGAAGTAGCCGAGGAAATGATAGAAAATCCAGATGGTTCAGTAACCTTTGGAGAAGAAGCAATGGCCGAGGAGCAAGTTCCTTTTGCAGCCAACCTAGCAGAAATTTTAGAAGATGATATTTTAACAGAAATCTCCGAAGAGTTACGAGGAGACATTGAAGATGATAAGGCATCAAGAGACGAGTGGTATTATTCATATACACACGGATTAGATTTATTAGGATTTAAACACCAAGAGAGATCACAGCCGTTCCAAGGAGCAAGCTCCGTGACCCATCCATTATTAGCCGAGAGTGTAACTTCTTTTCAATCACAAGCATATAAAGAATTACTACCAAGTGGAGGACCTGTAAAATGTAATGTTGTCGGTGAACAAAACGCTGAAACAGAAGCACAAGCACAGCGTGTACGAGAGTACATGAATTATTTAATCCTCGATGAAATGGAAGAGTACGATGCTGACATGGATCAGCTATTATTTTTCTTACCTTTATCAGGGTCTGCTTTTAAAAAGATTTATTACGATGCAGCTCTAGGAAGACCTGTATCAAAATTTGTTCCAAGTGAAGATTTAATTGTGCCGTATTTGTCAAGCGATTTAGCGTCGGCAGAACGAGTAACACACATTGTAAAAATGACACGCAATGAAATTAAAAAATCACAAGTCATGGGTTTTTACAAAGATGTAAAATTACAAGAAGCAACAATAAATGAAACACAAGTACAAGAAAAATATAATCAGTTAGAGGGCGTTAGTCCTATTAACTACGATGAAATGTATCAACTCTTTGAAGTACATTGCGATTTAGACATAGAAGGTTTCGAAGATCTCGACGAGCAAACAGGGGAACCTACAGGTATAAAGATACCTTATGTTGTTACTATTGACGAAGGAACAGGAAACATTCTATCCATCTACCGAAACTACAGAGAAGATGATTCTCTTCGGAAAAAAATACCATACTTCGTTCAATATAAATTTTTACCAGGGCTTGGTTTTTATGGTTTTGGTCTTATTCATATGTTGGGGGGTTTGTCCAGGACTGCTACGTCAGCACTCCGTCAACTCATTGATGCGGGAACATTATCTAATTTACCAGCAGGATTTAAAGCAAGGGGAATTAGAATTGCCGATGATGATTCTCCATTACAACCAGGAGAGTTCAGAGACATAGATGCACCGAGTGGAGATCTTCGACAAGGTCTTATGCCACTTCCGTATAAAGGTCCCGATCAAACTTTATTTGCTTTACTAGGTTTTGTTGTTGATGCAGGAAAAAGATTTGCAGCAGTAGCAGATCAAAAACTAGGAGAAGGTTCACAAGCGAATCCCGTTGGTACCACTATGGCTCTACTAGAGCAAGGGACTAAAGTGATGAGTGCGATTCATAAAAGATTGCACGGAGCACAGAAAAAAGAATTTAAAATTTTAGCAAGAATCATTACCGATTACCTACCACCTGAATATCCGTATGCCGTAGTGGGTGGAAATCAAATGATCAAGCAAACCGATTTCGATAATCGTGTTGATATTATTCCTGTATCGGATCCTAATATCTTTTCTATGTCACAGCGTATTACATTGGCGCAGACACAGTTACAATTAGCACAAGCAAACCCCCAAATTCACAACCAATATGAGGCCTATCGACGTATGTATCAGGCAATGGGGGTACAAAATATTGACGCAATTTTACCACCACCTCCGCAACCGCAACCAACAGATGCTGCTATGGAGAATTCAGTGATGTTATTACAAAAACCTGCAATGGCATTCCCACAACAAGATCATATTGCCCACATAGATACACATCGTGCCTTTATGTCGACATATTTGGTGAAGAATTCACCTCCTGTACTGTCTTTAATCCAAGCTCATATCTCTAATCACATTAGTGAGCAGGCAAAAGAAGAGGTTATGGTACAAAATCAAGCAGAAATACAACAATTAACGGAGCAATATGGGGGTCAAATACCACCAGAACTGCAACAACAGTTTGAAATAGAGACAGCTAAACAAGTTTCGGTAAAAATTAAGGAATTAACAGAGGCTATGGTAGCAGAAGAGCAAGAATATCTAGAGGGTATGCAAAAAGATCCACTTGTTACACTTAAACAAGAAGAATTAGGGCTCCGTGCAGAGGAATTAGAACTTCGTGCACAAAAAGATGGCGAAAGATTGGCACTAGATGAACAACGAGCAGAGATCGATGCTATTCAAGAACAAGAAAAGATAGATAATGCTAATAGACATGCTACAATCAGAGAACAAATACAATTAAAAAAGATTGATCAACCATCAAAGTTAAGAAATAAATATTAATATGCGAATTATAACTCCAGCAGAACAAAAGTTACAAGATTACTTTGATAAGCTTTTGGTGTTAGTAGAAAAGACTTCCAAAACTGAGGAAGATAGTATACTTTTAGCTGGTGCTATGATGAGTGTTGCACGTATTCTTTATTTTGATAACTTATCGAAGGAAGAAGCATCATCTGTCATGGAACATAACACAATTGATTTTATTGAATTAATAAAACCAACAATACATTAGGATAAATTATGGCATTAAATAACCCAAAACCAAAATTTGTAAATGGATCCTTATATCCAAATGCAAAGATGACTGTTTCAAAAGATATGAACCCTTATGCGGGTCCTCATGTAAATAAACAAGAAATTGTGGATGTATATACGGCTAGTATGGAAGGACCGAAGGTTACACAAAACTTAGGTGCTGGACCAAAAGGTCAAAGAAGCAAAGCACAAATTAAAAAGGTTCCTTTTAAAGGTTTATTTTAATCACAAGTTAAGGTAGACTGTTTTTTTTAAAGGAGGTTTTATGAAACTTTTAAAAGATATATGGGCTCACTTGAAAGAGTGGTCAGACTGGGGCATGAAAGACTGGATTAAAGCTGGTATCGTGGCTGTAATTGTTATTGTAGTTCTTGGAAAAATTTCAGGGGCTGTATAAATGTTGGGCGTTCTTCTTGATCGTTTAAGTGGTTCAGGTGGTGCGTTAAAAACTATTTCTAAAGTGGTCGATGACTTGCATACCTCAGATGAGGAAAGGCTAGACAAAAAAATATTGATGCAGCGTATTCAACAGAAACTCGCTGAAAAACAATTAGACGTAAATGCCAAAGAGGCGGGTCATCGATCAATATTCGTTTCTGGCTGGAGGCCATTTATTGGCTGGTGTGGAGGCTTTGCTTTAGCGTTCGAATTTATTCTATCTCCAGGAATTGAATGGTATAGTAAATTTGCAGGGTTAAATCTAACTGCTCCAGAAATTCAAACTGGACCCCTTCTAGCAATTGTCACTTCAATGCTCGGCGTCGCTGGCCTTCGCTCTTTCGAAAAAAGCAAAGGATTAACTAAATGAAAAAGGGTTCAAAGAAAAAAGTTAAAAAAGTAATTAAAGGTTTAAAAAAAGCATCTAATACACATGCTAAACAAGCAAAAATATTACAAAAAGCTATAGGAAAAGGAAGAAGATAATGGAAGATTTAAGTGGAGACGGTAAGATAACTCAAAAAGATATTCTTATTGGTAAAGGAGTCATTAAAGCTAAAAGAGGTGGACGAGTAAAAAAGAAAAAACTTGACATTAAAAAGGCTATTAAGAAACCCGGTTCATTGCGTAAGTCTTTAGGCGTGAAAAAAGGAAAAAAAATTCCTTTGAAAAAACTAAACAAAGCTGCGAAAGCACCGGGAAAATTAGGTCAACGAGCAAGGTTTGCTAAAACATTATCTAGACTGAGAAAAAAATAATGGGCAAATTATGTGCTAAAGGCAAAGCTGCCGCAAAAAGAAAATTTAAAGTTTATCCGTCCGCTTACGCTAACATGTATGCAAGTTCAATTTGCTCTGGCAAAACAGTTGAGGGTGGAAAGAAAAAGAAAAAAGCTAATGGAGGAGTTATAAATAAAATTTCTCAACAACGAAAAAAAATTTCTAATTACAATCAAGGCGGAATTGCAAAAGGTTGTGGTGGAGTTATGGAAAATAAACGTAAAATAACTGCTGTCGCATAATGGCGAAAAAAGGACTAAGGGCTTGGGTAAAAGAAAAGTGGGTTGACATAGGAGCTCCTAAAAAAAATGGAAAGTATCAACCATGTGGCAGATCTAAAGGAAGCAAAAGAGCTTATCCTAAATGTGTACCAATAGCAAAAGCAAGATCCATGAGTTCTTCTCAAAAGAAATCAGCCGTTTCTAGAAAAAGAGCTGCGGGTAATCCAGGAGGTAAACCAACTAATGTTAAAACTATTGTAAAAAAATTTAATGGGGGATATATAACCGTCAATCCAAGAGGATTTGGAAGAATGCTACCAAATAAAAGACCTAACACAAGGATATATACATAATGGCATCAGAAGTAGTAGAAAAAAGAATTAAAGATCACGAAGGATTTTCTCAAGAGAGATATGATGATCATCTTGGCTTTGCCACAATTGGCTATGGCCATCTAATTACAAAGAATGATAATTTTGAACCAGGAATAACATACCCTAAAGCTCAACTAGTAGAATTATTTAAACAAGATTTAAATAAAGCAGAGAAAGAAACAGATGAGCTTGTAGGACATATTTCTGAATTACATATTGTAGCAAGAGATTGTATTATTGAAATGTGTTTTCAACTTGGAAAACGTGGGGTACAAAAATTTGTTAAGATGCTTTTAGCACTAGAAGAACGTGATTATAAAACTGCAAGTTTAGAAATGTTAGACTCGAAATGGAATAAACAGACACCAAAACGTTGCCAAGAATTGTCAAGGCTTATGGGGCATTGCCAATAATGGATATAATAACAATTGTAGATTATCTTAAAAAAATATTAAAAACTAGACAAGACCAAGTAAATCAAGTTATAACATCAGATGTAAAAACTTTAGAAGAATATAAGTATCTTCTAGGGAAATTACATGCATATAAGGAAACTATACAGGAACTCACGGACCTGCTAAAAAAACAGGAGCGCTATGACGACGAAACCGAAGATACTAATACCAGAAAATAATATCATTGATATTAACGAAAAACCCTACAAAACAAAAAAAGAAATAGGAAAAGTTCCGGAACCTACTGGGTATAGGATTGTTTTATTTCCTTTATTGTTAGAGAAAAAAACTAAAGCAGGATTACACCTTACAGATGAAACTGTAGCTGAAGCACAAATAGCTACAAATGTTTGCCGTGTATTAAAGGTAGGACCTGATGCCTATAAAGATAAAGAAAAATTTCCCAATGGTGCATGGTGCAAGACTACGGATTGGGTACTTATTACTAAATATGCAGGATCAAGAATTCGTATTGATGGTGGTGAGCTTCGAATAGTGAATGATGATGAAATACTGGCAGTCATTGATCATCCCAAAGATATTCTGCCAGCAAGTTTATTTTAGGAGAATATTATGGCTGAAGAAAAAATGATTCCGTTAGATACAAGTGGAAATAGCGTTGAAGTAACTTTAAAAGAAGAAGAGAATACTCAAGAAATAGATGCTCCTGAAAGTAATATAAGAGAAATTATAGAAGATGAAACTGTAGAAACTCAAGAACAGGAAGCAGAAGATACGACGGAAGATACAGATGAAACTCCCGAACAAACAGATCCTTACAAAACTGATGATCTTAAAGATTACAGTAAAGGAGTTAAAAAAAGAATTAATAATCTTGTTGGTCGTATGCGAGAAATGGAACGGCTTTACGAAGCAACTCAACAAGAAAATAATGATTTAAAAAAGAAGTACACCAACGTAGGTAAGGGCTATGTAAGTGAATATGAAGGAAGAGTAAACAATGCTGCAGAAGCAGCGAAAGCTCAACTTAAAAAAGCTATCGAAGATAATGACACAGAAGGTCAAGTAGCCGCACAAGAAGCATTGGCTCAAGCTAAAGCAGATGGTGCTAGATTATCTCAAATGAAACAAGCTCAACAAAATGATGAAAGAGCTTATGCCCCTCCTACTCAGCAGCAACAACAGCAACAACAGCAACAGCAACAATATCAGGCTCCCTCTCAAATTGATGAAAGAGCTGAAGATTGGGCTTCTCAAAACGAGTGGTTTGGTGCCGATGAAATGATGACAGGTGCAGCTATGGCTCTACATAATCGCCTTGTAACGCAAGAAGGATTTGACCCAACGAGCAATGAGTACTATAATGAAATTAATTCTCGCATGAGAACAGAGTTTCCTCACAAGTTTACTAATGGTAGAGTTACTGAGGAGAAAAAACCCGAAACGAAACAGCCCGTTCAGACTGTAGCGTCGGCCGTACGAAAGACTAAATCTGGACGCCGAGTAGTGAAGCTCACACCTTCACAAATAGCAATAGCTAAAAGGCTCAATGTGCCACTAGAAGAATATGCTAAATACGTGAAGGAGTAGCAAAATATGAGTATAGAAAATAAACAGAAGACCTCACGCAAAACTGAAACCCGTGAATTAAAAACTCGTAAAAGAGGTTGGGTTCCACCAAGCAACTTAGAAGCACCAGAACCACCAGAAGGTTTTCACCATCGGTGGGTAAGATTTGAATTTAGAGGAACACAGGATGAAAAGAATGTGACCGCTAGATTAAGATCAGGGTATGAACCTGTGAGAGCAGATGAGTATCCCGATAGACTTGATTTACCAGCTTTAACAGATGGTAAATATAAAGGTATTATCGCTGTTGGTGGTTTGATGTTAATGAGATGTCCGATTGAAGTTAAAGAAGATAGAGATGAGTATTTTCGAGGTATAACTAACGATCAGAAGAAATCAGTGGAATCAGATCTTATGAGGGAGGAGCACCCTTCAATGCCAATCTCACAAGAGAGGCAATCCCGGGTAGAATTTGGTGGAAACAAAAAATCTTAATGGTTAAGATCTATGTCTCTACCAACATTGTCTAAAGGAGACATAACATGGCTAATATAGATGCGAAATTTGGTCTTCGTCCATACGAAAGATCAGGTTCAAATTATAATAACCAAGGTGTTAATGCGTATCCTCTAAATCTAGAAGGCTCAAGTGGTGGTACAACAGATACAATCTTTACTGGTTCTCCAGTAATTCCACTAGCTTCAGGCATGATAGATCAAGTAGGCGCACAAGCAGGTGGCACAGTTCCTTTGTTAGGTGTTTTTATGGGTTGTAAATATACAGCTCTTGATGGAACTCCAACATGGTCTGCACACTGGCCTGGTTACGCTTCAATTAAAGCAACTACGGAAGCAATAGCTTACGTAGCGGATAATCCGCACGCTTTATTTGTAATAAATGCAGATGGCGCAATGCCTGACGCTGATCGCTTTACAAATGCAAATTTTGTGACAGCACAAGATGGTAACACTACAAGTGGGTATTCTAACGCCGAATTGGCGACAGCAACCACAGGTAATGCTACTAACTTAAACTTAAAGATTGTTGATTTTGATGATCAAGCATCAACAGCTTCAGGTTCAGTAGATAAAACAGCGGCAGGTAGACTGACTGTTTGTAAACTCAATGTTCATTTCATGGACAGTTTAGCAGGAATATAGGAGTAAGATATGGCTATTAATAGAGCACAGCTTGCCAAAGAACTAGAACCTGGTTTAAACGCCCTGTTTGGTTTGGAGTACGCACGCTACGAAAACGAAGCTGCTCAAATTTTTGAGCAAGAATCAAGTGATAGAGCTTTTGAAGAAGAAGTTATGTTAGTTGGATTCGGACAAGCTAACGTAAAAGCAGAAGGATCAGCAGTAGGTTTTGATACCGCTTCTGAATCTTTCACTGCAAGATACGTTCATGACACAATTGCTTTAGCATTTGCGTTAACTGAAGAAGCAGTCGAAGACAACTTGTATGACACTTTGTCAGCTCGTTACACAAAAGCCCTAGCGAGATCTATGGCTTACACAAAACAAGTTAGAGGAGCTAACGTGTTAAATGATGCATTTACAGTTGCAGGCGGAGATGGAGTATCTTTAATTAATACTGCTCACCCAACTGCTCTTGGTGGAACTTTTACAAATAGAAGTGCTACAGATGCAGACATTAATGAAACCTCATTAGAACAAGGCATGATTGACATTGCTGGTTTTATCGACGAAAGAGGACTAAAAATTGCTATGAAGGGACAGAAATTAATTATTCCTGTTAACTTGCAATTTGTAGTTGATAGGATCTTAGAATCCACCCTCAGAGTTGGTACTGCTGACAATGACATCAACGCTATGAAAAACATGGGGATGTTACCTGGTGGTTACACTGTTAACCATTATCTAACTGATACTGACGCTTGGTTTGTAAAAACTGACTGTCCTAACGGATTTAAGCACTTCGTAAGAGCTGCCCTTGCTACTGGCATGGAAGGTGATTTCGATACTGGAAACATGAGATATAAAGCTAGAGAGAGATATAGCTTTGGATACTCTGATCCAAGAGCTGCTTACGGTTCTAACGGCAGTTAATTAAACTAATACTGGATCCTCCCAGATAGAAAAAGGCGGTTGCAAGACCGCCTTTTTTGTTTTATACTTACCTTCCTAGTATAATTTGCGAATGTATAGACTGGCTAGGCAGACGTTATAGAGACTATGCAATCGATGAGGCTATAACCAAAAGGAGATTTTATGGGCTTAACAAGATTTAGCGGACCAGTTATGT
>Ga0209535_1003024_pt1 | contig 10865 bp, 3 predicted proteins | sample LinPmetageLP28_FD_184041 | JGI IMG/M metagenome (GOLD analysis project Ga0209535, IMG submission 184041) | Marine viral communities from the Pacific Ocean - LP-28 (SPAdes) (version 2) | ecosystem: Environmental > Aquatic > Marine > Oceanic | place: Pacific Ocean | collected 2009-08-22
GCAACAGCCTTCTTTCCCTTTAGCTTGGGTGGCTGTTCTAAGCCAGATACGAGGTCAACAACATCGGCGCTTCTTTGTGAGAACATGATGTCATCTTCGGCTTGAGGCCCAAACCTGCCGTACCTAACATTGGCGTTTCTATCCAAGAACATAGGAAAGACAAAATCACCATCCTGATTAAGAATGGTTGATGGCCACACCTCTACTCTGTCATAGCTCTTCTCAGCCTGCTGGTCCCAACGGATAGAGGAATCCCTAATCATCACAGGTACCGTCTCGTACCCCATGCTCTTTAGCTGGCGAGCGCGGTGACGCCCATCGTGGTCATACACATACCTATGCTCTGGCTTTCCCGGCTCAAATGACAGGTACAGCAACGGAGTCATATTAAACTTCTGTCCTGTCTCGGCCAGATCCCTCACTAAGGTTTCACTGTCAGCGCGAGCGCCATCCATAGACGCGGCTAAATGCAAAAACATATCAATAGGCATATCAACCATGACTGAGCGGCTTTTATTTCTCAGTCGATAGTCAACGGCGCCTGTTTCTCTATCAAACATATCAGTGTCGGTGCCGCTAAACATATCCCTAGCGGACGCGCCCCCAGCATCACTTCTTCTTGAGAACATGATCTCATCTTCGTACTGCATACCTTCTGGAACAGCAGTGGGGTCGTACTCAGCGAACACTCCCTTGATATCAGCGGGATTAAATACTGCTATGCCAGTTGCGTCCTTGCCGCTACCGCCCTCAAAGTCAAGGTAGGAGTCAAACCCAGCCCCCTTGATGAAAGGGGATATGGTCTCAAGATCCTCAAAGGTGAACTTGGTTAGGGGTGTAGCTCGCACCTTTTTGCCAATCTTATCTGTGACGGAATCTGCAAAAGAGATCGCGTCTGGCTCAGTGAGACCGAGCCGTGATGTGCTGAGGAGGTTATCGACAATAAGTTTGTGCCCTTGACCGTCTGCACCTCGGTCGATGTCGGCCATAACTAGGCTCACCATCTTCTTGTCGCGAGGGTCAAATGTGTTTTTAGCGCGCAAGAACACGGGGTAGACAGTTTGCGCCTCACCCTCTCTAGCCACTACGGGTACAAACGTGTTGGCAAACTTTGGATCTGTGGTGAAGTGGCCAGCAATGATGCCCCTTGCGTGGGGGATTTCCGTTCGGAAGCGGCGTATATCAGGCGAGGCTGTGCCGTGGTAGTAGGGGGTGCTGGTGTCAAAGCCCTGCTCTTCCGCTCTGTTCAGACGCAGACTGAACATGGACTCATCAACTACTTCGGGGGCGTCACCTAGATCCTGCCTTACCTTATTGATAACTTGTCGTGCAGTAAGAGGGCGCCCGCGCTTGCCGGTTTCTAGCCCTATTTCCTCTCTGGTGATGCCGCGTTCTGCAACATCCTTGGCCTTTACTTCGGTGTACAGTGGAGTCCTGATCACGCCCCGCTCACGACGGCCTACAGCGCCAGACTGAACTTTATCGACTAGCTCTTTGAAGGAGGCCACATCGTTGTCTTGAGCAACGCCAACCAGCCCCTTGAAGAAGTTAATAATCTTATTGAAGATAAACCTTGGCTTGCCTGTCGGCTTACGAACATCCCCATCCATAACCACGCCGGTAGTCAAGGCGTCGGATATCATCTCGGCGATAGCCTCTTCCTGAGTCCTGACGGCACGGAGATCACCGTAGTTATCTACCGCCCACTGACCGTAAGTCTTGCCTTCTCCCGGCTTCTGATACTTGCGACTCAGGCGCTCCAGTAAGCTGTACTCGCTTGCTGTAAACAAGTCCATAGCACGGAGTGCATGCAAGATTTCGTGATTCATAATCTTAGCGACAGCTTGCTCGTAAGACATACCTGCATTGACATCGGCCATAACCGCATCAAGGCCAACCTGAATCACCTTTGCCCCTGCCTGTGCAGAACCAGCGACCATAGCGGCCTTGCCGTCTTTGTCTACAGGCCGCTTCTTTAATGGATCTATATATATGTTGCCGGCAGAGTCTCTCTTTGCGGTGCCTACCTGCTCAACCATACGGGTGGCATACTGATCGTCTATGCCAAACTTCTTGAGGGCATCACGCAACTGCTGGCCTAGAGCGGATTGATCTAGGTCATAAGGCACAAGCTCCTGCCCTTCGGGGACACTCTCTTCCGCTCGCTCTATCGGTCGCGCCGTGCGACGAGCCTCTTGCTCTACCCTGTCAAGCTCTGCTTGCGGCAGTCTTGCGCTGGGAGCGCCTTGATTGAGGGATCTGGCTAGCTCTGGGCTAATAGCGCCTCTTTGCACCAACGCCGCTAAAATTGCAGAGGGGTTAAAGCCAGCCGGCGCACCAGCACGATCCTGTAAAGAATCCGCTACGTCTTGTGGTATAACCCCCCTGCCTACGAGGTCGCCCAGAACCCGAACAGGGTCAACCTGTATGGGGCGATCCACTTCGGTTTGGCGCCGAGCAATACGCACAAGCTCACCATCTGGCGTCTTAGCACTAAAGTCAGGGATCTGGGTGGCTTGTTCTTGGAAGCTAGGTAGCTTGCGAATCCTGTGATAAAGATAGCGCCGCTCGTTAGCTGATAGGTTGGATAGAGGATTCTTCTTGGAGGGGACTTTGCCTATGATCCTCTTGACCATTCCGCGAAATGCTTCGGAGTCTATAGAGGCGGCTATTCTTTTTTGAGCCAGCAAGTCCTCCATGACACGCTCAGATGACAGAGGGTTGTCAAAGGAGCTACTCAGTGATTGTAAGGCTTGCTGTCTACCAAGCGCCGGTTGCCTTGGTCTGGTGGGGTCTGGGGCTGTAGTGGGAGCGGCCTGCTCGGGTGCGCCAAAGGCTAAGAAGTCAGCATCCTTTGCCGCGAGAACGTCGCCTAGATTACCAAGGTCGCCTCTGTTTGCGGCGCGCACTTCTTCCAGTGTGAACGTGAGGCTCTCGGCCTCTCCTCGGTCAGCCTGCTGTCGATTGATTACCCTAGCAATGTCCTTGCCTGTTGCAAGGTTGGCGTCTTCCGCGCTAATGATACGCTCTTGAGGCGATGGGATTGACCTGCCCAGCCTGCGTACCTCATCTGCCTGTTGCTCTGTGTACTCAATGCCAGAGTTCTCGACAAGGTACTCAACCTGTGCGGACTTAGCTAGCTCCTGACTTGCTCCTGTTAGTCTGTTGGATAACTCTTGAGCCAGCACTGGGTCATCAAACACAGGGCCAAACTGCTCGCCATCCACCTCAGCAAACGACTGGTTATCGAGGGAGCCAACAGAGAACACCTTGCCTACAGGTAGGCGAGAGCCAAGTCTGGTGACAACCTGACCGGCTATCTCTTCGACGGGTAGGGTTGCATCAACGAGGGTGGGATCAATTGGATCTTCACCAATCCCTGATGGAACAGGGGGGCCAATGTTTCTAGCCTCAAGGGTGGCATCCAGCCTCTCTCTGAGAGCTTGCTCTCCGGCATCTTCCTTGGCTCGGAGTCTCTGTTCGTCAGCGATCTCCTCTTCGGTCATGTCTTCTATGGGCTTTGGTGCCCTGCCTTTGCGCCCCTTGAGGGGTGTCTGAGCAAGGCCAATAGCTAAGTCAAGAACAGCACCTGCTCCGCCACCCAGCGTAAAGTCATCCATGACGCTATCAGCAATCTTGCGGTCAGGATCGTATATGGCAAGCGTTGCAATATCTCTCGCAATACCCTGCCCTACTTCCTGCACACCTTCTTGAAGACCAGAAGCGATCATAGACTCCATACGTCTAAGAATAGGGTTAGCTTGCGGGGTGTCAAAGAATCCGCGAGGCAGTCCCTTGAGGATTCTGGTGGGAATACCAAGGCTCTCCAGCATACCAAGGCCAACGTCCGCGCCCTTTGCAGTCAGTCGCTCTGCCGTGGAGAGTGCTTCGCCTGTACGCTCTTCGTACTCAGCACGATCCATGCCGCCTTCAGAGACAGCAGGGCCAATCATTGTGGCAAGCTGTGTTGCTCGCGCAGGCAGACCACCGGGGAGAAACAAGGATAAAACCATCGGTCCCATCTCTCCGAGAACGCCGCCTAGCTGTGCACCATAGTTGTCATCGTAAGCGGGGTCATACCCTAACGTGTCAGCAACAGACGCATCAAAGTCACTTTGGAATTCGCGAGCCGCCTCGTCTTCAACGCCGGGAATTAACTCAGCAAGACCTGTAAAAGCGCGGGCCGTACCTGTGGCTAGGCCACCAACCAGACGCTTGCCTGCCTCACCAGCAGAACCAAGGAAGGTCGTGTCGTCCGCAAATAAATCACCAAAGTCAGACTCGACTGCCAGATTGCCATCTATCGCAATTCGAGCAAGCTCTTTCTGACTTATGTCATCTGGAACATTTGTAATTAGCTGGCCATTCGGCAGGCTTACGTCCACTGGCTACCCTTTATTTACTATAGAATTAAAATCGACCGGTGTACCGGCGCCCACCATCGGTGCTCCATAGTTAGGCGCTCCTCGCAGTTCAGCAAGGATTTGCTGGATTTGGCTTGAGTACCCTGCCTTCTTGGTCTGGTCCATCTCGCCCTCAAACAGAGAGACAAGTGTGCGTAAGGCTTCACGCTGGGTTGTGCTGGCATTCTGCTCTATCAGCGCCGCTAGCTTTTTCTCGCTCAGACCAAATGTCTTGGTGAATTGATCGGCTTTCTCCTCTCTTGCCGCGTCTTCTCGACCAGCTTGATACTTAGCTAGACGCTCCTTCATCTCCAAGGATCGAGCATCCTGCATGCCTTTATTTGCGGCCATGCCTGCGGCGGATATTCCTTGTGACAAGTTACCACCAGCAATGCCAGCGCCTAGTTGCATCAATGCGTTAGATCCAGCCATACGCCTAGAGTCAGCAATGAGGTCTGCAAAGCCAAGCTCAGATGGCAGTGATTGTTGCTGTATCTTACTAACGCTCTGCACCTCTTTCCCGCCTGCGGGTTTGACAAACGGATTGCTACCAAAATAGTCGTCCATGACAGAGAATTCGGCCCTAGCTCCGGGGTCGCTAGCATCAGTCTGCCTCTCTTGCACAACCGGCAAGGTCTCAGCAATAGGCGAGTCCGCAGGCTCAACACCAGCTTTCTGAGTGTCGCTTCCAAAAGAATCTACGAGGCTCTGAATGCCAGTGCCGACCTCAGCCGGCAACCCATAAGGCCCAGCCCCAAACTCTAAATCAGCAAGGCTGGTAATACCTTTTTTGATAGAGCCAGCTAGATCGCCTAGTCCATAAGGGTTGGCCCCTTCAAAGCTCTTCGCGCCACGACTCACAACATCTGACACGGACGGAATATCATTTCCTGATGGAGCAAGCATGCCGTAGTTAGGCATGTTCATTGCCGCTTCTCGCTTGAGGGCTTCATACGCCTCCTCGACAGATATAAAAGCCGTCTGAGCTAGCACCTTTGCTTTGTCCAGAAGAGGGTCAACATACTCACGCTGAATTCCCTCTAAAGCATATGCTCCGGGCATTCCTCCGCCAGCCATACGCACAATACCACCCTGATACATGCCCATAGGCGGCATGCCTTGTGGCATTTGTGGTGGCATACCTTGCGGCATTCCCTGTGGTGGCATACCGATAGGCTGTTGAGGCATCATGCCTGCAATCCCTTCCTGCACTATCTGCTCTGCCACTGTGCCTTGGTTTTGTTGCTGGTCATTCTCATACCGCTTCCGCATATCTGTGCGGCGCTGTATCTCTGATACCACCAGAAACTGAGGGACTTGACCGCTAGGAGCTTGCGCCTCTTGAGTCAGGGCATCATCGGGTAAGCCCTTGATTAAGTCTTCTGCGTCAAGAATGTTCATTAGCGTCCTCCACCAAGCGCACCGTACAAGCCGGCACTAGCTATTCCAGCGCCGAGCAACTGCTGAGTGGTGCTGGGTGTTACCCCGTATGACTGTGATATCTGCCCCGGACTGATCGGCAGTCCCTGTAGCATCGAGCTATAGAATGCCAACTGCTCTTTCGGGAACGCTTGCTGACGCAGGAAGTCCATGTAGCCTATGTCGGTGCCTTTTTGTAGGAGGTTGCGTTCTATCTCACCAGCCGTTTGCATGGCTCTGAGGCGCTCCATCTCCTGCATCTGACGCTGACCAACAAAGTCGCCCATCATTCCTGCCGCCGCAAGCTGTTGCTGAGCACCAGAAAGAAGCTGACCGTAAGCACCCTGACCAAGCTGAGCCGCCGCTCTTGCTTGCTCAAGGTTCATGCCCTCAGCCTGTCGCCTTGCTGTTTCATTCGCCAACTGTTGCTGTTGCTGGAAGTTCTCAAGCTGGGCCTGAGCCGAGCGATCTGCCTCAAAGCCACGCACACCCTGCTCAAAGGCGGCTTGACTGCCGCGAGTCTGGATGTCTCCAAGCTGTTGACCAAGGTTGCGCTCACGTTCTGCCTGCATAATGGCTTCTCGGTATCCACCAAGCCCGCCAATGCCCGCCGCTTGCAAGCTAGTCTTTTGACCCATAATGTCAGACTGTCGCTGTGCCTCTCGCTTCTCCACATCAACAACAGACTGCTGATAAGGATTCATATAGTTCTGGATGCCGGCTGTATCAGTCAAGCTACCGGGGTCGTACCCAACACCCCGATTCAAACCGGACACATAGCTAGGCTGTTCTTGCAGGCGCTTCGTGGTCTCCAGCATGGTGCTGGCGTAAGGGTTTCCCTGTCCTACCTGTGCGGCGATGTCCCCTGCCGCAAGTAGTTCATCGGGAGTACCAGACACGCCAAGCTCCGTGAACCGGCGCATAGCCTCCTGCTCTGGGGCTGTGAAGTATTCAACCCTTTTGCCGGGATATGTCTCGTAGGGGACCGCGCTTTCATAACCGACACGCGCCAATAGGTCTCGGTAAAATGGTTCAGCAAACTCAGGTAGTGATGTATTAGTTACCGTTGTTTCTGTTGGTCCTTGGCTACCGCCGCCTTTACTCATCTTCTATTCCTTTTTCGTAAAAAGCTGATGACTTAGTAAAACCATCTTCTTTGAGAAACTTCCAAAAGCCAAAACGAGCTACCCCTTCTATGCCTTGGCAACCGGATTGCTTAGCATAGTTGGTTATGTTTTTGAGCATATCTGGATACCACAAGTCAAAGTTAAGTCCGCCTAAGAAGTGCATGGACAAAAACTTTTTTCCGGGGTAATTTGTGATCTCAGTAGTTACCGCGCCCCATATACGATCTTCATCGTAAGCAATCCAAAGCTGGCTCCTACCGTTACAGATGACTGCGAGCAAGTGCTCCATCGTCCACCTGCCATTGGCTATATCTACCGCTTGCTCCAGATACCCCCTTACCTCTGGCCAAACGTCAAAGGCATGTTCTGGGGGTACAAGGGTTGTCTTCATCCGGGCATAATTCCTTTTGCGTTAATTGCGGGGGGCTGTTCTGCCGTTCCGCCTCGCGCCATGCGGACTCTTTCTAGCATAGAGTCTAGCTCGCTGGCACCAGCATCTGAGCTTCCATCGCCCAGATCGGATACAACGTCGGCTGGAACAATATACTCTCCCGGCGATACAGCTACCGGCTGAGAAGCCCCAATCATTCCGGGTATCATATCATCCATACCCCCGCCTTGACCCTTAATCATGCCTTCATTTTGATTGTTCGGAGCGACCATACTGAGGATCATATCGCGAACCTGACCAAACACATCTGGGCCGTACTTGCCCAAGAACATCTGGATGATCTGGTCTGCTTCCGGGCTAGCTCCTAACAAGGCAGAAGCAAGCATATCAACATCTTGCTCGCTCGGGCTAGCCGCAAATGCTGAATCTACCTCAGCGATCCCGCCGGCTGGAGTTTGCCTTTCGCCCAGAGAGCCTACCAAGGTTCTCCCTCCCTCATTAAATCTAATCCCGCCTCTTCGCATTCCGGCCATAGCCTTCGCAATCGCCGCCTCCTGCTCTGCATCCAAAGCTGGCGCTGTTGGTGCTGGTGCTGGGGCTGGTGCTGGGGCCGGTACTGGGGCTGATACTGGGGCTGGTAGTGGCCTGCTCCCGCCTTTACCTCCCGGACCACCCGGCATTGCCGCCATAGCTCCCTGCGCTACGAGGGCTTCTATCTCGGCATTTGTTTTTGTCGGAGCGGCTGGTTTTGGCGGATTAGCAGGAACCGTAGGTGCGGCAACAGGAGTGGGTACAGTCACATTTTCCGAAATGACATTAACGCCTATGTCTGGGGCTTGCGGGGTGGCCTGCACCTTATTCGCTGAGCTTGCGTCACTGTCTTGTGCCTTTTGCCGATCTCGAAACTGCTGAAAGCTACCCTCATAGGGCGTGTCAACGACAGTTCCCTTGGTGGGATCGCCGTACAGCGCGGCCACTATGGGGTGTACCCCGCCCGCATCTTTAGTTTCAACAACCTCACTACCACCTAATGTCACGGATGGATTACCAATACCCTCTGCTATTGCGTCTGTCACAGTGTTACCGGCGCCATAGGCACCAGAGTTATCGCGCTGAGGGCTACCGCCAAACGAACTGTAATCAGAAGTGCCGGTGAATCCATCAGACGGGTATGCTTGATATCGCATCATATGATGCGTTTTTTCAAGGTCGGTCATAAGCGCCGGGTCAATACCGTAAGGGGTGTTACCTGCCGCCCTTATGTTGGCTAGTGTCTCTTCACTTGCGTGGCTGTAAAGTTTGCCGTTCTTGTAGTAGATACCTTCTCCGTATTGACCGGAGGAGCCTTGAATAGCATAGGTATCATCCCCTGCATCACCCACCGTGGCCTGATCTACAATGTAGTATCCGCTTATCGGAGACCCGTAGTATTCCTCGTCGGTGTACTCTGATGGGTCTACCCCAACGATGCTGTTGATTGTATAGCGAACGATCTTCCCGTTTTCAATCCTGTAGTAGTCGCCACCTCCCCGACTTCCTCCGCCGCTTCCTCCGCCGAGCGAGGGACCGCTTGGCGCGGACGGATTGTAGGGCGGATTGTAGGGTGGGCTGGGATTGGTAGGGTTAGAGGGCGAGCCATAGGGGTTTCCGGGGTCTGTACCGGGGCCAACCGGATTGCTGGGGGTGACGGGTGCTCCCGGTGTGGTCGGGTCAGTTCCGGGATCTTGAACCGGCGGCTCCTCATCTACAGGCTCTTCGGGTTCGTTATCTCCGCCCATACCGTAGCTTGCCAGTGTGCGGTAGTAGTCTTGTAACTGCTCTAAGTAGCTCCCCCTGTCAATAATCGGATCAAAATAAGTGCCGGTATCGTCAACGCCTTCTTGAGTTGGCCGATATGCTCGACTAGGAATAAAGGGTGCATTAGGGTCTGCTTGAAAGTATTGGAACTCAGGCTCAAACCCAGACATATAGTCGGTAGGCGCCGCAATCTTGTAGTCCTCTCGCAGTCCAGCTTGAATAGAAACTGGGTCTATGCCCCCGATGTTGCCGGTTGTATAGCCGAAAAGACCAGAGCCTTGCAGGTAGTTAGCCAGCGGATCGACCGCCGAGTCATCAGTACCCTGTGCCTCAGTAATGGCTCTTTCTCGCTGTGCTCGGAACCCCTCCCTTCTTCTGTAATAGCCTTCAAGTAGGCTCTGTTGCTCAGGGGTTAGTGGGTCTCCTCGCTTAGCCGCTTCCAGAGCCTTGTACTCGTCGGTATCTGTTTGCGCGGTCCCAAAGTTTTTCATCCCGTAATATCCGGGCGCTAAAATATCCATGCCGTTTTCATCAAGCACTTCAAACTTGTCGTCCACTGACGGCCCTTGAGACTCGCCCTCTCCGCTATCACCATCAGCGGATTCAGCAGAGTCGCCTGCCGCATTTTGATACCACTCCTCAAACGGAGGCAATGGGTAGTCCTGTTCTACAAGCATGTCGTATAACGCTTTCCACTGAGCGCGACTCATACCTGTTCTGGTGGCGCCCCCTGCCGCCATACCGGGAGCCGCATAGTCATAAGTACGCTGGCTCATTTGTGACCGGTAAGGGCTAAAGCCGCGAGATACTCCGGGCTGAGCCATTGCGTATGCTGATTGCAGATCGCCGTATGCTTCTCCTCGGCTAGCCTCCGACTCCTCTAGGAGCCGACGCTGTTCCTTCTCAAACTCCTCCATCGCGTCCATCTGGGCCAACGTGCCTGAGCCAGCACCAATGCCCAGAAATTGACCGGTCATGCCTAGCGTGTCCACAACGCCTTGTGCAGTCTGCCCTACGCCAGAACCGCTCACTGCTGTGTCAAAATCCCCGAGCATGCCGGGAGCTTCGGACGTGTATGCCGCCTGTTGCGCGGCGGCTAAAGACGCGGGGTCAGCCCCGATCTGCGCCAAGCTCTGAGATGACTGCGCCGCTTGACCTAAAAAGTCAGTGCCACCTGCCGGCCCTAAGTTCGTTAGCTGGTCTGCCCCTGCCGTAGCCTGACTCAGGAAGTCCGTACCACCGGGAGGAACGAATCCTTCCGCCAGTGTTGCGGTTGACAAGTCTAGGCCAGTAGCGAGGGAGTCCGTTGCTCCAGCGGCTAATTCGGCGCCTGTGCCAAGAGCCTCGGCACCCGTGGTGGCAGCATTTACCCCTGCCTGAGCACTATCAAATAAACCACCGATACCTTCGGCAAGACCGCTACCCAGACCGGCTGTCAGACCAGACAGCAATCCCCGCTTGAGGTCGCCCGTCACTGCCGCCGTGCCGATACCTGTCAGCGCCGCTGAGCCTAATGCGCTCAGACCGAGCTTACCGCCCAGCATGCCCAGTGCGGGGGCAAGGAATGGCAAAAACGCCTCTGGCTGTCCCGTGACTGGGTTAGTTGTCAGGCTCCCTGTGGGGGACAGAGATGCAATTCCTGCGACCTCAATTGGATTCATGTGCACAAGCATGCTGTCACCGTATCGGCCATGCTGTGCCATTTGGTCCATCATAGGTTTAGCGGGG
>Ga0209535_1003025_pt1 | contig 10863 bp, 14 predicted proteins | sample LinPmetageLP28_FD_184041 | JGI IMG/M metagenome (GOLD analysis project Ga0209535, IMG submission 184041) | Marine viral communities from the Pacific Ocean - LP-28 (SPAdes) (version 2) | ecosystem: Environmental > Aquatic > Marine > Oceanic | place: Pacific Ocean | collected 2009-08-22
TTACCTAAAAAATATCCTTGTCTTGGTATAGTACTCATGATGCCGCCCATATTTCTTGGCACTCTACCACCTTGATTAAATACATAAGAAGCTCTTCTTACATCTGCTGCTTCTGCACCAGCACCAAAACGTGATGGATCAAATGTAAATTCTTGTGTTTCTTTTTCTTCTTCAACAGGTGCAGCACCATAATTAAGAGGTAATAAATTTTGACCCTCACCACCTCCTCCAGGTATAGCATCTGCATAATCAAAAAGAGTGTTTCCAAACATGTCTTTAACAGGGTTTCCAAATTGATCTCTTCGAACAGATTTCGCACCAACTTGACTCATATCTCCCGAAACAGATAATCCAGGTGAACCTATGTCTCTTGCATACTGTGCAAAAGCACCATCATCAAATTGTGTTAAAGATTCAAAATCGTCATAAGAAAATTTAGGTTGATCTTTAAAAGAACCAGACATATCATACTGTGTGTTTTCAAGTAAATCTTTTAAATTTTGTGGTAAGCTATTGTATTTTGCAGGATCAGTAATTTGTAATTTTGATAAAAATTGAAGTTCGTTTTTAGGATTGTTTGGAACAATATTATATAATCCTTTTTTTCTATTTCTTACGTAATTTTTTCCAAAATCAAATACTGAACCAGCAACATCGAATGCTTTTTGAAATGGTTTTTGTTTTTTACCTGCATTAAATGATTGTGGTTTTCCTTTAGGAGCTTGTGGATTATAACTTGGATTACTATCGGGATTACGATCAAACGAAGTTTTAGTGCTTCCATCTGATTGACGTGTTTCTACTTGTCCTGTGTTTTTCCAACCTGTCGTATTAGCCGGATCGTAATCCGCCATAAAATTTCGGGCCATAATTACATCCCTCTGTTATAGAGACCCATCAAACCACCGTTGGCTGCCATTGCAACTTTTTCTCTCATGTCAACATCAGCTATTCCGCCACCAGGCATTTGCTCCTGCATGTTAACATTCTCGCTCATCATCATTTCTGGAGCTTGAGATTGGATTCCTGATTGATCTTGTTGCAACTGTTGTAAAATTTGTTTCCAGATACCACTTTGAAAAAAAGCTTCAAAACTTTGAAACTGAACTTTTTGTTCTGGCTCCATTTGTGACCATATTTCTGCCGCAATTTCCATGCCTTGTTGATCTTTGCCACCACCCATTCTGATATCACCTCTATTGTATTTAATGTCAGGTGCTCCAGCTTGTATTGATTCGTTCATTGAAATTTTTTCTTCCATAGTATCTCCTTTTACTTTGTTTTTCCTGTTAAATCAAGAGGTGGCATGATAACTGTTACATCTCTTTGCACGTCTTCTTCGGGTATATTAGCAGCTTTTAAAGCTTCTTCTGTTTCATAAATATGCCCTGTTTTTTTGTTCTTAATTGTAGTTATTATTTTTTCTGGTGTTAACGTTATTATATTAGTCATTAGCCTATTATCTCCTTTTTAATATTTAAATAACTAACAGCTACATCAAATGAGTCTGTTGTGCTTGATTGTACTGTAAATGTTTTTCCACCTTCTACTATTAGTGGTTGGGTTAATAATTCTTTTGTTTGATTAGCCGTTAAAGGCACTGATTTTATAGCTGTAATACTATTATTTACAACAGTTACACTAGGTGTACCAGCAGAAGTAACTAATAATGATTTAATAACATAAGTTTCACTAACTAAAGGATTGCCAGATCCTAATGGCGTAAGTGCACTACCACTTGTACTGTTATCTATACCTATAAATTTATATTGATTTACTACTGCCATTAATCTAAAAAGAAACTTCTAGCTTCTATCTCCTGTTTTAATTCTTCTTGAAACGTTGTGTTTAATTTTTCAAGAACAGCATCTAAATCTCTAACTAAAGATTGTGCTACATCTTCTTCATATTCTGGACTAGCTCTAGTTAATGATTGTACTATTTTTGCCATTATCTTCTTCCTCCAGCTTGTATGTCTAATCTAAATGTACCTAGTTTCCAACTAGTATCGACAGCAGTGTTAGATATTGTAAGAGCTATAGCTCTTGCTCTTGCACGTGTATCTACTTTGCTTGTAGAAGTTGTTACTGTAAAAGGACCCAATGATGAACTTGCTGCTGTATTATTAGGATAGTTTCTTAAATCTAATTGAACAATAGCATTTCCTTGTTGAAATATAAAATCCGGAATAATTCTACTAACTCTCATAATATTTTCACCATCACCTCTAAGATCAGCCATGTTAGTTGCAGCTCCTCTTATAACTTTTTGTGTAATATCATAATCACCAGATGTAATATTAGCAGGAATTGCAACAGCATTTGTTGCTGCTTCTTGTTGATTAACTCCTGTTTCATGTTCAAAATAAATAGTAGTTCCATCTGTATTACCTTTAACGTCAAACGATGTATCAGTGCCAGCATCATATTTTGTTGCATGAGGTAAGCCAAACACAGATGAATCTTCCCAAGTTGTTCTAGGAAACAAAGTGCTTGCATTAGTAAACCAGATAGGACGTTTTGCTGTTGAATCTAGATAACTATATGTAACAGATCTAGTATTTACATTTGATGTAGCTGTTGGATAAAACCAAGTAATCTCCCCAAACAAGTTATTAATACCACAGTAAATTAATTGATTAGATGTAGTGTTAAGATCGTCATAAACATAATCTTCTACTAAACAGTCCATTGATTCTAGTTTACCAGTAAATCTAAAAAAACCATTTTCAGACATCCAATACGCAGCACCATCAACTTCAACCGCTGCATTCATACCTATCAATCCGCAGTTAGTACCTACTTGTTCATAAGCAAATGTAAATGGAGTTCCTACAAAACGCATGGTAAATAAAGATGTATCTGTCCAAATATATATTGCATTTCTACCAAGTTTAGCACCCATGATTCGTGATCCGGCGGCCAGTCTTTGTGTACCAGCACTGTTTTCAGCTGTAGGTGTGTAAGTATTAATATCTTCTTGAGACGAGAATCTTATAAACATATCGTCTTGTGTAGTTTTATTTCCTATAGTTGTTTCTGTACCAAAAAAAACTAAGTGACGATCGGGAGTAGATACTAACATATCACGTGACGCTGTTGGTGCACCTGATATAATAGTTGCTCTTGTTGATGTTGCATTTGTTGCATCACCATCCCATTCAAAACATTCTCCGTTATGTATCAACGCTATTAATGTTGATCCTAAGTTGTCTAAAGACCATAGACCAGGATCTGTAACTTTATCAGTGTTAGCTGCAGCTGATCCCCATCCAGTCCAACTAGATGTGTTAGTAACTGTTGCACCATTTAAATGTAAAGATCGAGTTGATCCTCTAGCTGCTCTAGTAATTCCTGTTAATTTATTTCCTGTAATTCCTGTGTAAGATATTTCTTCTGCACCTATTTGAATATAATTAGTTCCTGATGATGGAAAACCTGTAGTGCTAGCTAATGTAATTTCTGTAGCAGAACTATTATTACCATTAGTGTCATCTGCTAAAGAACCATTTAAAGTTGTTGTTAATGAACCTAAAATAGAACCACCCCACAAAGCAATACCCCAACCAAAAGCTCCTATCTGTTCAGCAGGTCCTACGTGATAGTATTGATAATATTTAACACTTCCAGATGTCGTAGCACCAGAACCTGTTTCATTACTATCCATTGTAATAGTTAATGTATCTGAACTAGGTACACTTGTTACCATATATTTTACATCATCAAAATCTGATGCTGAATAATTAGAATTAGTTGCAGTTGAGAAATCACTAAATAATATAATATCTCCAGCTACAAAACTATGTGGTGATGGAAATGTAATAGTAACTTCTTTTTGTCCATTGGTTGTAGTAAAACAATTTGATATAGTTGTTCCTGTTGGATTAACTAAAGGATGTATGTCATAATAAACACCCCCAGAGTATATATATAAAATTCTATTTGTTCCTATTGCTGCAAATTTAGTAGATTCTTTATTAACAAAATGATGCAAACCTCTAGCTGCACCTGTAAGTTTTGATTCTCCTAATTGATTCCAACCACCTATTTTTTCAGGAGTACCATATCTAAAACGAACATTTTCTCCACCTGTCCATTGAGACTCAGCACCTGTTGATGTAACTTGTTTGTTGAACCCTGGTAAGAATCCTAATTTTTGTAACATATAACCTCATTATAATACTATTTTACAAATGCCGGTAGACCTAACATAGGCCTTCCGTCAAATTTGTTTTTTTCAGCAAATGGGCCATTTACATGATTATAATGTAGAAATACTTGACCGCAAATGTTCCCGTCAAAAGGCTCTCGCCAATGTTCGAGTTCACATCCACTATATACTAGCATATCTCCCACTTCAAGCAAGACTTTAGTGCCTGCTGGAGCATTAGGTTTTACAACATTTTGTCTTTCGTTAATGACATTATCTGCTCCGGTGCCATCTATAAAAATAGGCCAAGGATCACCACCTAAATTAAGTGTTGTAGATATTTCACAACTAGGTCTGTCTTTATGTCGGTGTAGACAATCACCTTTCTTGTATGCTCTAGCATAGGAATAAGTAGGACATAGATCTAAGCCAGTGTGTTTTTTCATAACAGGCATCATCTTAACCATAAGAGTTTCCATAGCAAAATCAGCATAACATGAATAAGTATTAGGTATTTGTTGATCGGTCCATGTTCCAAGTATCGGGGACTGTGAGTGTATGTTGTGTTTATACATAAAATCAACTGCATCTCTTTTAAGTAAGAAGTAGTTTAATATAAAGTTAGCTAGATCGTATGATACAGCGTTCTTTATTACTTGGTATTTATTATTTTGAAATGTCTGTTCCATCTTTATGTTTTGTTTGATATTTTTTTGTCGGGTTTACAAGCGTATCTACTTCTTCATTAGGCACTACTTCTATCTCATAATATTCTATACCTAACAAACATCCTGCAATAAATCTTCTCATTCCCATACATAATCTGTATTTGCCGTCTTTTTCAGTGCATATTAAAGGATTAATTATACCATTTTTTTCTATGTCTATTTTTAATTTTTTCCATTTTTCATTTCTTGTTTGAAGCATTCTACCTTTTTCTGTTTTTAAATGATTTTCTCTAAATACTATTTGATCTTTGTGTACTCTCATACAAACATACCTTTCTGTAAAAAATTAAATGACACTGATATTCTTATATCATTAGAATTGTTAGGATCAACACAATGCATTAACCAAGATGGAAACATAATACATCTTCCTGCAATAGGTTCATAATGTGTTTCTCTATATAATCGTGGAGGCACTGGACCCTTTTTTTGATTTGGTCTAACCATTGCAGCTGATGATCGTGGATCATCTATTTTTAACTGTCCAGAATTTTTAGGAGTTTTTACATAATATACACCAGACCATAATGAATTAGGGTGTTGATGAGCCCTATTCATACCACCTGGTGGATTTATATTAGCCCACATATTACCTAAGAAAGGTTCACTATCTAAATGCTCTTGTTCATAAATTGTTTTTTGACAGGCGTACAACATGTTAACTAATTTTTTAAACTGAGATAACTGATGCATGTTAGTAGTTGAATGCCAACCTTGTACATTAGTTCTAATTACTCCTTTGTCTTTATTAGACCAAGCTACAATATCTCTTTCCAATTCTTGGTTAAGAGTTGGATGTTCTATATCTGCAATATAGATAGGTGTTGGAAAATGTAAATCTCTATGCATTATTTAAATGGTGTGCCTCCAAACCACATAACTAAAGATTTTCTATTACCACGTATTACGGGTTTTACTCTGTGTCTAATAAATGATGCAAAGAACACAGCATGTCCTTGTTTTATTTTTGCAACTTTACCTTCAGCCATTAATTCTAAATCACCACCTTCAAACTCTGACTCAGGTGAAAGTAAACAAGTCATAGATATTTTTCTTATTGGTGGTTCATGTTGCATGTTTATATCATTATCTACATGCCATTCATAAAACCCACCTTCAGGATATTCTGTGTATTGTGCTAGTTCTGTAATTTGCATTCCATCAAAACCAAAATGATTACCATTAGTGGTTTTCATAATACGTTCTATGTCTTTGTACATGTCAGTCATTTTTGTAAATGGTATCCAACTAATGTGTGAGGTTCTTGTTTTAGTATCTATCTTTCCACCTTTAATTCCTTTTTCATTTCCAACATAAGCATCATTTCTAGGTTCTGCACGTCCAGCTTGAATAATCATTTGACATTGTTCTGGTGTAAAAATTGGTTGTGTAGTTTCAACTATAAAAGATCTCCAACGTGGTTCTGTTATCATATTGCTCCTCTATTTTTAATTGGGTCAAACTGTACATCACAGTTTGCAGCAAGTGTTCGTCTAGTCTCAGTAGTTCCATTAAAAGGATATACACAGTGTCTCATATCATATGGAAAAATATAAAAATCTCCAATATTCATTGGAGGTTGATAATCTATTTTTGCAAACTGACCATTGGCTGCACCTAATATCTGTAGTCTTCCATTCTGTTGTATATGTTCTGCTGAGTATTCTTTACCAAACGTAGATGGTAATTTTAAAACCATAACAGAAGATAGTCCTGTAAATAACATTCCTCTATGAACGTGTGCAGGGTTATATTCGTGTTGTTTCATTTCATTAACCCAAATAGAATTAAGATGTAACTCATAATCTTTTATTTTATTAAATGTTAAATAGTAATTAAATGTTTCAAAAAAATAATTTGTTACATCTCTTGGTAACATATTGTGGTTTTTCATTTTAGATTGGTCTTGACCATGGTAAAATAAAGAATGTTCATTTTCTATTTTACCTACTAACTGACCATTAGCGGGTGCAAGGTTATAAAAGTTTTGTTCATATATTTCATTAATAGATTTATATATATCTAACGGAACTTGACATTTTAAAATTGATTGACCTAAAAATATAAAATCAAACTTTGGTTTTTCCATGTTGTTCAATTTTTTCTTTCTCTTGATAACTTTGTTCTAATTCACCAGACTTTTTAATTCTTTGTAATGATTGTAGCTGACCCATTACATTAAATATTTCTGCTTCACTAGAGTTTTCATTTAATGCTTTTGATTTTTCATGGTATTGCATACCGTATGATTCTAGTTGGTGAACGTTAACATCTTTGTCATTAAATGATCCGTCATTAAATTCACCTTTTAATTTAGACCACATTTTAATTTCACGCATTCTATGTCTTGCAACTTTTTCCATAGATGCTTTACCAAATTTAGCTTCATCTAAATCTATTTGATATTTAGTTCGTTTATAATCATCTTCTTCTTTATTAATTTTACCTTCTAACCAAGTAATTTTTGCGTCATTTCTTCTATAATCAAAAGACAAATGCATTAAATTATCTAAATATGATGATTGTTCTCTGACACATTGCCAATACTTAGCAGCTTTAGTTGGGTATCTATTATCTTGTAATACAGAAAACCTTGCTTCTGTTTCTGTTCGAAACATTTGTTTTTTGGTCCATGTATCTCTTAACTCATCTACCATACCTTTAAAATCTTTAAGATCAGATGGTTCTAATAAATTATTTAAATGAGTTTCTTCTTGTTGTATAACTTCTTTAACGTCTTTTTTCATAGCTTTATCCTTTATAGTTAAGACTAATATATACTATCTAAAATATATTACAAGTCTTATGAGTCGGTAAATGTTCTTGTTTGAGGTGCACCTGCACCTGTCCATTCTTCTGTATTATTTTTATCACTTCCACCACTTGCTAATGCAGCAGTTTTTGTTCCTGAACCTGCTATATAAGCTCTTGATACTGATAAATCAGTTGTCTCACTCCAGCTAGATCCATTCCATTCTTCGGTTTTAGTTGAAGGAACTGTAGGAGGTGGGGCTGACGGATACGGTACTCCACCACCAAAAGCTATCGCTGAAGTATTAGATGCTCCAGTTCCACCTGCACCTACTCTTGCAGTGTTTAAAGAATTTACCGTAGTCCAACAAGTTTCATTCCATGATTCTGTTGCTGCTGTTACTGGAGATGCACCTCCAAAAGCTAATGCTGAATTTACAACTCCAGCTCCTGTTAAACCAGCTCTTGTTGTATTTAAATCCGCAACTTCTGACCAACAGGTATCATTCCATTTTTCTGTTATGTTTGTATTTGGAGGATCTATTGTTCCACCAAAAGCTAAAGCTGCTGTTTTAACTCCAGTTCCACCTAAAAAATATCTTGCTGTATTTAAAGAATTTACCGCAGTCCAACTTGTATTATTCCAAGCTTCTGTTGCTGATGATGAAGGTGTGCCTCCACCAAAAGCTAATGCTAATGTGTTGTCAGCCCCTGCTCCTGCTATTCCTCTTCTAGCAGTATTTAAATCTGCAACTTCAGTCCAATTAGTTCCATTATATTTTTCAGTTTGTGCTTTATTAGGTGGTCCTCCACCAAAAACTAATGTTGATGTTGTAGTTCCTGAACCTGCAGCTTGATCTCTAACTTGATTTAAAGTACCACCAGTTGCCCAAGCTCCAACAGTCGTAGCTGCTAGACCTTTTACAACGTTAGAAGTTGAATTATACCAAACTTGTCCTTCAACAGGATTCGATGGGTCTGATGCTAAGACTTCAATTTGTGTTCCTTTAATTTCTTTGTATGTTGCCATAATTAATCCGTAGTTATTGTTTTAGTTGAACTTGATGTATTGACCCATTCATCTGAAGAATCATCTAATGTTCCAGGAGCAAGTTCGCCACCAGCATTTATAGCACTTGTAGTACTTCCTGTTCCTATTGAATTTGTTCTTCCTTTAGATACGTCTGCAACTTCTGTCCAAGTAGCTCCATTCCATTCTTCTACTACTGCTGTTTGAGGTGGTACCGTTCCTGTAATAGCTAATCCTGATGATGTTGTGCCTGCTCCTGCCGCAGCATTTCTTGCAGTATTTAAAGTAGCTGTTTCAGTCCAACTTGTTCCATTCCAATATTCCGAATGATTTGTAGTTGCAGGAATTGAACCACCAAAAGAAAGCGCTGCTGTTTGAGTACCTAAACCACCATGGTTAGCCACAGCAGTATTTAAATCACCTACTTCTGCCCAACTACTTCCATTCCATCTTTCTGTTAACGCTGACAGAGATACGGGTGGAGTAGTATAACCTCCAAACCCTAATGTTGCTGTTGATGTTCCAGATATAGCTGATGCCATGTAAGCTCTAGCGCTAGTTAAACTTCCTGGAGATGTTGCCCAACTACTTCCATTCCAAATTTCTGTTGCCGCAACATAAGGAGGAGCATCTCCGCCAAAAGCTATAGCTGCTGATTGACTTCCGTTTCCTGCTATATCTCTTCTTCCAGTATTTAAATCGTTTACATTTGTCCAAGCTGTTCCGTTATAAGATTCTGTTTTAGCTTTTAATGGAGAAGGTGTTCCACCAAACATTATTGCAGCTGAAGAAGATGTTCCCGCTGCACCTGCTACTCTTCTAGCATTATTATAATTACCACCTGTAGACCAAGCCCCAACTGGTGCACCTGCACCTCTCCATTCTACAGAAGTTCCTGTTAAAGATGGAGCTAATCCAGCAAAGAATAAAGCGTTTGTTGAGTTTCCTCCTGCTGCATGATTTTGTCTGCCTGTTGGTAAATTAGTAGTTTCAGTCCAAGTAGAACCATTCCATAATTCTACGTTTGCTGTTTTGGGAGGTGTAGCTCCACCTGCAACTAATGCAGCTGTATTACTAGCACCACACCCTGCCGCATAACCTCTACCTGTATTCATTACAGTACTTACTGCCCAGCTAGTTCCATTATAAGATTCTGTTAGTGTTTGATACCCAGGAGGTAAATAACCACCAAAAGCTAAAGCAGAAGTTGCTATTCCAGCTCCACTTAAAGCACCTCTTCCTGAATTTAAATCACCACTTTGTTCTGCCCAAGATGATCCATTCCATAATTCTGTTTTATTTGAAGCAGCTGGTTCTAAACCACCAAAAACTAAAGCTGAAGTATTACTAGCACCACAACCTGCTACTTCTCCTCTTGCAGTAGTCATGCTAGGAGTATTTGACCAACAAGTTCCATTCCAAGATTCTGATGCAGCTGATCTTGATGGATCGTTTCCTCCAAAAACTAAAGCACTTGTGCTAGTTTTTCCTGCAGCAGCAGTTTCTTCTCTAGCAGTATTTACATCATTAACTTCAGTCCAAGCTCCTCCAGTAAATAATTCTGTATTTGCGTAAAGTGGTGGATCCGCTGTACCTGTAATAGCCAATGCTGCTGTGTAAGAACCAGCACCTGCTAACCTTCGTCTAGCAGTATTCATAGTGTTAGCTGTGGCCCATGAACCAGTTGTAGTAGTATTAGGATGTTGAAACTTTAATGTGTTGGCCGTATCATTATACCACACCTCTCCCGTATTCGGATTATCGGGATCCGTAGTGTAGTTCTGTATTTTACTACCATGTGTGCCTAAATACGTAGCCATTTAAATTTTTACTCCTCTAATGTTATGTCAGTAGGTCTTGTGTTAGTCTCTACTGCTGGTGCTTTGTCAGCATCAGGTAAAGCATCCCACGCAGCTTGTGCTGCTTGAACCTCTGCATCAACAATCGCCTGTGCCTCGTCTTTTGTTTTTACAGTACCTGCAACTTTAGCAACCCAAAGATTACCGTGTTTGTTGTATGCAGGAACTTGCCAAACATTTCCAGGATAGCCTACAAACGTGATTCTTTGAGATTCAACATGATCGATGAAACCCTTTCCCCAGTTTTCTGCTACACAGTATTGATATGTTTTTGCCATAGTTTTCTCCTTTTATTAATCTGTTAAAGTTTTTACCACATTTGAGCTAGAACTCCACTCTTCTGTTG
>Ga0209535_1003026_pt1 | contig 10859 bp, 12 predicted proteins | sample LinPmetageLP28_FD_184041 | JGI IMG/M metagenome (GOLD analysis project Ga0209535, IMG submission 184041) | Marine viral communities from the Pacific Ocean - LP-28 (SPAdes) (version 2) | ecosystem: Environmental > Aquatic > Marine > Oceanic | place: Pacific Ocean | collected 2009-08-22
AACAAAATACCGGGGCCATACTGGACTAGCATTAAAAGCCTCCTGAAACCGTCTGTTAATAAAATGACGTAGTTGATCCTGTTCTGGAACAGTCAGTTGTTGACCAGTTCCGCAAAGAGCAGATATTAACTTAAATAGTTCTCCATATGTGCGTGTTTGCATTATATTTTATTGGGACTAAGTTCTGGAAATTTTTTGTTATAGTATTTTAGAAATTCTTTAGAATGTACAGTCTCTTGACCATACTTCTGTGTAAGTCGAAAAAAATCACGGGCAGGTATTGTAGCAACTGGCTTTCCCAAAGTTGGGTGAGTTTTACCTCGTAGCTCTTTTGCTTCTTTCCGAGCTTGATCTACTCTCTTTTGTTCTGTTTGCTTTTCTAAATTAAAGCCATTTTTGATCTCCTTCATAAAGGCACGATCAATTTCGCCATCTGAATAGCGTTTAAAATTGGGAACAATTATATCCATATTAAAAAAGGCGGGGGGCTTGCGCCCCCCAACCAGTATTTAATTAGAAGCTTAAACGACGGATGCGAAGTAAGAGAGTCATCTCTCCACTTGTGCTTACGTCGAGTGCGTTTGCAGCGATAACAGTGATGTTACCATCAGCAACAGCTACAACCTTAACGTAGCCATTGGCATCGGTTGGCTGAGACACTAGACTGCTACCTGTATCAACCTTAACATCTACAGCATTAGCATTTACGTCTGTGATGAATGCTTCTGTTGTAGCAGCACCTGCTGTTACAGTTGCATCGTAGCCAACTTTAACATTAGAAGAAACGCTGAACGCTTCAGTAATGTTAAGTGCAGCACCTTCGACGACATCACCTTTTTTGACTGGAATAAGAACCTGTGTGGTTGTATTTCCAGCGGCAGTTGTGAAGTCACTAGGGCTGAGTTTGATTTCGTCTGTGTAGCCAGATGTTCCAGCTTCATTTACAGTTAAACGTGACATATTATTATATCTCCTTGAGTTAAGGGTTAAGTTACGTCTTGAATGACACCGTGTGCTCCAGGGTGGTAAACACCGAGGGTCAAGGCACAATCAATAAAGCCACGCTCACCACCACCAAGATTAGGCAGACGGGTGCTTCCCATTGGGATAAGCTCGTGAACACCGTAGTACTCTGGGTTGATAAGGTAGCCAGAACCAGTTGTTGTATTACCACCAAAGTTAGGTGTGCAATCTGGATTAGCATTTACAACGGAAACGATTCCGTGATCTGATTGATATAGATCAACAGATAGTTTGATTGTAGCACTTTCGCCATTGTAGCTTACGGAGCGAACACCATTAGCATTATCAGCACCAACGCTACCATCATTGCCAAAACGAGCAAAGTCGCTAACAACCCGGCGTAAACCAGTGTCAGCAACAAGCATAAGGCTGTTTGTGTTACCAGTTACAGTAAAGATGCTAGTAATAATGTCATTAAGAGCAGATTCATTAAACGGGGTGGCAGCAGCTTCAGCAACAGTATAGATGCTATCAGCAGGAGTTTGGAACGCAGCAGGAACATCACCAGCAGCACCATCTAACCAATCGCCTAGACCACGAAGAGTGTTGGCAACGCCAGCACCATTTTCAACAGATCCAGCTTGAGTGCCAGATAGTGTAGCTTCGATGTCACGTTTGATTTCGCGGATAGCTTTAGCTTCTGCTTGAGCAATCTTAGCGGGACCAACAGAATCGACTGCTTCTTGCAGATCAGATACCATATAGTCACGACGGAACTTTTGAGTATTGTTACCAAGGCGAGCACGACCAGCGAACTTGTCTGTAAATGCTGTTACGTCAGCACCTTCTGAAACACCTGCGGTAACAGGGGCAGAAAGGCTGTCTACAGTCCATTCACTACGAGTGGCGGTTGCAGCTTGCTTGCTTGCGGATGAAAGGATAGGAGTTTCTTCTGGAGCGAGAATTGTCAGAACATCTGTCAAGTCTTCCCGGTTAGAAACAGCCGATCCTGGATTAGTTGTATCGAATGTGTTTGAAAACGACATTTTATTTACTTTCTATTAGGATTAACGATTTTTAATTTGTAGGGTTCTTAGATTGATAAAATCACTCTTTGAGCCAGATGTTTTGAATCGTTGAGATATTTCATTTAAAGCCTTTACAGACTTATTCGCAGTTTTTTCTGGAGTACCCGCTGAAGATGTAGCATTACCTGGAGGATTTAATCTTCCGGGTGCGCTTTTTTCTGAGATCGTTTTTCTTGCATATAAGCTGTTTGCAGCGTGAGCAATGATGTAGTTAAGTTGAGAAGCTACTTCTGGGTCAACAGATTTTTCCATTTCTACAAAACGAGGGTCTTTAATCATAGACTCATATTTACGTCTAGTATCATTATCTTCACCTTTCATCCAAGAAAGTTCACTTTCAGCCTGTTCCGCAAAGGTTTCTTTCATCTTTACGGCATTTTCTAGCTTGTGAACACTTCTTAGCTGATCTGGCAAAAACTTATCTCTAGTTTTGCGAGCATTTTGCAAGGTAGTTCGTACCTGCTTTTTAGTAATGCTTTTACCATCTACTTCTGTAACTCCATCTTCTGGTGAAAATCCATCTGAATTGAATAATACATCTTCTGCCCACTCGATTATATTGTTTACCTCTTCAGCCTTAGATTTTAATTCATCTATGGTTTTAAGGTCCGAGTAAGGATTGCTTTCTATTTTTGAAGAACTCTTTAATTCATTTTCAGATAGTTTATTTTCTAACTCAACTAGCCGTTCTTCCGCTTTTTTGCGTTTAGCAGTAAGCTCGCCAAAGCGAGATACAGCCCGGCTGCCAAGTTTTTCCGATAACTCTCTTATTTGATCTTCAGACAAATTGTCCAAATCTAACTGTGAAAGAACATTGTCGGAAGGTTCCGATATGGATTCTTCCGATTTAACCTCACCAGAAGCCTCTTCCGAAGTTTCTGATTCTGATTCTGATTCTGATTCTGGCGATTCTTCAGAAGCAACTTGTACTTCTTTTGTTTCACCGAGCCGACTTTGGATAAAATCCTCTGGCGACATATTTGACTTTAACGCTGTTGGTTCTACGGATTCAGCGATCTCCGTTGTGATTTCATCTGACATAATTCCACTCCTTAACGCTTGAGCGATAGCGATGTTTATATATTAACAGTAGTGTAAACTATCTGTTGAGAGTATCTGCGTGAGTCTTTTTAATCTTATCAAAATCTACCATTTGTAGTATTTGATCATAACTTATAATCCGACCAGACAGTTGTTGTATTTGTTCTGACGGAGCCTTATGCATTTCTTCGATGCACTCCTCACGAAATTGGTGTATTAAATCTACAAATCTTGCAAAAAAATCATATTGCTGTAGAGCCTTAATGTCATCTTGTATTTGCATATTTATTATCTATTTATTTTTATTAATTCGCTTTGAGGAAGTATTGATTTCTCAGGTAATGTTTGATTAAAAATATTATTACGAGCTTGTATGCTATATTGCAACCTAGTGGGCAAGGATTTAATTCTAGCCTCCTGCTTGGGATTCATCATAAAGTTTACAAAATGTTCGTGCGTATCTCTAAAGTTTGGTTCAAATACTTTACGGACAATACCGTGCTTACCACCTCTTTCATCCGATGGTTTCCCGTCTAGCAAACTCCTGTAGTCTCTCATATACCCCGTGCCAAGATATTCGGCAACAACTTTATCTTTATTTGCTATCGCATCAAGATAATATTTTATTTCGTTTACTTCATTATTTGGCAATCTATTTCTTTCCAAATAATCATCATAGCTTCTTTTTGTAGGTCCAGTTTTTTGAAATAGACCTACGCCTTTTGCTCTTTTTACTCCAGGTTCTAAAACCTCTAATTTATTTATATCAAAGCTATTGGCACTTTCATATTTTATATTTCCATACAGTATAGCCTTAAAATCATCTGGGATATTAAAAGAATTTAAAGCATCGATTACTCGTTGTTCTTTAATATCTCTAGTTCTAGCAAATGAAAAGTCTGAGGCACTTTGATTATTTATAGCCATTTTATTGTTGTGGCTCTGGTGCTTGCATTTGTGCAGGTGCGGTTCCCAGTCTACCAATCTGTGCGTTTTGCATTTGCTGTAACTGGAATGTGTACTGAGCAGAATACTTTTCAAGGCGAGCAGCAAAAGACTCATCTGTTTGTAACCTTTGGGTAATATCTGGCTGTTGAGCATATTCCTGTATTAGTTGTAATGCAATTTGCGCCCCATTTGGTTGTGCATTAACTTCAATACCAGCAAATATTTTTGTAAGATCATCAGTAACTTTTTTTACAATTTGCTCTTGTGCAACTTCTGTAGGTTGCAAGATACTGTCTGCAAGAACTGGGTCAATAGCGTTAGCAACTGTATCCAAAAGTCTATCGACATTAATCCGACCGCTACGATCCATTTGCGTAAGTGCCACGATTTGCTCAAGTTTCTTTTCCTGAGATTCTGTATCCGAATTGAGGACATCGTAGTTTACAACAATATCAAAGTTTTCTTCCGCATTACCTTTATCGAATACTTGGGGGTCTGGAACTCCAGTAACTCTAAAGAATATAGAATCTGGTCCAAATCTTTGAAAGCAACGATAGCACATCCGTAAAACCTCTGCGGAGTGCTGTAAAAACTTGTCTACTAAGAATTGTTGTCGTATTTGACTGATCTGAGACTTTTCGTCTAGACCGCAAAGCCTATCTGCTTGATCTTCCATTGTTTGCTCCATTTCAATAGAGCCACTATTGAATGCAGGTGCAGGAGCAAAATCTAGATCACCTTTTCTACGATATGGAATCATTCTACCTGGTCCCCAATCTGTGGGAGCTTGACCTACTGGATGCAAAATTGGTGGCAAGGTAGCTATACTATTTCTATCGATACGAGAATCTCGCTCTATTTTAATTTGATTCTGTATTCCTCGTAGGACATCTGGAATAGTAGGTGTATCATAAAGGCGTTTACTATCTTCAGACAACTTTGTAACTACAACTGGGTAGTCTTCGTAGCCGTTAAGAAGTTCAAACTTTGCATATCCGGGAGCTAAGTCATTGCCACTAAAGTCCTTATGAAATACCGTGCAGTATATTCCTTCAGATCCATCTTCTTGATCTATAAGTCGTTGATAGCCATAGACTAACTCAATTAGATCATTTGATTCGTATGCACTATTATTTAACGTAGTAGCACGAGAAAGATTTTCTTCACGATTAGTAACGTCAACACTTATGCCTCTGTAGTGACCAATAACATAATCTACAAAATCTTTGTCCCATCCATCTGTAACTACCTTATTCTCAAGCTCTTGTGGAGTATAATATGTTCTCCAAAAACAATATGGCGCACGTTGGGGGTCTGTGACATATGAGGGAAAGAAAAAATCGCCATCTGGAGCTAATGTTTTAACATCAGGGGCATCAACTTGCCTGCGAACTACTGGCAACTCCGCTTTTCCCGTTTTCTTTAGGTCTTTTAATGCCTTTTTTGCCCTAGAAGAACTAATTCCTTCAAAGGCAGCTTGAATTAGAGCAGTTATTTCATTGTCCGCTAGACCAGAAACAATAGCTTCTGCTAATTCTGGACTATTTTGTGCAATTTGCTCAATAGATAGCTCTTGAAGAAATCTGCGATCCTCCCTATGCCATCCAACGTAGGTTAAAAGTATTCCGCGTTCTAAAAGATAGTTTGCTCCTAGCTCCATTTCTCTTTTGAAACGAGGAATGTATCCGCTGGATACCATCCATTTTAAAAATCCAGAAACAACAACTGATCTTGCAATATCTCCTGCTTCAACCGGGAATGCACGAACATTTGAACGGTTAAGTGCAGACATAAACAAAGAAACCAATCGAGTTATACGCTCATCAATGGTGTGTGCCTCCATATCGGCAGCACCCTCCCAGGGAAAGGCATCTGCTCCGTGCTTTCGATGATCTCGGCTTTTACCAGCCCAATCGTTTCGCCTGTCGTCGTATGAGTTTCGGCAGAGGTCAAAATAACCTTCTAGGTCTAAAACTGTTTCGCTATATGCATTACGCAAAGTTTCTACACTTGGTTCTTTGCTTACATAAGTAAGTCCCTCGTAGTTTGATTGACTATCCATAGAATTTTAAATTATGACTTCTGGGGGTTTGTATCCAATGATACTTGGCGTTTGGTCCAGTATTATCTGCTTGTATGTGAATAATTTTATTTGTTAGTTGATTTTGATAGCGCATAGGAACTTTCACAGGAACTTTCTGTGTTAGTTCTTTAATATATGCTATAACATAACTTTTGTTTGGGGCGGGTTTTAATACCCTACCCCTATAGATTATATCAATAGGAACAAGGTCATCAAATAATGCCTGACCTTTTTCATCGATCCAGGTATTTTTACCCTTACCTGATATCATTGATTCATCAAATTGAAAGTCAATTATATCTTTAGCTTCACTAAAGTGAATGCCATATTCTCTACATAAATCTGTTAATCTTTTCTTAGCCATTAATAGCCTCCTTGTGTATTTTTAGTTGCAACTAAACTTGCATCGGTTATATGATCCGGGCCTTCCCCGGAGTTAGACATCCTTAAATATCGGATTACATCAAAAAAATCTTTTAGAGCTTCGTCTGGTTTACCGCGAGCATTATAATTAATCAAGCTATCAATTAGGTTGCCACAATCCTCGTGGATGTAGCATAGGGGCTGATTAGCTTCATCTATATTAAAATTTGGATTATAGTTAAACCAATCATCTAAAGCACTTATGCCCATTTCTTCTCCCCTTCCGTCCGATGGAACGAAATGCAACCCATAGTCATAGAATGATGTAAATAAATCATCGTTGTTTTCATTTTCTCTAGCAAAATATCTGGAGTCCCCAATTCTTTCCATTACTTCTAGATTTAAGTCATCTTCAATTTCTGCAAATAGTTCTACGTATCCTGCGACATTGTATCCAATTTTTTTAGAAGCTGGTCCATATTTCCACTTGGGGTCACCAAAATTTGCCCATTCACCATATGTATTGCGGTCGGGCCACTCTCTGCGTATAAAAATTTCACCTCTTTCATTAACTCCCGCCCATATTGCGACATAGTTTCTTGCTCCAGCGGGATCGACCACTTGATAACAACTAAATGATCGTTGATCGGAAATATCTGGAAAGGACTTTCCAAATCTGTTTGGTTTATCAGATAGTACATTGATTTCTGTATTAAACAATGGTAACAGAGATGTCATTGACTTGACTGGCACTCCATAGGCACGAACCAATATATCTTCTTGGCTTCTACCTTTTAGGTCTTTTGCTATTCTAGAATAACCGCCAAAAGGGTTTTCATCCGAATGCAAATATATAATCGAAGCATCTCTGTCTGGACTGTATTGTTTTACTGGAACCTCTTGATTATCAAGAAGTTCTGCGGGTTTAGTTTCTGTTGTTTGTACGTTTTTTAAATAATCAGAGATGAATGGTGTATATCCATCGATGGGGGTAAATCCAATTACCATCTTAGAATCCCTTGTAGCTAGTCGGAAACGTAAAGTATTTACCAAATTTGAATCTCCAAGATACTCATCGAGCCAGGCTCCAATGTTTAGTTCACTTGTTCTATTAAAACCGAACTCAAAACCCTCCAGTAATGTATGGTTATTGCTAAACTGCGTGTAAGTCTTGAAGTCCACCCTAGTTCTGGTATCTGGAAAAATAAAACTACTACCAGTAAAGCCATTTTGCATACTATAATTAATATACCCTTCAATGCTCTTTGTTTTTTTCTTAAACTCCTTGGGCATCATATCCCATATTGCAGCTTGCTGTACTTTAACAGATGTATCTGCGTTTTGACTGAAGCATACTATATGACCATCCATATTGTTAATAACGGATTGCATCACTAGCTTTGCACACCCGGTAGTCTTTCCGCTTCTGTTTCCCCCAAGGGCTAGAACCTCATTGTGGTCTTTCAACCCATCTGCTATTCTTTGCCAGCCTTCTAGATCAAAGCCGTGACGAATCGGATCTTCCTGAGATGCCCTAATCCTGCCCTCGTGACTTTCGTATAGGGACTTTAATAGCTTAGGATCATTCTCCGCAAGTAAAACGATTTCCTCATCAGAAGGAGGGCTTAGAAAGGGATGATCTGTAAAAACCAATTCCATACTATTCTTCTTCTTCTTCGTCTTCCCAGTCTATATCAATTTCTATATATTCTGAGTTAATTTGCTCCGCTGTTTCTTTAATTAGCATTTTTGCGATAGGCAAATTTGTATAATCCGAATACAGATTTCCCTCCTCGTCCATTACCATAAAACAGTAATTTATAAAATGCTCACCAAGTATTCCCTTTACTTGGTCATATATAGGATCATATTCAGAATCTAATACAGAATTACTCATCTATAACCTCCTCAACGTGTTTTAACTGCTCTATTCTTTCCCTCGCAGCCTTTAGGGTATCCTCGTAATCCTCTTGGGTAACAGCGTTTCTGTTCTCTGTAATTGTGCTTACCTCGCCTCTAGCCGTTAAAGCCTGTCTGCTTGAATTTATCTTAGCAATACTTATGTCCTTAATGTCTTTGGCTGTAGGCTCGTATTCTCCAGTCTGCATCCTCTCTCGGACTACTTGAATCATATCTTCCTCTAGGCTCTCTAGGTTCATATACGATTTAGCAGATAGCTTGCCTCCCAGTTCTCTGAACTGATGCTTGTGGTCAGCGTAGTCCACCAGGACATTGATGACTGTATTTCTGTTGTAGTTGCACTTTCGGACTATCGAAGTTTGCGACAATCCTAATGCGGATAGGTATAGTATCTTAGCTACCTTTTCTGGGTTACTTCTAGATATACTGTTGGCTTGCTTACTTTCCTTGTCAGCAGCTATATCCATAATAGCATCGTTGATGTAGTTCATCAATAGCTCCTTCTCGTTGGAGTCCTCTACAATACTATCCTCGATCATTTTTAAATTACCCTTAATCAATTTTGATCAACCAATACCAGATATAAACACATATATATATATATAAGAAAAAGATGTCAATAGGTAATGCACAGGGTAGGCGTAGCACAAGCCGTCCATTGGCTAGGCATTTTTTTAGGGGGCAGTTTATATATTACATTTGTAAACTCAGCAACGGAGTCAGACCGCCACCCCCCGTCAACCGGGTGTGTAAAGTGTTGGTAAACAACAACTTACGTAACAAAAAGGGTCACCCTTGGCGGTATATATATCTTATTTGGAATGATTCTAATTAATGCATAAAATCTTGGTTTACAAGCACTTATGAATGCCCGGGCATCCGCCTCATTGGCTGCACGACAATTTCTCCAGAGGGTCACCCATTCTCACCGATCCGCCAGAAAAGGGTCACCCTTTAGAGGGTCACAATAGGGTCATATGGTCATAAATGGGTCACCCTTTACCAGATGTCTGGCATCAATGGGTCACCCTTTATTGACCCTCTGGTGGCTAAATGGGTCACCCTTATTTAGATTTGACACCAATGGGTCACCCTTGGTATTTTACCGCCAATGGCACGTTGCCAGATACTAAAAACCAAAAAAGACGAAATATGAATAACATATCATTAACACAAGCCACCGATCTAGCTGACAAATATATGACCGATAAAACCATTGGTCTGGAAATTGAATTGCTCGATCCTCTAAACCGCGAATCTACCGTCATTGAGCAAGCTAGCGAAATGGGTATTAAGATGCGGTCATATAATAACTGCGAGCACGGTGTTAAAAGCCATTGGAAATTCGTAAAGGAATATTCGGTGAGAGGTCGCGAATTAGTCAGTCCACCATTACCACCCAAAGAGTTATTCCGCCAGTTACACATCATTCTGGAATTACTGGAAGCCAATGACTACAAGGTGGACACATCTTGCTCTGTTCACGTTCACCATCACGCCAAAAAATACAGTCATAAACGTCTTCGTTATTTCCTAAATCACATAGTGAAAAACGAAGTGAATTTCGACTGTCTGGTCGCTAGCTCACGACGCAATGGCAGATGGTGTCGCTCAATGAAAGCTGAGTTGGATTGCTTGGTTCAGTCACCAGATCAACCGCAATGGTCTAGATGTAATGATCTTGGCATACACCAATGTCCAAACGGTGAATCAGCTAGCGGTAGAGGGTCTGCCAGATACCGCAAATGGAATTTCCACGCAATGGCTTTATATGGCACGGTGGAATGCAGACAACACCAAGGGTCGCTTGATTTCAGCAAGATCGTTCTCTGGTTGGCATTAACCCAGAATATGGTTTCTAGATGTCACACTAAGGTCAAGTATACCAAAGGATGGGATAATCCAATGTGCAATTTGCTGATGTCTCTGGGCTTCGCAAAGCGTAAAGGCAAAGCCATAAAGCCACATTGTCCACTCGCCAAATGGGTGTGTGAATCGGTGGTATCTCGTATGGAATCCTTTGGCTTTTCGGATCGTGCGCCAGAGCTAGATTTGTCACCAGACCATCTCGACATTGAGGGTGACGAAATATTCATTGAGGGGTGCGGTTGGACACCGAAAGAGCAATTGCGAATCCTATTCCCGTCATTGTCTTGCTTGCACGTTTAGACCGTAAAACACAGTCTACTCAACTTGACCCTCTGGTGACCGCCAGAGGGTTTTTTTGTGTCCAGATGGGTCAATGTATGGGTGACCATCTGGTGACCCTCTGGTGACCGTCTGGTGGTCAAATGTGTGTGCATTGACTGGTGGTATCTGGTGACCGTCTAGTGACCGTCTAGTGACCGTCTGGTGTCTACGGTCTGTCTGGTTTCTAATCACCCTCTAGTGACCGTCTGGTGGTCTAGTGTCACCCTCTGGTCATCTGGTGGTCATCTGGTGGTCATCTGGTG
>Ga0209535_1003027_pt1 | contig 10858 bp, 19 predicted proteins | sample LinPmetageLP28_FD_184041 | JGI IMG/M metagenome (GOLD analysis project Ga0209535, IMG submission 184041) | Marine viral communities from the Pacific Ocean - LP-28 (SPAdes) (version 2) | ecosystem: Environmental > Aquatic > Marine > Oceanic | place: Pacific Ocean | collected 2009-08-22
AAAAGATAGAAAACCTTATAACGAAAATGGCACAGCTGAATGGCAGGCCAATACAGTTACGTGATCTTGAATCGCCTGCTCAAAAGAGGCTTAAAGATTATCTTGCAAACATTATACTCGCCATGAACGACAGAGAGAATCCCAGTTCTGAGGCTAGAGAATCTTTCAGCAAGTTAATGGACCCGACACTGAAGCCAGCAAAGTCTTCCGCCAGAGGTGATATTCCCGCTCACTCAGCAATTGACCATAAGACAGTTGAGTCATTAAAGCCTTACATCCGTGGATTGCAGAAAAAGGGAAAAGAAGAAGCAGTAAGTATAAAAGAAGAACCTGGCGTAGGCTAAGAAGGGGTAATAAAATGAAAGTCACACGCAGACAATTAAGACAGATTATCAAGGAAGCGCTAAGTATATCTCTTCCAGAAGGAAAGAAAAAGAGAAAGAAAGGAGAGCCAAAAGATCAGTATCTCTATGACACAGATGTAGCAAACTCAGAAGATGAAGTTGCAAGACATGACGCCTGGGCTGGAGGAGATAATCTAAACAGTCAGGCAGACTGGCAAAAAGTTCTTGATATGATCAAAGAAGAGTTAAGCAAAGCGGCACCATTCGGAAGCGGAATGAAGCAGGCCAAACTCGATAAGGATCAGAAGAAGATCATTGGTCATACCTGACTGACTCATGTTAAGCGGAAGGGTTCCGCTTTAAAAGAGGTTGGTGAGATTCTATGGCATTCTCTAAACGAGTCAGGTGATATTAGGTTCTATGATGTCTACTGGGCAGCCAGCGACAAGATTGAAAGAGATATTTCATCAAGTCTTCTTGAGGCAGTTAAGTCAGAAGTTCATCATCATGAGGTTCATGAACCTGGAACACTTCACAACGATCGAAAGAAGAAATAATCTTTAATCGAGCGCATGATTCCCATGCAAATCCTACATCTGACCAGTATACTTGGGCGACACCTTTTGTTGGGTGCTTATAAACAACAAGCCCTATAGCATTGTCATGTTTACCTAAACTTACAAGATCACCAAGCACCATGGTAATATATATTTGTAGGACGTACTTCTCTAATGACAAATAAAAGCTTAAAAGAGGGTGACTTGATCATTGTATCTGGTGAAACAATTAAGAAAGGTTTACCTGTAGAAGATCACTATGCTCTTGCAAAAGTTCTTGCAGTGGGAAAACACGATATCTTTGCCACGACAGAAGACTTGAGACCCACAGTTTTTCGAGTATCTCGATCTCGTTGTACAGTTGTGCCGTGTATAATGAAAAGAAAAGATAGAATAAAAGAAGCAGAAGCTGGTGATCTGGTAATGTCTATAACAGATAGGTTTGGAAAGATTGAGAAAAGAATGGGTGTTGTTGTGGAAATAAACAGACTACCGGGCAAACACACAATAACAAAAATTCTAGATGGTGACAAAGAACATGCAGTTTCATATGACTCACTTATCATCTTAGGGGAACATCAAAATGAAGTTTAAGTTCAGCGAATCAGAAATAAGAGCGGTAATTCAAGAAGCACTAGGTGACAGTCAACTCCGCCAAGAGAGTAGGGTGGAGAGGGTGACTTTCAAACAAGGCACCTCACACAGCCAGCAAGAACTAGAAAGCTTGTTTAACAAGGCTAAAGACACTATCATTAGATATATTGATGATCCCACAAAAAGTGATAGAACGTATAAAGTCAGGATGAATAAGAAACTTGAAAGCCTTGGTTTAACTAAACTGTCTGATGAAAAAGTTGAACAAATTAAAAAGTTTATTAAGAGCATGTCTATAAAAGTTGCCTCAGGAGGGGCACATCGAATGATCGAGCTCCCTAGGAATGCTATAGCGTGGTATGACACTGCCACGCCGAGGGTGGTGCATATATGGGACTGGGCAGTTGATGGAACAGCCTTCAAAACAACTGGATCTGACTATACAGAAGAGATGATATCTGATATTTTTTATCATGAATTGTATCATGCACTTGATACAGCCTTATTTCATGCAGGCGTTGGTGAATACAACACATTGCTTGGGACACAAAAGTATAGACAGAATCAAGGACTGCAGAAAGCCGCAGATGAGATAACAAAAAAAATAAGAGCTTTAAACAAAAGAAGTGCAGAAATCGGCAAAGCCTCCGGGAACAGAGCCTTCTCTTCTGAAGTATTGCTTGCTAAAGAGATAGCTACTATAATTGATACACAAGCAATGTCGAGCCCGAGCGCATGGAATAAAAAAGTAAAAGAAGTATTTCCGCATCTAAAAGTGACTAAGTTTTATCCATTTTTGTCACCACTCGGCCAAATGGGAGCAACCAAACCTGGAAGGGAGCCACCTGTCCATTCGCTTGGCGGTATTGGTAGGGTTGGATACACGGGCGATTTAGGTCATGTACGCAAATTATGGGAAGACCCAGCCCATGTATACGTAGCAATTCAACAGCTACGAAGGGTATTTCAAGACAAAACCCTTGCTGAGATATGTAATTTAGATTCGAAACAATTATGGAAAAAACTATTCTATACTACAGCTGGCAGATCATCAGAGCTTTTATTGTTTTTTGTTTCGCTTAAATGTACACCAGAAAGCACAAAAGCTTTTGAAATGATTGCTAAGAGTACAGCTGGTGGAAAGCTAGGTACAGAAACTGTCTAAAACAATAAATTGTTAATACAAACAAGATAATTTATGTAAGCTACTACTACAAATAATTTTAAAACCTTATATTAAAAGTTTTCCTTAGAGAAAATAATGTTTAGAATATTTATAGTATGATGGAAACATTAGACAACGACGTCTTAGACGCAATTTCAGCTTTGGCTGCAGATGATTTACCTTGTTACGTTTTGAGTGGCAGTGGTGTGGGTTGGTTTTTCAGCCCAGATACTTTTCAAATGGTTTGCGTACATAGAGGCACAGAAATTGTGCCCTTAGACGAAATTAACGCTAACGGTAAAATTCTTGTGAGCTCATCAAATCATGTCTTTCTCATCCCAGAACAAGAAATCGTTGAAGTCGGTTACAACTAAAAGAAGACGAAAGTTTGAAATAGGTGATATTGTTTTAGCATCTTCTGTAGCAGGAGATTCTATTCCTCATACACATGTCAGGCTTTTAAAAAAGATCGAAGTGAAACCTACGCCTGGAAAGTTTACAGGGCTTAGAAAATCTATGGATTGGCCTGGTTATTCTGGTTGGGAAACTGTTGCAGTCTATCAAGATGAGATTGATGAATTAAGAAAAAACTGGGGCATCCCCTACGGAAAAGTAGGAGATGATATCATCTTTGTCTATGATGACTGCATAATAAAAAAAGTTAAAATAAATCAGAAAAAATGTGAACAATCACACAAAAACAGTAAAATTCATAGTAGGATAAAAAAGAATGGCAAGAAATCAAATTGACACAGTAGGACCTGACTTTCATGAAGAGGTCGCTGTATGTTTTAAGCGTCAAGAAAACGGTCAGTATAGAAAAGTGTTAACTACATCTAGACGAGACTGGAAAACAAACGCAGTTAAAGAGTTGGGAACTGAACCAACTGATGAATTTTATGAAGTTACTCAAGAAGAAGACTGCGATGCAAGTCTTGGCTATAGTGACTTTGATGGTAATCCATGCACTCTAAAACTTAAACTAATTAAAAAATGATATTACTAATAATGCTATTAGCATGCGGTTCCCCAGAGCCAAACACAGAAATTTCACAGCCACAGTCTAGGATCACAAAGCCCACACTGCCGGAGCGAACCGCCGGGGAGAAAGTCTACAGGAGCGCAGGCTGCAGAGGCTGTCACTTAAATTCTGCGACTGGCGCACCTGATTTGAAGAAATGGAAAGAAGACAGTTTAATTGCTGACTCCCTCTATCCAACACGCGAAAATATGGAGCTGTATCTTCTAGCACCACAAGATTATGTTGCTGGATCTATTATGCCACCGACACGACTCAGGGCAAAAAAATTAAATGATCTCATAGACTATCTTTTTGAAGAGCTATAAGTAAAGCGGATTAAAAAATGACATTTGAATATCAGAAACTGTTTCCTCACGTAAAAGAACGACAAGAACAAACACATGCAATTGAATTTGCGCTTGATGCAGTTTTTAATCAGAAAAAGCGATTTGTAATCATTGAAGCAGGCACAGGAGTAGGGAAGTCAGCTGTTGGATTAACAATCGGCAGATATATTAATGAAAGGGTAAGGGGCACTGAAGAATTTGCTAATGGGTCTTACTTCGTAACTACACAAAAAATCTTACAAGATCAATATGTAAAAGACTTTGGTGGCCCTACAAAAAAACTAAAGTCTATTAAGTCTTCATCAAACTATACTTGCAAGTTTCACAAGAAACTCTCTTGTCAACAAGCGCAACAAATGCTGAGAACTACAGACAAGTCTACAAAATTCTTTAAGTCGTGCGCTTTCGCTTGCACTTATAAAGAACAAAAGAAGAACTTTCTAGAATCACCAGAGTCAGTTACTAACTTTCCTTATTTTTTAACAGAGGCGACATTTTCTGGAAAGATCATTCCTAGAAATTGTTTAATAGTTGACGAGGCTCACAATGTCGAGTCAGAGCTTAGCAAGTTTATTGAAGTACATGCATCAGAACGTTTCTGTAAATCAATTCTAAACATCCCTTGGCCTAGAAACGTGTCAACACAGTATCAAGCTTTTGGGTGGATCAAAAATGAATACTACCCTAAGGTTAAATCTAAGCTATCATTTTTTGAAAATTCACTAGAGAAATCTGGGTTAAAATCAAGGCTCAAAGAATTTGAGAAAGTTTCACGACAGTATGATTTGCTTAAAGGTCATGTATCAAAAATTAAAAAGTTTTTAGAAATTTATGACAGTAGTAACTGGGTTTTTGAACTGGCACCTTCTCAAAATAGATCACTAAGAAAATTTGTATTTAAACCCATTGATATCTCAAGTTTTGCAAAAGAACACCTATTTCGCTTAGGTAATACTGTAATCATGATGAGTGCAACAATCTTAGATCACAAAACATTCTGTAATTCATTAGGAATAAATGTCGATGATGCTGCATTTATTTCACTGCCGAGCCCGTTTCCGCCAGAAAATAGACCAATTATTGCTGCCCCTATTGGTAAGATGAATATGCGGGAAATTAATGCAACATTACCTAAGCTAACTAAAGCAGTCAAAGAAATTTTAAATAATCATAAAGATGAAAAGGGTATTATTCACTGTCATACTTTTAAGATTGCAAATCATCTCAAAAATTCAATCAAAGATAAGCGTCTAATTATTCATGATAGCTCGAACAGAGAAGAAAAACTGAATGAGCATATGAATTCAAAAATTCCAACAGTCCTTCTTTCACCATCGATGGCTGAAGGTGTTGACTTGAAAGGCGACTTCAGCAGATTTCAGATCATATGTAAAGTACCTTACCCATACCTTGGTGACAAGATTGTAAAGAAGCGTATGAACAAGTGGAAAAGATGGTATGATTTACAAACAGCAAAATTAATAGTTCAATCTGCAGGAAGGTCTGTCAGAAGTATTGATGACACTGCTGTCACATATATCTTAGATGCAGACTGGGGAAGATTTTACTCTAAAAATTCAGATATTTTGCCAGAAGGTTTTAAAAAATGCATCGTTTAACTATACAGGAAACAAAATGACACTACATACAATTTTTCTATCGCTCTGTTTGGGGAGTGCTTTTGCCTCTGATATGTCAGACAGTGAAACATCATACTCTGGTGCAACAATCCTTGAAGGAGACTGGGACGTAGCGTTTGAAAATAGCGTTGATGTTACTGGCAGTGAGGACACGTTTCCGTATGCCTTCTTTGAGGGGAACACACTCTACGTTGGCAACTCGGACACTTACGATAACACTATTGATGCCATCGTGGAATTCTTCTGGTTCGAATCGTCTATTGACAGAGGTACAGATTTTTATGTTGCCGTCATCAAGACTCGGGTCACTCCAGGACACGACTGTTACTATGCACCATGGGATTGGGCTCGTGGGGCGCAATGTAAGCTTTGGGCTGACGAGTGGACAGATTGGGGTGAACATCCCGTTCTAACTGTAGAGGCTATGACTGATGTTGAACGTGAGCAGGGCGCATTTCGATGGGACTGGTCTGTACCGTTTGAGTCATATGGTATGGATGCCTATGGACAAGTAACATTCCAGAACGCTTACGGGATCGGATCAGATTCAGAGGGTGCTGTAATGGCACATGGAGAATATCCTACAGATGAAGACGGCGAGATTCAGGCTGCGGGGAATGTTCAAGTTAAGGGATTCCACTCTTCTGAGTATTCTGTTCAGACACAGTATGAGGTCACACTATATGAATGGGACGTCTTCGTGGATGGCAGAGCTGACTTGATGGCTTGGGATATGTATCTTAACCTTGGAGCAAGAGAAACACAATCTGCCTACCACGAATACTTCTTAAGTGTACAAGTTGAGGAGGGTCAGGCCTTTATGATTGATCAGCTAAACTTTATAGGCAACTTTGATACTGGTTGGTATGACCCCTTCCATCACGAGTTAGGTCTTTCACTTGAAGGTCTTACGATATCTCAACCCTACTATGAACCAGCAAGTGAGGATCATGATGAAGAAGATGAACCTGTCACAGAATCTGAAGATACGGGTGACGTAGACACAGGTGATAGCGAAGAAGAGCAGGAGCAGGATGAAGGCACTGACTACGGAGAAGGAATGACAAATCTCGATGAGTACAACCATACAAAAGACACTACAGGCGGTTGCTCTACTATAAACACTACTAGCGTTCCTTGGTTTGTCTCGCTTCTCTTGCCATTAGCGTTCATACGCAAACAGTAGAATGTTTGAAGTAGGAGATTTGGTTACACGTCATACAATTGAAGATTCTTACTATGGGTTCTCTGCATCTAATTTAAGAATCGGTATAATAGTAGGTACTACACCAAGAAAACGTAGTTCGCAAGACTTAAAGTGGTATGACATTTTATTCAATGGAGATATCAAAACGGCTCGTGAAGACGAGATTTATAAACTAGAGGAAGATAAACATGATTAGAAGACCCCCATTTACATTCAAGATAGGCGACGTTGTTAAGATAAAAAAGTCAGGTGACATTGGAATAATTGTTAAATCTGATTGGATGGATTATTATACAGAAGGTCGTCCTATAAAAACAGTTGAGACTGAACGTGTTCACCTGTCTAGTAATAGAGGACTTGATGTTATTCATGCTAACGATGTTGAACTAGCATAGTTTTTATGTTCCTCGTGTATAGTATGTGAATACATGATACAATTATAGTAACAGACAAAGGAGAAAAATGTCTACAGAAGAAACTAACTTAACTGAAACACACCTTACAGATGATCAACTTGAACGAATTGCTGAGAGTTTTGAAAATCTTAATTCTCGTCTTGACAGATATGACAGAATTCTTTCAAGCACACTTTCAACATTAAGTATTATGAGCGTTGTATTTCTTGCAGGCGCAGGTCTTGCCAGCATTCTTTACTAATGATCAAAGTTCTCGGTAGTCTACCAGAAAAGACATATGTTGCTTGTTCTGGCGGTCCTGACTCGATGGCGATTCTTGACTTTCTTATTCGCGGAAAGCGAGATGTAACTGTTGCACACTTTAATCATGACACTCCTTTCGGTAGGTTCGCAGAGAAATTTGTAAAAAGCTATTGTGAAAAGAATGATATCAAGTTAGTGATTGGTAATATTCAAAAAGAAAAAGACAGCAAAGAATCATGGGAAGAGTACTGGCGGAATGAAAGATATAGATTTTTTGAATCACTCGACGGACCGGTAATTACTGCACATCATCTAGATGACGTTGTTGAGTGGTGGACATTTACAAGCTTTCATGGTAATCCACGATTAATCCCGTATCGAAGAAACAAAACTATTCGTCCCTTTTTATCTACTACAAAGAACGAAATCTGGAATTGGGTAGATAGAAAAGATATACCGTATGTCACAGATCCTGGGAATTTTGATGATAAATTTGCGCGGTCATACATTAGAAATAATATTATTCCTCAAGCGTTGAAGATTAACCCAGGCTTAAGAAAAGTTATAAAGAAAAAGGTTGAAAAACATTATGAAAATGAAGAGAGAACTACCAGCTAATATTTCTATACCTGGTGATGCTTTAATTAATCTACCTTTTGGTAAGTTTGTAGCTTGTCAATACTCACTTATTGACGGATTATCCACACCTACTCTTGTCTGGCTTTTTAAAGATGAAGATGGTAAATTAAAAACTGGCTGCTTTAACTTTACAGGAAAATACTTGGGAGAATTAGAAAATGATTAGTAGTGTATGTTTTGACGATGTATTGCTTGTGCCACAATTTAGCGATATTATTTCACGTAAAGAAATCGACTTGATTTCTTGTCTGGATAGCAAGCATAGATTTAGAATGCCAATAATCTCAAGCCCTATGGACACAGTAACAGGGACGCAGATGGCACGAACAATGTCTGATCTTGGTGGGCTTGGTATTATTCACAGGTATAATACAGTAACTGATCAAGTTGCAATGGTGAATCGTGCACTAGAAAGTGAATACCCAGAAGGAAATGAGGTAATAGGCGTCGCTGTTGGCGTATCAGGCGATTATCTAGAACGTGCTTCTTTAGCAGCAAAAGCAGGCGCAAAAGTTATCTGTGTAGATATCGCACATGGCCATCATGCATTAATGCGGCATGCATTAAAAACGCTAAGGAACACACTCGGAAATAGTGTTCATATCATGGCCGGTAATGTAGCCACGCTAGAAGCTTTTAATGACCTCTCTGACTGGGGTGCAGACTCTATTAGGGTTGGCATAGGCGGCGGTTCAATCTGTTCAACACGGATACAAACAGGTCACGGAATGCCTACACTTCAGTCTATTATTGAATGTTCTCGTTCAGATAGAGATACAGCGTTAATTGCAGATGGTGGAATTAGAACAAGCGGAGATATTGTAAAAGCACTCGCTGCTGGAGCTGACTTTGTCATGTTAGGTTCACTTCTGGCAGGTACTGAGGAATCTCCTGGTGATACTATCTTTGATAAGGGTGGTCAGCGGAAGGTGTATAGAGGTATGGCAAGTAAAGATGCACAGCTTGAATGGCGAGGTCACGCAGCTTCAGAAGAGGGTGTTTCATCAACTGTACCATACAAAGGTGACGTAGAAGATGTCTTAAAGACTTTAGAGAAGGGAATACGTAGTGGACTTTCATATACAGGCGCACATAATCTTGTAGAACTCCGGGCAAAATCAAAGTTTATCAAGCAATCATCTGCAGGACAAAGAGAAAGTTTTACACATATCATGATGCAGGACGTGTAAATTAACTTTATATGTGTTAGAATAAAGATTATAGGGATATAGCTCAATCAGGTTAGAGCATCGGTCTCATAAACCGCAGGTTCCGAGTTCGAGTCTCGGTATCCCTACCATTTTAAGGTCTGGAAGAATGTCAAATACGTTACATGAAATCATTGCATCAAGACTAGTCTACGGTGTTAGCACAAAAAACAAGTGCAAAGATACATTACAGTTTATTGAATTTTTTGACAAAGCAAGAAAAGATAAGTCAGAAAAAGAATATACTCCGATCTGTCAACTTGATTGTTTTTCACATGACCCAGTATCAAAAGTTATTCAAGCGGAACTCGACCCTATCTATATATGTGGTATCATGATAGGCATTTCGTATACGGGCGTTTGTCATATCAATGAAAAAGTTATAAGCTCAGCTAAAAAAATATTCAATGAAGCGCTCCATGAGTATAATACACACATGGTAAAAAAGAACGGTATGACACCCATACTTTTAGACAGTCAACTTATTTTATTTGGAGAAGGAATTACACAATGGGAACTAAACTAGAAAGACAAAATCAACATCAAAAAAGACTTAAAACTAAGATTAAAAGATTTGAAAAAAGAGGTTGGTCAACTGCAGGTCTACAAAAAGAATTAGCTTACTGTTCAGGTGAAGCTGATCGCGCTACATTCGCTACGGGACATAATGCTGGTGATATCAAAGCGCAAGAAAAATTCTTTGCGATCAAGCTTAAACGTAGACAAGGTTTGCAAGAGTAACTTTACTGCCCCTTAGCTCAGTTGGTAGAGCAGGTGACTGTTAATCACCTTGTCCGCGGTTCGAGCCCGCGAGGGGCAGCCATTTTAAAATGAGAAAGACATGTATAAAACAGTAGTCATCGATCCCCCATGGAAGAAATCAACTGGAGGAGTTGGAAATGCGTCGCTTCAAGCGTCAACGCATTATCCAGTCCAGACAAAAGAAGAAATAATTGGGACTATTCAAAATTGGTTTGCACACAATGCTGTAGCGCCTGAAGCACACTTGTACCTTTGGACAGTAAATACATTTGCCGGTGGAAAGAATCAAGGTATCGTTCAGGCCTTAGAAGTCTGTGAAAGCATAGGTTTTACACCTATCACATTAATCCCTTGGATCAAAAACAATATAGGCAGCCCGACACCATATGGTATGAGATATACAGAAATGTGTATCTTTGCTGTGCGTTACGACAAAGGTATGGGAAAGAGGACAAGATACAGTGGCACTATAGAAAAAGAATCAGTTCCGAATGACAAAGGTTTGTGTGGTTCAAAGGATTATATCCTCGCTCCGCGTAGAGCACATTCTCGAAAGCCTTCGGAGTTTTATAGCTGGGTCGAAAAAAGAAGCAAAGGGCCGTATTTGGATCTTTACTCTAGGACAAGTAGGAAGGGATGGACTGATGTCGGAAATCAAGCTGGTACTTGGAAAGCAGAGTAGAATATACATAAATTAAAAAGTTGTATATTATTA
>Ga0209535_1003028_pt1 | contig 10857 bp, 9 predicted proteins | sample LinPmetageLP28_FD_184041 | JGI IMG/M metagenome (GOLD analysis project Ga0209535, IMG submission 184041) | Marine viral communities from the Pacific Ocean - LP-28 (SPAdes) (version 2) | ecosystem: Environmental > Aquatic > Marine > Oceanic | place: Pacific Ocean | collected 2009-08-22
GAAAATCTTGTGATTTTTTTTCTTGATTTGTCATTTGACCTTGCATGTCATTGTAAGCACCGCTTATAAAACGGTGCATGTCCCCCAGATGTGAACTAGAACCGTGTTTGCCGGTAAAAGGATTGTATCTCATGTCCGCTGTCTGCGGACCATAACCAGCACCGCTGTCATAAAAATCCTTAAATATAGCACCGAAAGGACTGTCGCCTTGATACTGATAATCGGGTAAACCAATAACGTCTCCTGGACCACTAGTTGCCGAACTTGACATAAATTTTGCGTGATCTTCCATAGTGTAAGCCATTATAACATTCCCATCAGTGTTTCTATAACCATTAAACCTACAGCCCCCACTGTAGATAACACAACCCAATAGATTTTATCTATCTTACCGCCCATTTTGTCAATGTCTCTATGTAAATGCTCTACATCTTCTTTTAAATTTTTCAAATCATTATCCTTAATAAATTGTATTTCTCGTTCTACCCCTTTTACATGACCATACAAAGATATTATATGTTCTCTATCATCTTCTGGCACTATGCCTTTTACTGTATCCATACTAACCACCAAAAATAGTATCATTAGGTCCAAATACTTGTCGACCTTTGTTTAAATTATTTCCAGAAGAACCAGTGCCACTAGCAGGAGTAGTAAGACCCAAGTTAAGATTAGGAAGTGTACTAGAAAGATCTGCTGTGGGCAAGAAAGTATTTTGCCCTGAAAATGGATTAGTAAATTGAGGAAAACTGTTATCAAATAAATTTACTTTAGAAAATTGTCTAGCCATATTGTTAATAGTTGCCTTTGCTTCCATATATGTATTAGGTGCTTTTAATTTTTTTGCATTTGCAGCAAACGCTGCTTCGATATTTTCAGAAGGTAAAAAAGGTTTAAATTTTCCTCTTAATAAATTAGCCATTTGTATTTTAGAAATACGATCTTTAAACTCTCTATCAAGAGCTCTATCGGAAGCACCTAAAATTTTAGCACCATAATAATCTTGCGCCATATTTTTTTGCACTTGAAACAAAGCTTGGTTGGCAACATTATATCTATCTACAATTTCTTCCGCGGACACTGGTCCACCTTTTAGTAATGGAGAAGTAAACTCTCTACGTGAATTTGAAACACCACGAGTAAAGTCAGCAATTTTATATTTCATAGAAGCTACCGGATCAATAGCCACGGCACGCATGCCAGCAATACCTAAAGCTTCATCACTTAGTTCATAAGTTCTACCGTAGTTGTCTGGGTCTTTAGTAATAGCTTTAAGCATTCTTTGATAAGCACCACCACCATTTAAAGTAAAACCCCCCGGAAGCTGTGTTTGAGCAATATGTTTTACTGCTGCAGCAACTTTGTCTCCAGTTTCAGTTTGATCTGTGTATAATCTTTTACCATCTCTAGTTTGTCCTTCTCTTAAAAACACGTCTCCTATAGAAGCTGTCCAAAGAGATTCACTTATAAATGGTTGACCAAGTTCTTTTGTAGATGTAACTACACCCTGTATTACATCTTCCATTACAGTATCCGTATCAGTTTTACCGTCAGCTATGGCATTCATAACAGTTTGAAAAGGCCTAACCATAGTGTCATACGCATTAGCATGAGAAAAATCTATATATTTAAAGTTACCTTGCTCATCTTTTATAGGAACAATAGTTGAGTTCTTTGACCAATCAGGTACAAATCTTCGTAACGCATCCATCTCTACGCCACTAACATCATACATTAATTTAAACGCTTCAACAGTACCAAAAGGTACTACTACAGTAGTAGCACCAAAACCTAATAATCTTTGTAAACCAATACCTTTAAAAGGTTTAACTCCGTTGAATTCAAACTTGTTTTCTGTAAATCCTTTTTTTAATATATTTACAGAAGTACGCATAATTTCTGCTGGAAAAGATACGAAGTTACCAAGAGGTAATCGACGTATCTCTTTAACCATATTATTTACATAATCATAATTGGGTACGTTATTACGCACAATAGAGGCTGCGGCTTCATCTAAATATTCATCAGTAGTTTTAAAAGCTCTACCTAAATCATTTTTAGAAGACTGAGCAAAAACACTTCTGTCAATACCAGCTGATGTTAAGGCTTTATCAATACGTTGACGCTCTGCCATAAAAGTAAATATTTTCCAAAAATCATCTTCTGCTTGATAAAGGTCTGTTGCGCCTTCTTTAATTTTTTTTGCTGGTCTTAGTATACCCTGTAAAGCTTTTTGCTGACCGGCCCAAGAACCAAAGTTTGCATCTGCTAGTAGTTCTTCAACATCTCCAATTCTAGCACTTTTATTAATTACACCTAGTCTTTGCAGTTCACGTAATCTTTTAGCTCCCTCTTCTGTACCCATAGTACCAATAGAACCAAAAGCTTTTCTAGCTTCTGTTAAAGCTTCTTTATTCATTAGTGGTATAATACCGTTAGCTGCAGCAAATGCTCCAGCACTAATAAGATTACGAAGATGTGTTATAGGTGATAAAACTGTTTTGGCTAACTGTGCCGTTGCCTTTGGATATAAAATAAGATTAGTATAAATAGCGGCACCCAAACCACCTTCTTGAGTAAAGTCAAGTAAGCCTTTTCTAGTACCTTCAATAGCTTCTTGCATACCTAAACTTGTCCACTTACCATCTAAAGGATTTAAAGCATCAACATATAAACTTCCTCCTGGATCGGTTTTGTTTGCCATGCTTATAGCTTTTTCGCCAACATTGTTTTCTCCAAAAACTCTTATAGCATCTTTTCTGTTTTCAAAAATTTGACCGGTAAGTTTGGGGTTACCATCTATATCAAATAATTGTTTACCGGCTTTGTCTAATACTGGTTTAGCTCCAAGAGTTTTATTCAAATCATCAAAATATTCATGACTTCTTCTTAAAACAGATAGCTGGTTTAATTTAGTTAATAAAGTAACAGCTGGATCTTTAACTTTACCAAATAAATCTTCTATTACTTCTCTAGGTGAAAGTTGTTTTCCGCCTCTTTTAATATTCATACCTTCTATAGGTTTGTCCATTAAAGCTCTTAAAGGGATACTTCCATATTCTGGATCAATTAAATCTTTAATAGCCATGTTTGAGCGTAAATAACCTTGCGGAGCATCATCTAACAAATAAGGAGATACGTCTCCTTCCGTAATAAATTTACCTTTTCTAGATCCAGCAAGTAAACGTTCAACTTCATACTCAGCTACATTATTGTGATTAATATTAGCTACTATTTTTTTAGCTTCTGCTGGAGTTTTACCATTTGCAATAGCAGAATCATATTCAATTTTCATAGAAGACTGTTTAAATAATTCTCTAGCATTACTTAAAGCTTCAGCTGAAGGTTTAAAAGTTTTTAAAGCTTCGCTATTTGCAGAACCATAAATATTATAAGTGCTATCTATCCAATCATTAGCTTTTGTTTTAAAAGCATTTTTATACGCCTCCCAAGATTCTAATAAAGTATCACTAGATTTTTGACCATACTTAATCATGTTACTACCAAGAGCAGAAAAAGTACCTTCCATTATTTTTCTAGTTTCAACTAAATTTTGTTCGATAGCAGTTGTGTCTAATTTTTTGCCAGCAGCTTTAAGATTTTTTAATGCTTGCAAAGCTTCAGGAGCCATGTCACCTAAACTAAATTTACCACCAATTAATTTTCCAGCATCATCAAAAACATCTGTTACCGAAGGACCATTTTTTTTAGAAGAACTTACAAGGGCCTTATTTACTACTTCCATTATACCACTACGTTCTTTCTGCACACCCCAACCGGCTGTTTTTCCAAGAATATCATAGTTAGCATCAATAAGCTTATCTGTGCTTCTTTGATATCTTTGTATCTTATCTACATCAGCAGCTCTGGCACCTTTAAACATTCTAGATAATTCAAAACCTTCTTTGGTTTGTCTACCTTGTGGTAAAGTATAATCTAAAATTTTATCAATAAAATCATTATTACGTTTTAGTTGACCACTACGTTTCACTGCTTGACCAATCGCGTTCCCCGTGCCACCAATAATGCTGCCAAGCATAGCTGAATCTAAACCAAACTTAATACGATTCATTACTAAAGCACTTGAATCACCATTGTCTTCTCGTAATTGTGTAGGTCCTATATTAAAAGCATCACCAAGAGTTCCAACTTGATTAGCATCACCAACAAAAATTGCATCAGATACAGCAACTCCACCAACACCACCCAAAGTAGTAAGCATTTTGCCTTTAGCAGTTAAAGTTTTTTGTAAACTGTCATCTAGGTTTTTGGTAATAGTTAAATATTTAGAATTTTTCTTTGCTTCAATAGCTTTTTTCGCGAGCCGCGATCCAGTCTTAAAGGCAGCCGTTCCGGGAACTCCTAAGTTAGCAATAATACGAGTAATTTTTCCAGCAGTAGTTGCTTCTGCTGCTTCATCTAAAGTAGTTAAATCATCAAAAAAATTTTCTACTTTTGCAGCAGTGTTGGTGCCTGCGCCAAGATCAACTAAAGCCGCGCCTAAACTAAAAGCACCTTTAGGAATGTCAATTAAACCGGCACCAATGCCAGACAACACTGATTGAATAGTTCCTACTCTGCTTTTACTGTTTGAGGTGGTGATTTCAACCATAACAACCTAACCTTAAGCTACTGTTGTGTTAGCAAACTCAACCGCTTTATTTACATCATCAAAATATCCAACTTCTTTACCTTGGTTGACTGCTATATAAAGTTTACCTGAAGCATTAGATTTATCTAAATAAACACCAGGTTCCGTAACGGAAATTCTGCCATCAATTATTTCAGCTATTCTAATATTATCTAATCCAATTTCTCTATCTGCTCTAAACAATCTACGCGCTTCTGTAGCAGTAGTACCATCACCTTGTGCCATAGAAGCTTGAACATATTTGTCTTCTGCTTCTTTTTCAGCAGCCATTTCACTTAATACTTGACCACCTATTTGTGATTTTAAATTTTCATCTGCTTGAATTTCTGGTTGTATTCCTTGACTGAAAGCTGCAGCACCTTCAGCATACTGTTCATTAGCAATGTATGGTGTAGCAGCAGCTAAACCAGCACTAATAGCAGCCATTTTATTAACACCCCCATTTAACATTGTGTACATTTCTTCTGCTCTTCTAGATGCTTCTGTTTGCATTTCTTCGTAAGCTTTTTCTTCTCGATCTGCTACTGACATAATGTCACTTAAAGGAATTTGTTCTGAGGTTTTTTCAGCAGGATTACCTGCAATTAAATCATATAAACTACCTTGTTTCGGAGATTCTTCAGTGCTTCTTAACGCTTGAACTACTTTAGTACCAAGACCAGCTCCAGTTCCTAAATCCAAGGCACCACCAGTTACACTTCTAGCAATATCTTCACCTAAAGTATCATCATTGCCTTTTTCAGTTAGACCAATTCGATCTGAAAGACCAAGTCCAACACCACCTATGGCAGCAACAGGCACAGCACCTAAAGCTAGTTCTCGAGCAATACCTCCAGTTAAATTTCTTCCAATAGTATTTTTAAAGCCTTGTCCTGCTAGTTGAGTAATTCCAGAGTTTTGCATTTCTTTAGCTAATCTTGCTGCTTGACCAATATTACCACCTAAATAACTTGTAGCACCACCTGTTGTAGAACGAACTTTTGCAGCTGCTTCTGCAATTTTTTTAGCCTGTGAGAAGCCATATTTATTAATTAATTTAAGACCTTCAGGAGTGTTTTTTATAAATTTAATAACTTCTATTGCTCTTGGAACACCAGCTGTTGCAATGTTTAATCCTTTATTTATTAACCAAGATGCTGCACTACCACTGTGGCCTTCTCTATTACCTTGTCTTGCTGGGTGATTGTTTGGTTGATAACCAACTATACCCCGATCTACCCTACCACCTTGATTCATACCAGTTCTTTTTTCTAAACCTGAAGTAATACCAACACCATGTGCATCGACCTTGCCACCCATTTTAAACATTTTTCTTCTTAAAGTTGTGCTCATAATTTTATTATCCCATTATAGGTCTATTAGTACCCATTAAAGAACCTACTCCAGTTGCTAAAGAACCTACTCCAGTTAGTAAGCCAAGTATACCTGCAGTTGGACTTGGTTTTTGTTGTTGTACAGAAGAGAAAGTAGTGCCTTGCGGATAACCACCTAATAAACCTGTTAACTGTGATCCAAAGAAACCTAAACGATCGTATGGTTCGTATGCTTGCATTTTGTTTGCTTGCGTTGTGGTATCCAAAATTGCTTGTTGCTGTGCTTGTTGTTGTGCACCCAGTTGACCAATCGCTCCAATTTGTTGCGCTGCTAGTTGTGGTTGTAATGTAGCAAGTCCTGCTTGTCCTTGTTGTTGCGCTCCAAGTTGTTGTAATTGAGTTTGCAATTGTCCAGACTGAGCTTGAGCTGTTGCTAATTGATTTTGTTGTGCTTGACTATATAAACCTTGATTTTGTAATGCTTGTTGCATTGCTTGCGAACCCATACCCATTTGTTGTTGATAAGCATTCGAAGCTAATTGATTAGCTTGTTGAAAGCCTTGTTGTCTTAATTGTGCTCCAGCTAAAGCTGAGCCTAATGCGCCAGACGCGGCTAGCTGACCTTCAGCTACTCCAAAACGTCCGCCACCAAAAGCATTACCGGCACTGGCACCAAGCTGCGCTTGTTGTTGTGCTAATTGACTTGCCATGTCTGCTTGTGTCGCATCAATAACTTCTTGTTGATACGGCGACATAAATTGTTCATAACCTTGAGGACCTACATAACCTTGTGCTGCCGCTAAGTAAGGATCTCCTGCACCTTGACCAGCAAATGCTGCTTGTCCAGCTAAATCTCCATAAGCCGCTGCATTAGTAATTGCTTGCGCACTTGGAGCTGGTTTTGCTTCTCCTGTTATTGGATCTATAATTAAATTTTGTGCAGCAGAACCTGCTGCAGTTGCGTTATCTAAATATTGTTGATAAGCTCCAATACCATCACCACCACTTACACCGGTAAGACCACCAGTCCCTATTGGATTACCTTGAGCATCTGTTCTATTATCAAACTGTGCTGTGCCTCCACCAGCTTGATTAAGCTGCATTTGTATTGCTTTTTGTTGTAATGCATTTTGTGCTGCTGCTCCTGGTAATGCTCCTGCTTTTTCTAAATCAACAGGTAGCTTCATTATATTAGCTAGCTCAGGACCATAGATACCCATTAAGGCTTCTAACTGTGGACTTTTCTGACTAACTGAAATTGAATCGCCACTAAGTTTTTCTTGCGCCGTGGTAAGTTTATCTAAAATCAGTTCGTATTCTGTAGGTGTTCCATCTGCGTTTGGCATTATACTTGCGCCTCCAAATTATTCATAACATCGTACATACGTTGTGCTCCTTTTTGTATACTACCACCGCCTGCAGCTTTAACTGCATCAGAGGTCATAACAAATTCATTTTTTGCTAGCATCGCGGGCACATCGTCTTTTTTCTCTTGTGCACCCATTGGAATAAATCCGCCACCGCGACCATCTAGCTGCATACCTTTTGGTACTGTTGGAGTTTGTGGAATGCTACCCATGCCACCCATATTCATACCAACACGACCACCTTTATTCATACCTAGTAAAGGACCCAGTAAAGACATTACTCCTTCACTACCTTTAAAATTACTTAAAGCATCAAGTAAAGCTAGTTTATTTAAACCGCTAACATCTTTTCCACCTAAAGCGTTATCTAACAACTCTGACATTCCTCCACTATTCATACCAACACGACCACCTTGATTATATTGATTTTCTGGTCTGCCCATTAATTCAAAAAACAGTTTTGATAAAGCACTTTCAGAATCTTGTCGCGATATGTCTTGTTCTTCTCTTTGCAATTTTTTTAATAACATTTCTTTTTCATTACGACGTTCTTCTTCAGGACTTTTAAAATTAGGTAGCATAGGAATCAGCCCTTCAGGCATCCCTTCAGGAATTTCAGGAATTCCTGTAGGTCTTTCTTTCAAAGCAGCTTCCTTTATTCGCTCCATAAACGTTAAAAACTCTGCGCTGGGTTCGGTTGTGGCATTTTGTTCTAATGCCATTAGTTCTGGAGGAACTCCTCCACTATTCATACCAACACGACCACCTTGATTTAATTGTGTTTCTCCAGCAGCGGTTCTTCTAGCATACTCAAATGCTTCTGCTATACCGTAACCATCCTCTATGGCAAATTGTACTAACTCTCTAAACCTTTCAGGTGAGACTGCTGTGCCCCCATCTTCAAACCCCATTCTATCTACAACTTTTGGTGCTACTTTATTTAAGGCTTCTAAACCTTCATTAGGAAGTTCTTTAACAGAACCACCATCATTAAGAAATCTTTTTCCAAAATCTAACCCCCCATACATTCTATCATAATCTCCTACCATATTTGCATAATAATCAGCTAAGGCATTAGAAGCATCTCTATAATTACTAATACCTGCTCTTCTTTCCTTATCTTTATTTTTTTGTTTTATAATTGCTTTATTACCTAAATCAGCGGTTAGTCCTGTACCTAAAGAAGAACCAAGCGTAAGAGCTTGCTTGCCAAAACCTAAATCACCTTGTGCTGCTCTTTGCAATCCTTGACCAAAATTTGATGCACCTTCTACAAAAGTTGGTTTATAAGTTTTTGCAAACTTAGCTAATGCATCAGGGTCTATGTTTGCAAAATTTTGAACATTAGCAGCGTTAACACCTGGAGGTATAGAACCAGCAGGAGGTAAACCAGCCGTTGGATTAGCTTTTAGATAAGCTGCTTCCATTGGAGTAGCAGCATTTCCAGCTGTGTTAAGTGAGCTGTTCCCTACTTTAGGTCCTCCAGCTAAATAACTGGTACCGGCAGTAATAAGCTGCTGCATAGGATCAACTTCACCAGTTTGTTTAGCAGTGCTCAAAGCCGTCAGTAATTGTGGTACTGCGTAACGTCCTACAGTAGAACTCATAATACCGCCCAACGGACCAGCAAAAAAAGGTAGAAGCATAGAAGCGTAAGGTAATATAGGAGCCAACTCTTTTGGAATCAGTTTATCTGCAACTTTATTAAAAACGTTACTTATTTTTTTCTTAACTGAACCCATTATAACCAAGCCCCTTTTGTAGTTACTTTAAATGTTTTTTGTAATAGACCATTAGGTGCTAAACGCAACCAATTTACTGTCTGACCAACTCCGAATAAATGTGTAAAAAATGTTTTATTAAATTTCATATTATTATGCTCATTTGTATAGATTGAATCTATAATCCAAAGTTTGTCTCCAGTTTTCCATTCGTCTAAATTAAGAGAATGATCTTTTAAATATTTTTCTTCAGTGCTTTCATTTAACAAAGCCCAATTTGTATAGCCATACAATTCACCATTTTCGTCTTTATTCACAGTGTATTGCTGTAAAGCTATAGAAGGATAAATATGATAGTAGATATCTTTGATACTTTCGCCCTTCCAGGAAGGATAAGAACTTTTAAAAAGCTCCATGATATCTAAAACATCATCCATATAAAACCTGCAAGGTGGCTAATCTTGTTTATTCGCCAGTGCCAGAACCTATAGGAAGCTGAACAACTTTTACTAGTATGTCTTTAGCTTTGTGTACTGCCCAAGGTTCGCCACAATTGCTGCACACTCCTATTGCTTCTTCTTCTGAATCTACCTCATTTCCACAATTTTTGCAATAGATTCTATGGTGTACTTCTGGTTTAAGAATAGGTACTTCTTTGCCTTCTATTGTGGTATAACCAAGTATTTCAGATTCTTGTATTTTTTTCATTAAGATATCTCCAATACGGATACTATTATATCCATTCCCGTAGCTGAAGCTGTAGCTTTTAAAATGTCGCTGTTGTTTAAAACCAACGGTCTTTCTAATATTTCTATTGCGGTATTACTAGCAATAGATAAAGCATTAATTATAGTTACGTCTGCACTAAGACTAGCATCGGTATTAACTAAAGTTAACGTTAATGCACCACCACTTTTATTACACGCTCTTATAGAATTTACCAAAGCCTGTACTGGTTTTTGTTTTGGTACCACATCAGCGTTTGCTGTGGGCACTGTATATACTACTGTTTGACTATTGTTTGTAAGTACTACACTGTTATTTTTATAAACGTCACTCATACTAAAAACCAGGTTCTTGCTGTTAATTCTTCACGTATATCTTGTTGATAGGTAAAGTTCAATTGTTCAATAATATTCTCTAATTCTCTAATCAAAATATTTTGTTGTTGTCGATCAAAAACCTCTTTAGGTAGCGGTAATCTAGTTACATTAATTCTTGCCATTATCTTCTTCCATCCGGTCTAATATCTAATCTTACTGTACCAAACCGCCAATCACAATCCAACTGTTCGGAAGATATTTGAATATTGGCTTGCCTACCTCTTCCCCTAACAGAAAAAAACTTAGTACTAGAATCAATAAGATTAGCAAAAGTTCTAACACTTGTACTTGCCGGATAATTAGAAAAATTTATTCTAAAAAAAGAACTGCTTATCATTTCCTTAAAATCAGGTATAACTTTTGAACACATTAAAACATCCTCACCATCTTGAATATCAAAATCTCCAGATGTTATTTGTGCATTCATTAAACCACCATCATCATTTTTACCTACTTCATGCGCAAATAATAAACTTGATCCAGCTGTTACTCCTAGTATAGTTTCATTATCAGGTAAAGTGGTTGGATTATATTTAGGTGCGTAAGGTGAATTATAAATACCACGATCGATCCAAGCCGTTCGAGCAAAGCCAGTATTACTATACCAAGTATTTTCTAAATAATTATAAGTAACCGCTCTATCTAAAAACGTCGAACCTTTACTTGGATAAAACCAAGTTATTTCATTAAAGTCAGTATTAA
>Ga0209535_1003030_pt1 | contig 10856 bp, 3 predicted proteins | sample LinPmetageLP28_FD_184041 | JGI IMG/M metagenome (GOLD analysis project Ga0209535, IMG submission 184041) | Marine viral communities from the Pacific Ocean - LP-28 (SPAdes) (version 2) | ecosystem: Environmental > Aquatic > Marine > Oceanic | place: Pacific Ocean | collected 2009-08-22
AACTGAAATATCAAAGTATGGTATGCAAGATTTTTTCAGAGATGAATTAAATAACATTGATACTAGTTCTTCACCTGGTGTAATTCAAGGTTCTTATGATTTATATACTGATCAATATGTTATGTCTTTACAGCAAGACCCTGTTTATAATGATGTTAGGACAAGACAATTTAAAACACTAGCATTTGATGACTCTATAAATGGATGGACAAGTCTATTCACTTATGAGCCTATAAGAATGTTTTCAGTACGTAATAAATTCTTTTCAATGAAAGAAGATCAATTATGGTTACATAATTCTGATATTGTAAATAGAGGTAGTTTTTATGGAGTAGATAATCCAAGCACTGTAACTGTTATATTTAATCCTGAACCTATAAGATCAAAAACCTTCAGCACAATGAGTTATGAAGGTAATAATGGGTGGAAATTAACTACATTAGCATCAGACGGTACAGGTAAAGATTTTGAAAACTTAACTTGGAATAGTACATTAGACAATGCTAATTCTATATTTAGTTATTATGAAGGAGAATATATTATAAACCCAGCAAACGGCCAAGCTGTTACAAGAGCAAATTACAACGCTACATTTGGAACAGTTAATCCTCCTTACCCTAGGCTTTATGCTGGATTTGATAGAAAAGAAAACGCTTATGTTGCTAACTTAGTTAATAATAGTCCAGCGGCAAGTGGAGAAATAATATTTGGAGAAGTAATAAGTGGAATAAAAGGTTTTTATGCTACAGCTACATTTTCAACAGACACAACAACAGACCCAGGAGGAGAAAAACAATTGTTCTCAGTAGCAACAGATTTTTTCTCTAATAATGGATTTTAATAAATTAAATAAATAAATTATGCCAATTCCACTTATAATACCTGCAGTAATACTAGGAGCTCAAGCTTTAACAGGTATAATTGGAGCAGCATCATCTGGTGCTTCTGCAAGAAAAGCTAAAAAAGAAAAAGAAAGGTTTGATCAAAAATTAACTCTTTTAGAAAATAGCAGACAAGATATAGTTAATCCATATGAAAATGTTAAAGACTTAAGTAGTATGCTTAGTAATCCTATGGCTAATTTAGGTGTTGCCACTCAAGCAGCTGAAATGCAAATAGAACAAGCAGACATATCATTGGCTAATACTTTAGATACAATAAGAGCTACTGGTAGTGGAGCTGGTGGTGCAACTGCTTTAGCTCAAGCTGCATTGCAAAGCAAAAAAGGTGTTTCTGCTAGTATTGAGCAACAAGAGGCTTCTAATGAAAAGCTTAAAGCTCAAGGAGAGCAAGCTTTACAACAAGCTAGAATGAGTGAGGCACAAAGAATACAAGGAGCTGAGTCTGCTGGTAAACAGTTTACTTTCTTGCAACAAGAAGAAAGAGAAAACGTGCAATTAGATAGAGCAGATGCTCAAATGCAAGCTGCTAGAGCTCAACAACAACAAAGCAACGCAGATACAATGAACGCTATTACAGGAGCAATTGGAGGCATGGCCAGTACAGCAAGTAGTTTTGCAGCAGCTGGAGCTTTTGATAATTTAGGTAAAAAATAATAATAATGAGTTATAGAAATCCAAATATAAGTATACAAAGAGGTGCTGGTGAGTCAATTCAAAGACTACAAGATTCATTAACCAGAACAGGTGTCAATCTTGCTTCTGTGGTAGCTAAGCAGGCAAAAGAAAGAGCTGACAAAGCGGCTGCCAATGCAATTGATTCAAGAAACTACTATATAAAAAACCAAAGCGCCCTTGCAGAACCTGTTAGTCAACTGCAAAAGCAATTTGGAGTACCTGTTGAAAACCAATTAAGAGAAATTGTTGATATAGGTTCTCAATATAAAACAGAACAAATACCATCTATTGAAGGAACAAGATATATGAGTGATGTAGCAAAGCTACCAGCTTTTATAAGTAATGTTGGTGAAGCTACAGTTTCTTTATCTGAAACAACAAAAGAAAACATGAGGAATTTAGGTGAGTATGGAGGATATGACAAGTTTCAACCATCTGGTAATTTAGAAAGAGCTATGATAATAGGAGGTGCCTTGCCTTCTAAATCAAGCAGTAATTTTAGTGTTGGAGGCCCTAATGGACTTAATGCAGAATTTACTTATGTTGGAAAAAATGGTTCATATACAATGACAGGCCAAGAAGTTATAGCTTTAAATGAAGATCCAAATGGACAATTGGGCTTTGTAATACCAAACGAAGGCGAAAGACAATTAGAATTATGGCAAAGTACAGTTTTAAAAAAAGGTGCTAATGCAGGAGATGTAAATGCTTTTGCTGATGAGTTTTACAAACCTGGTTTTGTAAAAAAATATATTGGCAAAGGCGGAGATTATGAAATGGTAAAAGAACTTGATTCAGAAAAAATAAAAGCAGCAATGTTTACAGCCGCTAAAGCAAATGTTGAATCTTTAAATGGAATAGAACAAATATCTTTATATAATAAATTTGCAGAATCTTTAGGTCAAAAAGAATATCATTTAGATTATGAAAAAGTTTTATCTGAAGATGAAGTAAAGAAATTAACTGAAAGATATATTGACACAACATATAGTTCTGCTAGACCAGAAGAATCAACTAGAGTAACAACCGGTAAAGATGTTGCAGATAAATCTAGTTCTAGTAAAGCTGCTAGAGATAAAATTTCTCAAGATGAAGATGCAAATAGATTAGCTAACGATATATACAATGCGACTGACAAAAGAAATTCAAATTATTTTGTTGGAAAGTCTTATAAGGGTAAAGAGATAACTGGAGCTGAATTCACTTCAGACGGTAAATTAGAAATAGTATATACTACAGGTAGAACTGTTAAAGAAGAAGTAGAAAATGACGAAGGCAAAATGGTAGAAGAAAGAAGATCTGAAACTATGAAAGCCGTTATAGATACTAAAAATCCTGATTCAATGGGTAACTTATTTAATAGATTTGCTATTGGAGAATATGGAACAGATGCTGGTGGTGAAAATATAAGAGATATAGGTAATCCTATTATTAGAGGCCTAGTTGATAAAAGAAAAGGTAGGAACAGATTTGCTAGTGGTTTTGGTGGCTAAAAATAAAAACAATTTATTATGAATAAAGAACAAGGTTTGAAATTATCCTGGGATATAGCTGTAGAAAACGGTTTTAAAGGAAGTTTTGAAGAGTATAAAGAATCTTTAAATGATTCTAAAAATTTAGAAAAAGCTTTTAACGAAGCTAAAGAAGAAGCTTTTCCTGGTGATATGAATTCATTTGTTAATGGTTTAGGCATGGGAAAGACAAAAGGTGTTGCAACAAAGGATGCGACTGTGGCACCAAATCCGGAAGCATCCGAGATTATGGGTTCAGGTTCGGAAGGTATTTCTTCGGAATTAGAATACGATAAATTTCAAAATTCAACAAAAGTAACTTTAAAGCAAGAAAGTGAAATATTTGACAAAGCAGAAAAATTTGTTAATACTGGTCAGAAAAAAACAGTAATAGCTAAAACTGGTAAAGATGCAAATCAAAACCCTTATTTAATAGATGATGATGGCAATATAAAGCAAGAATATTTTGATTTATTTGAAGAATATAAAGATCTTGAATTTGGCAGTGCAGAGCAAAGAGAATTTAATGCTGGCTTAAGAAATAAAATAAAAGCATTAGATACTTATGTAAATACTACTATAGCAAGAAAGGTTTTATATTCTGCTAAAAATTGGTATGATAAAGAAAAAGAAATTGTTGATAATAAAGATTGGATTGCTTTAGAGCAAGAAGCTATAACTCAAGTTGTAAAAGAAAAAGAAATAAAAAGGTCTGAACTAAATAACAATAGAGTTACATATGAGGACGATGTAAAATCTAAAATGTTAGATCTTTATACTAAGAATCTTAAAGATGAACAAGTAAAAGACAACATATCAAATTGGATTCAAACTCAAGAAGATGATAAAAGTTTTTTACAAAAAGCTGGAGATTTACTTACTTTTTATTCTGAAGATAAAGATGAGTTTAAAACACAAGAGCAAAAAGATATAACTAAAACACAAAAAGAAAAATTTGATAATCTTGATTCTAAAGTTAAATCAGATATTAAATTTTTAGATACATCACCAAATCTTATAGATGAACAATATAGAGAGTTGCAAGATATAGCCAAAGGAAATTATCAAACTCAAGAAGAAGTAGATGAGGCAAATGAAAAAATTACACAACTCAAAGAATCTATAATAACAACAACAGGTCTTTATAATGATAAAATAAAAGGTCTAGATTCTTTATTAGAAAAAAGAGAAGACTATGGTTTAATTCTTTCAAGTTTAGAAAGAGATTACAACTTCATACCTATACTTACAGCTAACATGGCTTTAGGTGGCGTTACAGCTTTAAGTTCTGCTGTAGAGCTTGGGAATGCAGCTTTAAGCGTTAGCGCTGAGTTTGGTTTAGGAACAAGATTCACGGGTTCATCAGATGTGTTTACACCTGTTTTAAAACTAGCAGAAAATTTAGTTTATTCAGAAAGTTATAAAAACACTTTAGAACAAAGTAGAAGTACTTTAAATAGTTTTAAAGAACAAATTAGTAGCGGTATAGCTGAACCACAAAAGCTTGATGATTTAAAAGACGGGGATGACTGGGGAAGATATTTTGCGACACTTTTAGGTAGTCAAACTTTAAACACTGTAGTTTTATTTTCTACAGGTGGTGCAGCGCTGCCTATACTAGCATCTCAAGCTGCTGGTTCTTCTTTTGGTGAAATGGAAGAAGATGAAAGAAGAAGTAGGTCTGCTATTGAAAAATGGGAAAACTCTAATCCAGACACAAGAGGACCTAAGCCTGAAGTTGTTGATTACACACCTGCTCAAAAATATATAACTGGCATAGGTAATGGAGCCTTAGAATATTTTACAGAAAGAGTAAGTTTAGGTATAATAAATAGAAGTAAAGCTGCTTTTAGAGCAATGCCTAAAGTTAAAAACAGTTTTAGTCAATCAATAGGTAATTTGTTAAGTAAAAAAGGTGCAAAAAAAGCAATAGAAGGAACTGCACTTTTTGCTTACGACGCGGCTACAGAGGCTGGCCAAGAAGGTCTTGTTGAATTAGGTAGTAACATGTTTGATAGATACGTGTTAGGTAAAGATGTTAATTTATTTGAAGGTGTAAAAGATGCTGCTTTTAGCGGTTTAGTTATGGGTGCTGGGGTATATAAAGCACCACAGTTTTTTGGATCTATATCTACTCTAGTTCAGAAAACAGGAGACACACAAGTTATAGGTCAAGCTAAAGAAAGAATTTTAGAGATAGAAAAAATAATTAAAGAAAACCCTAATATGGGTGCTGAAATTAAAGCGTCTTTAGTTACAGAACATCAGCAACAAACTCAAAAAATATCTAACGTAATAAATAAAGGACTAAATAAATTTAAAGATTTTAGTAAAGAAGATATAAATGAGCTAGGTAATATAGAGCAAAAGCAATATGCTTTAATGAAAGAAGCTGATGCTATAGAACAAGATTCTGGAATAACAACAGACAAGCAAGCTTTACTTAACCAAGTTAATTTAAAGAAAATACAATTAGATATACAAAGAAATGAAATACTTGAAAAGTATGGTGAGATTGAAAGTGATATTACTGACGAACAAGTTCAATTAAATTACAGGGAAATTGAAAGACAAACTGATTTAATAAAAAAGATAGCTGGTGAAGGTGTTGTTGAAAGTTTAGACAATGAACAATACCAAGAAGTATTAAGAAAAAGTTCAAATGAAAAAGATTTTGATAAAAATAAAAAGTCTTTAGGTTATTTTAGTGAAAATGGAGTTTTATATATAAACAAAGAAAGAGCTGCTAAGGAAAACATGGCTAATACTCCTATCCATGAATTTTTACACTATATAATGGATGGTGTTTTAAATCAAGAAGTTGATGGTAAAAAACAAATGACAGATGAAGCTTATGCGATTGTAGAAGAATTTAAAGTTATTTTAAAAGAACAAAATCCAAAAGCATATGCTGAAATTGAAAAAAGAATAAAATCAAACTATAAAGAAGATACTAGCGATAGAGAAGTGGCTGAAGAATGGATATCTATATTTGGAGAAGTAGAATATAACGAAACTTTAGGTAGTAAATTAAATAAATTAAAATCAAGATTTACAGACGTTTATTTTAAAGAATCTGGTTTTGAAAACTTAGACTTTAGAAATGGTAAAGACTTATTTGACTTTTTAGTAGATTTTAAATCTAAGTTTAAAAAAGGTAAAGTAAGCGATAGAGTTGTAAATGTTGTAAGCAATAAAAGTAAAACTAAAACTAAAGCTAAAGATTCAAAAACTTTTTCAATAAATGAAGCTTATAAAGAACTACAACAAATAGAAGAAACTGAAGCTAATTTTACACAACAACCAGAAATTAGAAAAACACAAGAAAAAAGAAAAAAAGAGTTGTTAAAAATAGTTCAAGATGAAAACGCATACGAGGAGCTACGTCAAATAGATGAATTTGAAGCTGACTTTAATCCAACTGAATTTTCTAAAAATAGAAAAAAAGAGCTATTGAATTTAATAAATAAAGAAGAAGAATCTGAAATAAAAAAGTTTTCTAAAAACGAAAAAGCATCTGCTGAAGTTCAAAGATTATTTAACGAAAAACCTAGAGACTGGGAGGTTGAAGTCATAAAACAAATGAGACCTATAACAGCTAAGCTTGTAGAAAGAAGAAGAGACGTTACTGGTTTTGATAGACAAATTTTAATTGATGAAATAGAAACAGGTGAAAGAGGTATTTTAGATTTAATAAGAAGTTATGATCCTAAAAAGAACAATTCTTTAGCTGCTTATATAAATACTTTTTTAAGCTTTAGAGCTCAAGAAGGTTCTAAACGTGTTTTAAAAGAAGTGTTTGAATCAGATGTGACCGAAGAAAAAGGTGTAGCTGCTCAAGAAGATGACTTATCCATAGAAGATGCTATAGATCAATCATTTAAACCTACAGTAGAAGAAAAATCAAAATTAAGAAGACAAATAAAATTACCGGATGAGCAAGTTGAAAAAGTCAGACAAGCTGTTAGAAAAACATTTGGAACAAAACTACCTGCACTTAAATCGCCTGAATTCAAAAAAGCTCTTAGAAAAGCTTATGACACAGAGTTATTTAAAGATTTAAAAACTAATGTTTTTAAAACCAGAGATGAATACAGGAATTTTTTAAGAGAAAACTGGAAAGCTTTATATGACGCAATACCTCAAGAAACCTTAAATCAAAGCTTTGCGCCATTTAGAGAAGAAGTTTTAGATGAAAGCGGTAAGCAAAAAAGAGAAAAAACTCCTGAAGGTGAACGTATATTTAGAAAAAAGAACATAAATAGAGAAGAGTTTTTAGATTATTTCTTTAATCCAAACATTGGGGGTTCTACAAGAGGTACTAGAAAAGATGCAATAGTTAGAATGTTAGCTCAAGAATTAGGTTTTGACGCTACAATGGAAACAATACAAGAACCTAAAGTTGCAGAGAAAATAGAATTTGTGAATCCAAGTGTTGATGTTGCTAACACCGCAGAAATAATAAATAGATTTCCTAATAAACTTTTTTCTTTAAATAATAATTTGTCTTATGAAGATATAATAAAAGAAGTAAAAGAAAAGACTAAATCTTTTTATTCAAGTCCTGGTGATGAAAAGCAACTCGCAAAATCTAATGCTACAATAAAACTAAGAGTAATAGAAAATTTAATTCCTGTATTAAAAGATAAATTATCTAACGATGTTAAATATTTATTAATTTACAGTCTTACAGGTACAGGTAAATTATCTGATGAAGCTATAAAAAGAATTAAAAAAGAAACAGGCTTAACCAAAAAAGAGATTAAAATTCTTGGTGCAACTGCTATGTTATATGCTAACGTTAAAGGTGCAGAAAAAGCTTTGAAATTAGATAGAAATGCAATTAAAGAAGAAAAAAAATCTTATAAAAATCTTGATGAAAAATCTTATTTAGATCAAGCTTTTCAATTTATTGGTTTAAAACTTTCATCTACAGGAAAAATAACAGATAGAAATTTAAATAGATTATTTAAAAATGAAGATTTGCAACAACTTGTAGTAAAAGAAAACAATGCAAAAAAACAAGCTTTTGAAAAAATTATAAAAGCTTTAGCAGATATAGTTGTAAAAAACAAAGAATTATTACCAGAAGTTTTACATCTTATTTCTTTACAAGCTTATTACCAAGGACATTTTATAAGAAAACTTATGCCTTTTGTATCATTTACAAAACCATATGGTGAAAACTTTGAAACACACGACGAGCATTTTTCTAAAGCTGTAGACACGTCTATATATGCTCAATACATGATTATGAAAGCTGAAGAAAATGGTGAAGAGTATATAAAATCAGTTAACAAAGACGATGAGACTCAATTCACTAAAGACTTCAACAAACTATGGAGTGGCTCTGGAAGAGGTGTTGTAACTAAAGCTTCAGGTAATAAATTTGATTTAAATAAAAAACCAGGCCAAACTGAAGACATAAATACAAGTCCTTTTATAAATGTTAAAGAAAAGCTTAAAAAAGATGAGAAAAAGCAGCATTTTTTATTACCTAATACTTCATTTAATAAAACTGATAAATTAGTTAATATATTAGAAATCAATGAAGATGGTTTTTATGAGGGAGAAATAACTAAAGAAAAAGAAAATAAGTTAGATCAAGAAATAAATAACATATTAGAAAATAAAACTAGTATTGCTGCTTCAGAAACAATTTCAGAAGCAAGAGCTAGAATAGCTGGCGCTAAAAGTCAAAAACCTAGATTTTTTATACCACCATCTGCAGATGATTTTGCAGGTCTAATGTATTACATGTTAGGAAAAGGTAAAAAGGGCGAAGAGCAAATGAAATGGATGCAAACAAACTTGTTTGATCCTTACGCAAAAGCCGAAGCTAAAGTTTCATCAGAAAGAATAAAAGTTGGTAAAACATATAATAATCTATTAAAAGAGTTTGATATTATACCCACAACTCTTAAAAAGATTGTACCAGATGACGTTTACACACAAGAGCAAGCAGTAAGAGTATATATATGGAATTCAACAAAACAAACAATACCTGGATTATCTGAATCAGAAGAAAAAAGTTTAGTTAAATATGTAAATTCAAATAAAAAATTAAAAAGATTTGCAGAAAAAGTAAAAAACGTAAGTTTTGGTTATGGATATGCTAAACCTGGCGGTGCTTGGACTTCTGGAAATATTTCAACTGACTTTTTAGAAGTTATAAATACAACTAAAAGATCAGCTTTTCTTCAACAATGGCAAAAAAATGTTGATGTTATATTTTCTAAAGATAATCTTAATAAAATGCAAGCTGCATTTGGAACTGACTATAAAATAGCTGTAGAAAACGCGTTAGGTAGAATGAAAACTGGTAGAAACGCTCAATATACTGCAGATAGTAATACTGCTAGATTTATGGATTGGGTTAACGGATCTATAGGAGCTATAATGTTTTTCAATGATAAGTCAGCTGTGTTACAACTTTTATCTACGGTTAACTTTATAAACTGGTCTGATAATAATATTTTAAAAGCTGGTAAAGCCTTTGCAAATCAACCACAATACTGGTCTGATTTTAAAATGTTGTTTAACTCAGATTTTTTATTAAACCGAAGAGATGGTTTAAAAATGAACGTTAATGAAGCTGATTTAGCTGATGCTGCTAAAACAAATGGAGCTAGAGGTGTTATAAGTAAAATATTAAAAGTTGGTTTTTTACCCACAAAATTAGCGGATAGTTTTGCTATAGCTTCTGGTGGCGCTTCTTTTTATAGAAATAGACTTAATGCTTTAATAAAAAATGGTGTTGGTAAAGAAGACGCAGAAAAACAAGCTTTTCAAGATTTTAGAGAAATAGCTGAAGAAACACAACAGTCTAGTAGACCAGATAAAATAAGTCAACAGCAATCTAGCTCTTTAGGAAGAACTATATTGAACTTTGTAAACACTAACATGCAATATAATAGAGTTGCTAAAAAAGCTGCATTAGATTTAATAAATAGAAGAGGAGATGATAAAACAAATATTTCTAAAATTGTTTATTATATGGCTGTGCAAAATTTAATATTTAACGCTTTACAACAAGGTTTATTTGCTGTTTTATTTGGAGATGTAGATGAAGATGAAAAGAAAAAACAAAGATATTTTAGAGTGGCTAATGGCATGGCAGACAGTTTTTTAAGAGGACTTGGCATTGCTGGAGGTATTTTCTCAGTTGTTAAAAATACAGCTATTAGAATTTATAGAGAAACAGAAAAAAATAATCCTAAATATGAAAACGTAGCTTTAGAAGCTTTAAAAATATCACCACCTGTTTCTTCAAAAATACAAAGATTAGCTAGCGCTGGTAGAACTTTTTCTTGGGAAGCAAAAGAAATAAAACAAAAAGGTTTGTCATTTAGTAACCCAGCAGTTTTAGGAATAAGTCAAATTGTTAGTGCTGTAACAAATCTACCCGCAGATAGAGTAGTTAAAAAAGTATCTAATGTAGCTTCAGCAACTACAGAAGATTTAGAGTTTTATCAAAGACTAGCTTTGCTTTTAGGTTGGAGTAAATGGGATTTGGGTATAGAAGGTAAAAAGAAAAAAGTATATACAAATCCAAAAATAAGAGGAACTGCTAAACCTATAGATAGTTACTCTAAGCCTTTAGAATATGCAAAACCTACAAAACAATAAAAAATGAGAGAAATAAGTAAAGCAATTGTACATTGCACGGCAACTCCAGAAGGGAGACCGACTACAGTCGAAGATATTCGATCATGGCATAAAGCTAGAGGTTGGAGTGATATTGGTTATCACTACGTTATTTACTTAG
>Ga0209535_1003033_pt1 | contig 10854 bp, 12 predicted proteins | sample LinPmetageLP28_FD_184041 | JGI IMG/M metagenome (GOLD analysis project Ga0209535, IMG submission 184041) | Marine viral communities from the Pacific Ocean - LP-28 (SPAdes) (version 2) | ecosystem: Environmental > Aquatic > Marine > Oceanic | place: Pacific Ocean | collected 2009-08-22
GTAAACACAATAGGAGGCCTAACACAGGATCCAGGAGGCTAGATCCAAGCCCTGGTAAGAGTATCTGGTGGAGTTGACAAAATGTATCTGATATGGCTTAATGGTTCTTTAATTACAGGAGAAGTAAATGAAATTACAATTAGATAGAGAGAGGTTAGAAGATCTATTAACAGATTGGTTTCCTAAAGGCAGCACAGCGCATACAACAGTTGTTCATGTTGCTCAGTCGGGTATGAGTAGACACATCAAAGTGTATGCCATTGATGGAGATAGAATTCTAAACATAAGCGGCTATGTTGCAGATTACCTGGGCTGGCGATATACAAACAAAGAAGCTGTCTTTGTTGGTGGTTCTGGAATGGACATGGGCTTTCACCTGATATACACATTAGCAAGCAAACTGTACGGGGACGGCTACGCAATTAAACAGGACTGGGTGTAATGGATACATTGTTCCTGATTACGGTTGGTTTGTATGTGCTGGTATTCCTTATGTCGGGTCGGGCTTAGCTCATCATGACTATGACTGATACGATAACCAGCACTACGGCCACACACAATGAGGCAAACAGATCTACCAGGTCTTACGGATATGTCGGGTACTGTCATCTCGGGAAAGCTCGGGTCTGGTCTATGTCTTTGGAAGACTGCGAAACACAAGCAAGAGCATTTGCCCGGTCAAGGCCGCGATATGTTACCCGGAAAGGTGTATTTATTTACAAGTTAGCAGAAGAAAAAGAATTGATTAAGGTGTTGACATAATGTAACCATTCATGCTTATAATAGGTCATCTTAATTAACAAGACTTTAAGGAGGTCAAAATGAAGATAATAATAAATATGTATGATGAGACTGGTGAGAATATCATTGGTAAGGCTATTGAGACTGATTGTAAGAGCTTAATTAGTAATGGAGTTCATGTTATATCAGACGGTGGAGTTCAAGCTGAGATGAGACAACTCATAGGAAACTCAGGTGTAGCAGATGGTGGAACTATACAGGGTTATTTAGGTAACATAGAACCAATTAACTAAACTAATCGGAGTAACAAGGGGAGCAATACGCTCCCTTTTTTTATGGGTCGGAGTCCCGAAGGATCACAAAAGTCGGTCGGTAACGGCGTCTGAGATGGTGGGGGGGACACAAAAGTGCAGGGCAATATAATACACACACAAGGTTAATAACAAACACGAACAAAATACATATTTAACACAATGCTAGTAATTTTTATATAATTTCTGATACAATCAGATTTTAACTAAAAGGTACCACATGGACGAAGATATGATGGGTATGCAGGTTGACCCAGTTATGATGCCTGAACAACCAATGATGCAAGGGACTCCTGCCCCTCAACAAATGCCAGGTCAAATGCAATCAGAAATGGAATCTATATCAGGTTCTGACCAAGAAGAGGCTAAACAAGCCCTCACACAAATTATTAAAATTCTACAACAAATGGTATCTCAAGGTGCTGGTGACGAAGAGATTGAAGCTTTCCTACAGCAAGTAGGTATAACCATGGAAGAACTACAGCAAGCTAGGGAGATGTTTGGCATCTAATGAATATGCAACAAATGTTAGGTGAATCTGGTCGTACCATGTCTAACATGGATAGATCTATGGCTACTAATGAACCACGATTTGAAGATAGACCACCTGAACTACAAATATTTACTTTAAACTCTTCTATTGACAACCTTATGAAAACCTATGAGATGATGGTACGTAACCAAGACTTCCAAGGTGCACAACAAATTGCCAATCAGATTGACCAAATAGAACAACAAAAGATTGGTATTCAGAACCAACAAAGCGTTCTAGGTGAAACTGGCAGAACTATGTCTAATCAAGACAGGCAACAAATAGACGATATACTCCAATCTATAGCTAAATAGCCAACTATGGCTGCTAGAAGTGAAATACTCTCAGAACTTAAAACCAAGATAGCATCTGGCAATGTTAGTGACGCTTACCGTACTTTTGAAGAACTACCTGTCGTAGATCAGATAGCTGTTAGCATAGCTCCTGGTATAGGAGATGTTTTAGCGGCCTATGAAGTAAAAGAGTTTGGCTCTAGAGCTAAAACTAATATTCAAGACAAAGATTACCTAGGTGCCGCAGGTAACACAGGCTTACAAGTTTTATCAGGCATAAGCTTAATACCATTGTTTAGATTTCTTAGAGGTGCTAAAGCTGTAACCAAGTCTGGTGCGAAAGCAGTAGACGTTCCACAAACCCCAAAGGAACCGTTGCAATTAGCACCACCTAAGGAGCCTAAGGTAGAATTACCCAAAGTAGAACCCTTCCAACCTAAAGGCATAGCAGAACTACAATACAATGTAGGCGATGATCTAGCTCTATCTTCCAAAGCTAGGAAATGGATCAACGGCATGGAGCAAAACCAAATATCTACTTTAGGCAAGAAAGTACAAGAACTACCTGTGGATCAATGGGTTAAAAAACTAGAAGACGCTGGCATACCTAAAGGTGAGCTTAGATTGCTTAAAATTCTAGATGAATCTAACTCTATTCATCCTAAATTGCTTAATGAAGCTGCTGGATCTAAAAAGATATCTAGAGGATTTATTGATGATTACATGTCTAGATCACAAAGAGATGCTATACAAGTGCGTAATGTAGGAACGCCAGATTATGAAGCTCCTGGACGTATTCCTGATTCTGTGCAAAGAAGCAATGAAATGCAAAAAACTTACTTTGTAAGAGGAGCTGGTGAAAACAGAACCAAACCAGACCATTATGCAGATCTTAGATACAGCGATGGACTTCAAGGAGATCAAGCTTATGTATTTGATGCAGTTGGTAGCTTTAAGCCTGGTGCAAGATATACACAATATGCCGATTCTTTTGCACCTAGGGATAAAGATACTATAGCTAAAGCTTTAAAAGAACTAGACATTTTAGATGCAGATGGTGCTGAAAAATATGCTTTAGGAGATAATGTTTTTAGAATGCAGTCTGATTTTCAAGGTGAAGTTGCCGATAACTATTTGCCAAAAGCAAGAATTGCTAGATCACAAGCTGCTGATGTTTTATTCTCACTAAGCAGAATACCTAAAGCTTATAGTGCGTCCAATACTTCTTTTGCTTCAAGAATAGAAGGTGTTTTAATTGAATCAGGCTCTCAAGCACGTAACGCACAACAAAATCTTAGACCAGAGTTTTTGGATGCTATAGCTAAGTCTGGTAAAGATAACGATGCAGCACTTAAAAAATACCTAGGGCCAGATTTATATAAAACTTATGTTGACGATACCTTAGGGGTGCGTACTCCAGGTCAATTTTTTGCTCCTTTAGATGATGAGATTGTAGAAGATATTTTATATGAAACAACTGGTGATACAGTATCATCAATGATGTTTATAGAAAGAATTGCACAAAAAAACTTAGCAAAATATCCCATAGATAGCGCAAGAATAAAAACGCTAGACTATGAAATGTATAACGATTATTTCAATGCTTCTCTTTTTAAAGAAAGAGCTAGTGTGCAAACAGACCCTAGTATGAAAAAGCTTTATGAAGATTGGGCTACTGGTATAGAAAGTTTAGGCACAGAAAAAGAAATTAAAGAAATAATCAATGATGTAATACAAAGAACTAAAAATATAAACGCTATTAACAAAAAAATAATAGTTAAATCTCCATCAGGCTTTGTAGAGCCAGCAAAACAAAAAGAGCTATTAAAAAAACTCAAAGAATATAACTATCAAGTAGATGCCACTAATAAAGCTATAGCTGACGGTGCTGATATAGATGTAAAAAAAATAGCAGATTCCTTAGACTCAGATGCTGCTAGATTAGGCATTGATGAATTTACCATTTCCCCTAGAGATATTGAAAGAATCACAGGCAAACCTTTTACTGAATCTTTAAATAAAACTCCAAATGAAATATTTAACATGACATCTGGAAACTTAGGAGGTCGCCAAAAATATTTTGATGCAGGCCCTAGGGTTGAAGATAGAGTTAATGCTTACTTTGATGACATAGCAAACATACCTTACCTTAATACGTTTCCAATAAAAAACGGTGTTGATGTTTTAAAAAGAGCAGTTAGCATTAATGCAAAGGGACTAGGTATGAAAGTAGATCCTTACTTTGATGGAGGCAAGTCCCAATATCATAAATTACCAGTTAGAACTAATATTTTAAAAAGTCATAAACAAAACAAAGATTTGATTTTTATAGGAGATCAACAAGGAGCAAGCGAAGGTTTAGATACAAGTTTGATAAAAGCCTACGAGAGTGGGCAGAAAGAAATTAAAAAAGTTCTACAAGAACTAGGTGTTAATGAAAAAGGCACACTTACAACGATTAAGGACACAGGAACTGAATTTGATGGTACTTACCTTAAATTTACTGATGAGCTTAAAGATGCCATAGAAAAACAAGGTATTAACGCTTTTAAAGACGGTGGCGCAGTAGATATTGATAAAATGTTAGCTGAATTATGAACCTAGCTCACCTTTCAGATCAAGAGATAAAAGAAACCTTAGTTCTAAAAGAACGTTTGCAACTGCTAGAAATACAAAAAGATTGCCAAGATAGTTTCTTAAAGTATGTAGAGTATATGTGGCCAGAGTTTATCTGTGGCAGACACCATAAGATCTTTGCACAAAAGCTAGAAGATGTTGCTAATGGCAAAATCAACCGTTTAATCGTCAATATGCCACCTAGACATACCAAGTCTGAGTTCTGCTCAACCTATTTCCCTGCTTGGATCATGGGCAAACAGCCTAATCGTAAGATCATGCAAACAACCCACACCGGTGAACTTGCTGTGCGATTTGGTCGTAAGGTCAGAAACATGATGGATACTGATGAATACAAGAGGATCTTTACCAAAGTAGAACTACAAGCTGATTCTAAGTCAGCAGGTCGTTGGGAAACCAACAAAGGTGGCGAATACTTCGCTGCTGGTGTGGGTGGTGCTATTACAGGTCGTGGTGCTGATCTTTTAATTATTGATGATCCACACTCAGAGCAAGATGCTTTGAGCCCTAGTGCTTTAGAATCCTGTTGGGATTGGTACACATCAGGGCCTAGACAGCGTTTACAGCCTGGCGGAGCCATTATTTTAGTTATGACAAGATGGAGTTCGATAGATCTAACTGCCAAACTCTTAGATGCACAAAAGGAAGATGCTGCAGATCAATGGGATATAGTAGAGTTTCCTGCTATCTTTCCTGAAACCAACAATGCTTTATGGCCTGAGTTTTGGGCTATAGAAGAATTGAATAAAGTTAAAGCATCACTACCAGTGCAAAAATGGAATGCACAGTGGATGCAAACTCCAACCTCCGAAGAAGGATCTATTGTTAAACGCGAGTGGTGGAATATATGGGAAGGTGAATCATTGCCACCTGTTAGTTATATTATACAAAGCTACGATACTGCCTTTTCTAAAAAAGAGAACGCTGACTACTCAGCTATATCTACATGGGGTATCTTTAGACCTACGCCTGATTCACCCGATTGTATTATTTTGCTAGATGCACAAAAGGGACGCTGGGACTTCCCAGAACTAAAACGCATAGCTTATAACGAATATAAATACTGGGAGCCTGATATGACCTTGATTGAGGCAAAAGCTTCTGGAACGCCTTTAACACATGAACTTAGAAGGTTAGGTATACCTGTAGTTAATTACTCTCCAACCAGAGGACACGATAAATCTACCCGTATGCACTCAGTTGCTCCTATCTTTGAATCTGAATTAGTCTATGCTCCAGAAAAAAAGTTTGCTGAAGAAATGATAGAAGAATGCGCTGCATTCCCTTTTGGTAAAAATGATGATTTGTGTGATACTATGACCCAAGCTCTTATGAGATTCAGAGAAGGCGGCTTAGTCTCTCTTGATGATGATTTCTCAGATGTAGCAAAAGCACCAGTTAGAAGGGTATATTATTAATGGCAATAGAAAAAGATATTAATCCAACAATCCTAAACGAAGAAAATCAAATGCCTTTAGGTGATGAAGGTATGGAAGTAGCGCTTGCAGCCATAGAGCAAGCTGGTATGGATGATTTTGTTATGCAAGACGATGGTAGTGCAATTCTAGAATCTAGCATGCAAGAACCAATTAGCACTGGCTTTGATGAAAACTTAGCTGAATCTATGGATGATAGTGATCTAAACAAGATTGCTAACGAACTTGTAGATGGTATAGAAAAAGATAAATCATCTCGTGAAGACTGGGAACATACCTACACAGATGGATTAAAGTATTTAGGCATGAAGGTAGACGATGAAAGATCTGAACCTTTTGCAGGTGCATCTGGAGTTATACACCCATTATTAGGTGAGGCTGTAACTACCTTCCAAGCACAAGCATATAAAGAATTACTACCATCTGGTGGCCCAGTCAAAACACAAGTTATTGGTGCCTATGACTCTGCTGTAGAAGAACAAGCACAAAGAGTAAAAGATTTTATGAACTATCAGATTACTCATGTCATGGAAGAGTTTGATGAAGAGTTAGATCAGATGTTATTTTACCTGCCACTTGCAGGGTCTGCATTTAAGAAAGTTTACTATGACGAAGCCATAGGTAGAGCTGTCTCTAAGTTTGTAGCACCAGAAGATCTTATAGTTCCTTACTACACTACAGATTTAGAATCATGTCCTAGAATTACTAATGTAATAAAGATGCCAGAGAACGAAGTTAGAAAACTACAGGCTCTAGGGTTCTACCGTAAGATAGATATAGACTATGGTGATGATGCTTCTATTTCATCTGATGTTAAAGAAGAAATAGACAAACTATCTGGTATGGAGCCAAGCTATGATGACGGTGAAGTATCAATACTTTACGAAGTTCATTGTAATTTAGAGCTAGATGGCTTTGAAGATATGGATGAGTCTGGTGAAATAACAGGCGTTAAACTGCCTTACATAGTTACTATTGACGCTAACTCTACTGAAATACTGTCTATTCGTAGAAACTTTCAAGAAGAAGATCCACTAAAGAATAAGATAGAATACTTTGTTCACTTTAAGTTTTTACCTGGGTTAGGTTTTTATGGGTTTGGCTTAACACACATGATAGGTGGTTTATCCAAAGCTTCTACATCAATACTAAGACAACTTATAGATGCTGGTACTTTAGCTAATCTACCTGCTGGTTTTAAAACTCGTGGTATTAGGATTAGAGATGAAGATACGCCAATACAACCGGGCGAGTTTAGAGATGTTGATGCTCCAGGTGGATCATTAAGAGAATCAATCCAGCCATTACCTTTTAAAGAACCTAGTGGTACCTTGCTTAATTTATTAGGTATTTTAGTAGACGGTGGTAAGAAGTTTGCGTCCATTGCTGAGATCAATACAGGGCAAGGTAATCCTAATGCGCCTGTAGGCACAACTTTAGCACTACTTGAAAGATCTACTAAAGTATTATCTGCTATACACAAAAGACTACATAATTCACAGAAGAAAGAATTTAAACTATTAGCACAAGTTTTTAAAGAGTACCTGCCACCAGAGTATCCTTACAATATTGCTGGCGGTAATGCACAAATAAAGTTACAAGACTTTGATGACAGAGTAGATATAATTCCTATATCTAACCCTGATATCTTTAGCCAATCTCAAAGAATAGCTATGGCGCAAGAGATGATGCAGTTAGTACAATCTAATCCAGAAGTGCATGGCCCGAATGGAGTCTATGAATCTTACAAAAGAATGTATGCAGCCATAGGGGTAGATAATATAGAAAAGATACTTACGCCTCCTCCTCCAACAGAACCAAGTCCGTTAGAAGCAGGTTTTGAAAACAACAAACTTTTACTAGGTCAACAAGCTCAGGCTTTTGCTCAACAAAATCATGATGCTCATATAGCAACACACATGGCTATACTGAGTACACCGCCAGTGCAAATGAATGCACAAGTACAAGCTTTAATACATTCACATATTATGCAACATTTGCAAATGAAAGCAGACAGCTTGGCTGAACAACAAATGCCACCAGAAGCTATGCAACAATTTCAACAGTTGCAACAACAAGCCCAACAAGCAAATCCAGCAGAGGGTCAGCAAATGGTACAACAAGCAGGCGATATACTTGCTCAATTCTCAGCTCCAATTATGGCAGAGCTTGTTACAGAATATAGTCAGAAGGTTGCAGATCCAAGTGATGAAGATCCACTAGTCTCAATAAGAAAACAAGAACTTGCACTTAAAGGTCAAGAGTTATCTATGGAGCAACAACAGTTCTTACAAGAAGAAAAACGTAAAGCATTAGATGCTCAAAGAAGAGTCAACGTAGATAAAGAAAGAATAGAATCTATGGAAGATATAGCAGATTTAAGAGATGAAACTGCAAGAGCAAGACTAGAACAGCAAGCGCGCTTTAAATTATTAGAAATGCAAAACCAAAAATAAAACTTGCAAATTTAAAAAGCACACAACATAATAAAACACATGTATAAAAGAACAGACATAAGTCAACAGAAAACACCCAAAGTATTAAAAAATAAAAACAGCTATAGTAACAAAGGCAGTGCGCCTACAAAAACTAAAGCAGGTACTTTTGCAACTAGCACAAAAGCTACGCCTGGTACAGGCAAAGGCAAAGCTAGAGGTATGGGTGCTGCTGAATTTGGTGGTAAGTTTTCCGGCATTTATTAATGTCGTCAATTTGGCTTGCTGAAAAGTTTTTAAAAGAACTTGAAGCTAGAAGAGAAGATACTAAGGATGCTATGTTATCTGGATGTAAAGACTTCTCTCAGTATGAATTTTTGCGTGGGCGTTACAGTTCTCTAGCTGATGCAGAAAATATTTTTAGGGAACTGCTAGGAAAAATACAACAAGATGACGAAGATCCACATACCTGATCATGTAGCTAAAGCCATAGAATCAGAGCAAAAACCAAAAGAACAACCAAAAGAACAACAAGAAACTCCAACTCCAGATGCAGAAGAAAATGCGGCCTATGTCTCAGAGTCTGCACGTGTGTTAGATCCCACTTTATTAGAACAAACTTTTTTAGATCGTATGCCTCAACCAACAGGTTGGCGTATTTTAATACTGCCTTACAAAGGTAAAGCAGTTACAGAAGGTGGTATCCATTTAGTACAATCAACTGTAGATAGAGAATCTCTAGCTACTGTAGTTGGCTATGTGGTAAAAATGGGCCCTGACTGCTATGCAGATGCAAATAAGTTTGCTAAACCATGGTGTCAGGAAAAACAATGGGTATTAATTGGCAGATATGCTGGTGCTCGTTTCAAGTTAGGTGATGAGTCTGAATGCAGAATCATTAACGATGATGAAGTGATAGCCACCATACTTGATCCAGATGATATTCTTGCAGTATAAGGAGATAAAATGTCAGAAGAAAACGCAAAAGTAATAGAAGAAACACAAATAGAAGAAGGCGAAATTGTCGAAATAGATCCTATAGAGGAAGAAAAGCCTAAAACGCAAATTCCTATGGAGTCAGTTGATAGTGAAGCTGAACAAGTATTAGAAGATGTTTCTGAAGCACCAGAAGAAAAGAAAGAAGAAGAACTTGAAGATTATTCTAAAAGCGTACAAAAAAGAATAAACAACCTTACTAGAAAACTTAGAGAAGCAGAGAGAGGTCAAGAATCTGCTTACGAGTATGCAAAAAGAACGGCTGTTGAAAACCAACATTTAAAAACAAAAAGTTCTAACTTAGATAGATCATATCTAATGGAAGCAGAAAACAGACTCAAGTCTCAAAAACAACAAGCTATGTCTGCATTGAAGTCAGCTCATGAAGTACAAGACTATGATAAAGTTGCAAAAGCACAAGATGTTTTAGCAAAAATAGCTGTAGAAGAAAACAAAGTTAATACATCTAAAATGGCGTTACAACAACCTGTAACAGAACAACCAGTGCAAATGAATGGTCAAATGCAACAAAATGTTCAACAACCAACGCCACAATATCAAGCACCACCAAAGTTAGATGAAAAACAAGAAAAATGGGTAGAAAACAATTCTTGGTTTGGTGAAGATGAGATTATGACTCTTGCTGCTTTTTCTATAGATCAGAAGTTAGTTCAAGAAGGTTTTGACCCTAAGACTAATGACTACTACAATGAAGTAGATAAAAGATTACGTACAGAGTTTCCACACAAGTTTGAAGAGCCTTCTAACCAATCGAAGCCTCAACAAAAGGTAGCCTCAGCAGGCAGAGTAGCTGGTAATACTAGCTCGAAAAGACAAGTTAAGTTGTCGCCAGCAGAGGTACAAATGGCAAAAAGATTAAACGTACCCTTAACAGAGTACGCAAAATATGTTAAAAGGTAATAGTTATGACAGAAAAAGATAACACAGATTTAAACAGAACCCCGCGTTCTGCCGACACTCGAGCTAATAAAGTTGCTCGCAAACCATGGAGCCCACCATCTACGTTGGATACTCCTCCTGCACCTGAAGGTTATACTTACAGGTGGATTAGAGCTGAAATTGTAGGACAAGAAGATCGTAAGAACGTAACTTCTAGATTAAGCGAAGGTTTCGACCTAGTAAGATCAGAAGAGTTACATGAATCTGACCAAGATCGTTTTGATACTTTACAACAAGGCAGACATTCAGGAGTTGTTGCACGAGGTGGTTTGCTATTGGCTAAGATTCCAAATGAAACACGTGAGGAAAGGAACTCCTACTATGCCCAACGTGCCAAAACCCAGCAAGATGCTGTGGACAATGATCTAATGAAGGAATCAGATCCTAGTTCTCCGATGCTAACGCCTCAGAGATCAAGCAAAGTAACTTTTGGCGGTGGTCAGCGAAGTTGATCACTAAAACTTAAAATAACAAATATAAGGTGACTTATTATGGCTAACAAAAATGCCCCTT
>Ga0209535_1003037_pt1 | contig 10838 bp, 3 predicted proteins | sample LinPmetageLP28_FD_184041 | JGI IMG/M metagenome (GOLD analysis project Ga0209535, IMG submission 184041) | Marine viral communities from the Pacific Ocean - LP-28 (SPAdes) (version 2) | ecosystem: Environmental > Aquatic > Marine > Oceanic | place: Pacific Ocean | collected 2009-08-22
TTTGTTTTCACATTCGCATTCATAATTCTTAAACATTAATTTGTACATTAATGAGTTCCAAAGTTTTTTAATTTTTACCATCTTTTTTTTCTTGTAGTTCAATTATTTTTTTAACTCTTGCTTCTTCATATCTTAAAGCTTTTATCTGTTGTTTAGTTAATCCTAGTTTTAACAATGTTTCTTTTTGTTGTTTAGTGCTAGTTTCTTTTTTCATTTTAACAACCTTTTCTTTTAATATCATTTGAGGTGTCATTTCAATTTTTTGTTTAACTCCATAAAAAGGTAAACCTACATCCCACGTTGTCCAGCCCATAGCTAAAGCTACTTTTTGCCAGTTTTGAGTTTCTTCACTAGTTATATTTCTTAAGTTATTTATTTTTTTAATAGCTCTATCTAATGGTACGTTTGTTGTAGCTGATACGACTTGAGCACTTGCTAGATAAGCTGGATTATTTAAATTAAAACCTTCTTCTTTTATTTCTTCTCTATTCCAACTAAAAGTATTTGATGCTGATTTTAGTTTTCTAACTTTAGCGTCTAGTGGTGGAGAAAAACCAAACAAATCATATATAGCTTTATCAAATTTAGGTGAGCCTTTATCTTTATTGTTTTCTTTATATATAGTTGTTAAAGCATCTTTAACAGCAACAGACGCGGCTCCTTGAACGCCAAAACCTCTTATTAATGAATCAGCCATACCATTTGCTATTCTACCTGCTTTGTCAGATTTTTTATTATCTTCATCTTCTTCCTCATTAAAAGCCTCTGCAAATAAAGCATTTTGTAGAGCATTAAATGCTAAGTTTTGTATAGCACCATAATAAAGTATTTTAGAAATATTAGTTTTCCAATCTCCTCTTCCAGCAATTAAATCTTGAGTAGATCTTTTAATTATTCTATTATATTGCATTGGAGTATTACCAAAAGCTAATATAACTCTACCCGCAGCAGAAGCTTGTTGTTGTGATATTTTACTCGCGTTACTTGACTGTTGACTTGTTTCTGCTATACTATAAAAATCTTCGAAAGCTTGCTTTTCTGCAGACTTTAAATCAAGACCTTGTTTTACCAAAGTGTTAATTCTGTTTCTATAAAACGTAGAACCACCAGCGGCAATAGCAAAGCTATCAGCAAATCTTGTCATAATAAAACCTTTATTAAGTAGATATGCTAACGCGGCTTTTGGCTTGTTAGAGCTTTCTGATACAGCATCCGCAATTTCAGATTCACTAACATTGATCTTTAATCCATCACGTCTTTCAACTAAATAAGGTGAATTCATTAACGTCATAAAATCTTTCCAATATTGCTTTTGATTAGCAAAAGCTTTACTAGCGCTTAATATATTATTATCTTTAAGGTTTAAAAAGTTAACAGAAGATATCGTTTGTAAAACAGCTGATTTTGTATTTAAAAACATTACAGCTCCAACAGAATTATTAAGCCAATCCATTAGATTATCTACAATTCTAGATCCTCCAATCGGCCTGTTAGAGCCTGATTTCATTCTACGTAACTGATCTTCTAAAGCTTCTCTATATTTACTTCCATAAGCAGCCTCTAGCTTATTCATGTTTTTATCAGAAAATATAATATCAACATTTTCTTGCCACTCTTGTAAATATTCTTTTCTGTTTACTTTGTTTATTTCGTTTATTATATCTGAAGTTACAGTACCAGCTAGCCAGTTTTTACCAGGCTTAGGATATGGTTTACCTTTTTGTATATCCATTAGTTGATCAACAAAAACACTTAACTCAGCGTTTTTTGCTATAAAATCATTTAGTTGTTTAGAGTCTTTTAAAGATAAACCAGGAATATTCATACCTTGTTTTGTCCAAATAGCAACCCTAGCGGCTTGTGAAAAAGTAAAACCACCAATACCAGTTTGTTTAGATAAAGATTTAGGTAATGTTTTTAAATCTTTTTTCAATGCTTTAAAATCATTTGCAGCAGATATTTTAGCCTGAGTAACAGATATTTCAGCTCTATTGTAAGGATCTATTAAGTTTTTTTGATAAAAATCAATTTGTGAATCACCTACTTTACCTTTGCCTAATGTTTTATAAAGTAAACCTAAAAAATCTTCTGCAGATGGAGTTGTTAAAAAGCTAAACTTTCCTTTTTTAGCACCTATAGTTTCTGCTTTTGCTTTAGAAAACTCTTTATAAGATTCAATACCTGTAGAACTTTCTATTATATTGTTAAATATTTTATCAAAAGTTTTTTGTTTGCTAAATTTTGCTTGTTGAACTTTAGATTTTACATCTATTTGGTCTAAAACTTCTTTAACAGCTTTTACATTTTTAAGCGCATCATCAGCAAAATAAAAATTATTGTAACCTTCAGCTGCTTTGCTAGCAACCCAATTTCCTTTTGCGCTTGGAGCACCATCCTCTAAACCAGTTATGTTTTTTAATGGTAAATTTAAACCTATACCATCTAAAAAGTTTTTAATACTTTGAGCCGAGGCTTGAGGTCTAGCTGTTAACACAAATATATCTTTACTACCAAATTTACCTTGACGTTTTAAAGCTAAATCAGCAAGTGGTCCTTTTTTACCTTCAACAACTTTATTAAATTCAGTAAAATCAAATATAGCTCCTTTAGATTCTAAGTCTTCTGATCTTTTAGCAAATTCTGTAGCTGTTAATTTACCTGTTTTTCCATCTGGCATTTCGTATAAAACCTTGCTTTTTGATTTAGCTAAAGTATCATCAAAATCAAACACACTTATTCCTTTTTCTTTTGTGTTTAAACTTCTAGCTTTTTTAGCTGCTTCATCATAATTTTTTAAAGTATTAACTTGATCTTCAATTGTTTTAAGATTTTTCACCTTATCACCAAAGCTTTTTGAATTAGAAAACATAGCTTCTCTTTTGCTAGGTTCTACTAATAAAAACTCTTTAATTCTTTGTTTAGCTTGTTTTGAGCTAACAGCTTCGCTTTCTTTTAAAATTCCTGACTTAGTTAATTCTTGTTCATATATTAATTTAGATTGATATTTTGCTACCATTGGATTTTGCTCAAAAATCTTAGGAACTTCAACATTGTACTCTTTAGCTATGCTTATTTCTTTAACCTTGCCATCGATCCATTTGTAAGTAAATAAATTATTAGGATTTAAATTAACGAATTCATTAAAATATCTAATTTTAGAACTTGGAACATTGTCCCAGTCTGATTTTTTACCTGACTTAATTGCTTTGTATAATAATTTTATCAACAAAGGATGAGAGGTTCCGCCAGAATTTTCCCATACATTACCTTCAGAATCGGTTAAATTTCCTTTAACAATATCTGTTATATCTTTTAAAGTAAACTGAACGTAGTTATCTTTAATCCATTCTTTATAATATTTTTTACTATTGTTTCTAATAGTAGCGTCTTTAATGTTACCTATTTCTAATAATGCTTTAGCATTTTCAATAGCTTGGAACACATGCTCGTCTGTTGAATTTCCTTTACCATCTTCAACTCCTTTTTCTCTTCCTATAGCAGTAGCCATATTTCTATTAAAATTAGAATTTAAATTAGGGTTATAAAGTAATTCTCTTATAATAGCTTTATCATTAACACCACCAGAACTATACATGTCTATCAAAGCATCTATAGTTAAGCTTACGCCTTCATTATGTAGTTCTTGTCGTTTTGCGTTTTTATTATAATCAATTCCATTTTTTACTCTAACAGCTTCTTTATATTTTAAAATTTCATCTTCGGAAAATTGTTTTTCATTTTTTAAAGCCTGTTTTTTTACAGCAGTAACATCTGCTAAAACGCCAGTTTCTAATTTCAACAAAGCTTCTTTTCTAGACTTAGGATCTTTAATTTTATTAATATCGCTTAAAAAATTAAACATCCTTTTTTCTATAGTAGAAAGTTTCACCCCTGAGGTAAGGTTAGTAGGTCTTATAAATTGTTGAGCTGGTAAAAATTTTGGTAATTGTTTTGTGTAAAATTTTATTCTTTCTTCTGTGTTTTTAGAAACAGTCCCACTTAGTACTCCAGAAATTTCATCTAACTTATCTTGTCCAGATTTTTTAGCAGCAAACTTAGCACCTAATTGTATTCTCTTACCTTGTTCAGGTATTTTAACTTCTAAAGCTCTGTTTTTTACATGAAAATCAAAAGCTGTTTTTAAATTTTGCTGAAGATCTCCTCTAGATATGTCTTTGCCAATATTAAACTCAATAGATTCACCTTTATTTTTACCGTTCTGTATAGTAAGCGTAATGTTTTTACCTTGTATAATATCTCTATATTGCTTAACAGTACCAACAAGTTTACCGCTATCGTTATACATTACTTTACCAAGTTTAGTTGAAAGTATACCAGTAGACTTACCAGTGTCACTTACAGTTTTAGGTAATCTGTTAAAATCAGAAAGAGCATTTTCAATTAAAAATTTCTGTAAATTTCTAAGACCGTCTCTATCTCTAGGGTAAAAATTTTGAGACTTTTTAGTTAAACCATCAATAGTTTTTATTCCAAACATGTCTGCATAAAATTCAGCTACTAGTCTAGGTACTGGAAACTTAGGCGACCCTGCGTCTCTAAAACTTGTTACATCTCTATCTTTATAGCCTTCAGTGATTACTTCAGTTATTTTGTTTTCAATAGCTTCTTTACTAGTATCGTTAGACTTTTTAAAATTTTCAGATAAATAATTTTTATTAAATTTAGTTGTTTCTGTAGGTTTTTTAGCTAATACATCTGTTTTTGTTTCAATTTTATCTGCTTTAGTTGTCTCAGCAATATTGTCTGTTATTTCTTGAGTAAATTTACTTTGATCTCCTTTACCTAAAACTCTATCTGCAATTTCTATATATCTTTTAAATCCAGTTTTTGTAGAAAAAGAATTATTTAAGTAACCAGATATAGGCGCTGGCTTTTCTCCTTTTGCCTCTTTACTTTTAACATACGCAGGATACCCCATTGCTACCTCCATGATACCTCTTTCTCCAGAAAGTATTTCTTCAGCTAATATTTTTTTAAAAGCTTCATACTTAGGTCTATCTCTAAAGCTTCTAGCTAATCCATCAGCTGTTTCTTTCATCAAATCAACAATTTCCATTAAACCAGCTTCGCCTTTTTTATTATAAATATCATTTGCTTTGTTGGATTTTTCTCTACTTAAAGAAAAACTAGGTGTTTTGGTGGTTGTTGTTTTTTCAGCGTCAGTTATTTTTGCTCTGTCAAGGCCACTTTCTTTTGTTAGCATTTCAAAAATACCATCACCTGTTTCTAAACTTACTTTTATACCTGCTTTTTCTAAGTTAAGTTTGTCAGCTAAGTTTTCTCTAAAGCTTTTTTTAACAACTATTTTTTTATCTCTAGATAACTCTGCTAAAACAGCTAATTTTTCTTCATACCAATTTGACTTGTCTTTAGTAGTGTCATATCTACTTTCAACCTCTGTATCTAATATTTCTTTTTGCTTAGGAGTTAATTTTTCTAAAACTTTATCAATTATCTCTATACCTTTTTTTGTTATTTTACCTTCGGCGTCTTTATAATTATTTACAAAAGCAAAATGAGCTCTTTCGTGAGTATTAACACTTGTGGCGCCCTGCTCTAAAGATGCTATTTCGTTTATAAATCTTACTTTAGAAGTAGGATCAAAAAACGCTTGATCTTCTAAAACGTTTTTAGGTTTGTTAGGATAAAGTTCGTCGTATTTTTTTTGAAAATTTTCTTTAGTTGATATTAATTCTTGCTCACCTTCAAATTGTCCTTCTTCTCCTACGTCTTCTCTAAATAACTTTTCTTGTAAAGCTTTTACTTGATCAGTTATTTTAATAAATTCTTCCCCACCAAACTCGTAAGTCTTGTGTAAATCAATTAACTCCTTTAATTCTGTCTCTTCTTGAGTAGTTTTATTTTTTATATTTTCAAGTTCTGTTATTCTGCTTCCTTGATTAAAAGATTCATTTATAAACTCAAACGCTTTTTGCCTTAAAGGATCTCCAAAAGGTGTTTTTAATAAAGGGTTTTCATTTAAAATTTGCTCTATAATAGCAGATCTCATTTTTACATTTTCAAAATAAGTGTTTAAAGATTTTTCGTCTTCATTGGTAGAAGTTGGTATTCTTGATCTGTCTTTTAAAAGAGCAGTAGGTGTGTTATCTAAAACGTAGTTATCCTCTGCTGTAAGTTTTTCTCCTTTTTTCAACCTATTAACAGCTACGTAAATCATAGCGTCTGTAATGTAATAAGCGCTATTTTCTTCCGCTTTTATTGATTCTTTAGCAATGTTTAATTCAACTTGAGTGTTTAATAAATCAAAGTTATCTTTTATGTCTTTTATTTTCTTTAAACCTTTTAATTCAGTCAAAAGTCCTTCGTTCATCTCTACAGCTACATTTTCAAGTTGATCTGTCTTGCTATCATTTAATTCTTTTATTGTGTTTTCGTTAGGATTTTTTATAGAGTTTAAGTCTTTCCAGTTTACTTTTGAAGCGGCTTGGCTTGTCTCTGTAGAAGTTAAACCTCTAAACTCTCTTATATCGTTTCTAAAACCTCTTACTAGTCCGTTTTTTGCAAAAACACTTTTAGCACCAAGTAGTCTCATTTTATAATATTCACCTAAAAAATGCTTCATGTGATCCATGGTGCTTTTCTTTGTCAAAGATCCATCGTAATTAGTCTTATACATAAAATCTTTAGACAGTTCTCCATTTTTAATCAAACCATCAACAGCACTTGCAAATTCAAAAGAAGCCGCGCCGATACCAGCGCCTGTTATGCTAGGTAACCAATTTCTAGTAGTTCCTCTTTTGTTTAAAGCAGCTAGCACAGGTGAAAATATTTTAAAAGTAGGTACGTTTTTAAGTAACAATGAAGCGGCTCCTTGACCTATACCCAAGTTAAAAGCAAAATTTGTAGTTGCTAAATTTTCCTCTAAAGTTGGTCTTCTAAATAATTCTCCGCCTAAAACAAATGTAGCAGATTCATCAACGCCTTTCATTACAATTGGAAAAACATTTTTAGCTATTTTAGACTTTTTCAAAATTTTCGTAGATAAACCCATTTTAGTTATAGCGTTTATCCCTTTTGATATAGCATTAAAGCTTAACTTTCTAGTAGCAAATATCTCGCCAGCAAATAAACTAAGGTCTACTAAACCACCACCAACCATTTGGCTCATATTTAAACCTATTCTTTCGTTTAATTCTTTGGGGTTTAAGTATACAGCACCTGTGCTAGACATAACGTCTGCAAAAACTTGCGTTTGTTTTGATTGAGAAACCGGTGTAGACACACTAGAAGGATTCATGTCCATTATTCTTTCAAAAGCAGACATTGAAAACCCTTCTAAACCTTTTTCTTTTTTTGAAGTTATAGGATTTCTGTTTATTTGGTAAGCTCTATTTAAAATAAGATACTCTTCTAATGATTTATTAAAATCTTTAGCGTAAGGACTGTTTCCTGGAAGTTTTGTAATTTTTTTAGGTATTTTACCAGTTTCAGTAATTTCATTTATAAATTTAATATCACTAGAAATTGTTGTCTCGTCTCCAAACAAAGACTTAATACCACCAACAGCCACTGTAGCTAGAGACATAGACTTGCTAAAATCTTTACCGCTAGTGTCTTTTATTCCTTTACTTATAGCAACTAATTCAGCATGTTTTCTTGCTAAATCTTCTTTGAGTTTGTCTACTTCTGTAGTACTGGCAACTTGTTTTGCGTCTTCATATATATCAAGCAAGTCTGGGCTAGCTTGATTGAAATCAATAATATTACCACTGTAAGGATCGTATAATCTTCTTGACCCATAGTTCTCGTCATTAACAAGCTTTTCAATATCTTTTGATATTTCTTTTTTTAATTCAAAATTATCAGGAACTTTATCGAACCTGTTTTGTAAATCAATAAGTTTTTTATCAGCTTCTGTATTAAATACTTTGCCATTTTCAATAACGTCTAATATTATGTTATCTTTTGACTTGGTTTTTAATCTTCTATTAAACTCTTCTTCAGTTTTTATATCAATAAACCTGCGGCGCAACCTAGGCATGTTAACACCTTGTAGTTTTTTATCTGTAGTAGATTCAACTTTTTCACCAGAATAACTAACAACTAAGTTCGAAGGGCCAGATGGTCTATCTTTTTCAATACCAAATAAATCTCCTAACGTAAAAGAATTATTGTATAAACTTTCATCTTCTTTCCACGTATCTTCTTCGTTATTAAAATCATCTCTAGTGGTGAATATATCTCTAATAGCATCTTCTGTAACTCCAAAAATATCAGACACTATGTTTGTAGAAACTGGCTCTGGTGTTGGAGTTAATTGAGATTCTGGAATTATAATATTTTCATCATCTTTAAATAAATCTTGTAAAAACTGATTATAAAGTATTCTACCTTCTATTGTGTTAGGTTGGTATAAATTATCCCAATTAGAATTGTTTAAAATTATATTTTCAGTAGCACTAGGAGCAGTTACAACTACCTCTGGAAGCACTATTGTATCCTCCGAAAAACCATCTGCCGATCCAAATTCCATATTGGACGCGTCCGATGTTTTGGGTGATGCACTTGCATCCGTTTTTTTTACAGCACCCAATTGCTTTACTTTTTCTTCCTCAACTTTTGGTTGGTTTTTCTTTTTCCATTCTTGAACTTTAGCAGGTATATCTGTGGCTCCTTGTTCCTGAAGTGATTGTACAAAATCTAGTAATGTCATTTAAATTAATTTAAATTATTATCGTCTATAAATTTTTGTGCCTTAGCTTTTTTCATTTCAGCCATATCAAATACAGCAGCGTCAGCTTGCACGCTAGGTAATTGGTTTGTAATAAATTGTTTTAAATAGTTTTTCATAAAATACTCTTTATATTTTTTCATGAACAAAACTTTTTTATCTTGTGATAATGGTAAGTCGGTTTCATATGACCAGCTAGAACCAAAAGCATTAGCATCTTGCACCATTTGATCGTCTTCTTCTTCGCTAGTTCCTTTACTTATATACATGTTCCAAGCAGCTACCGCTTCTTGCTCACTGTTTAAAATACCAGCAACTTCAGCGTTTATAAATGGATTAACTTTTCTTTCGATCTTATCCATATCATATCTTAACACGTTTCTACCTTTACCATTACCTATGTCTATAATTTCATAGTCAGGCGAACCATCTACGTTTGTTAATATAAATTCTTCACTTATTTTAGCATTAGGCATTAACTCTTCTGTTTCAGCATTTACCATTTCAGGGCTAAATACATTTACTTCAGTTAATAATTTAGTCATCATTTTATTTATATCTGGTGTTGATGCTATCAAAAATGTCCCACTATCTAGTAATATTTGTAGGCTAGAACTATTTAATATTAATGGCTCGTAAAAACCAGGGCCAGTAAAAGTTAACTGCTGTGATCCATTACTTAATAATCTAAGCTCAATATCGTAACCAGAAGTTTTAGTAAAACCTGGCCTGTCATTTAACATACAGTTTGCTACAGTGTAATCTGCGTTGTTATTAGGATCGAAATTTTCTTCATCAGTAACCATAAGTTCACCCATGATATTTTCCATAAAATCCATAAACACAGTAGGAGCATTAGTTAAATACTGTAATCTATCCATCTCTATTTGACAACCTTGTTTTTCACAAGTTCCGTCTTTGATAGCAAGCTCTAGTCTAGCATATTCTTTTTCTGTACCTTCAAATGCTTTAAGTACATTAAAATTAGAGTCAACAGGGTTTTGCAAAAAGCTTTTATTATAAGCTATAGCATCACTTTGATTAATTTGCTTAATCAGTAGGTTTTTTTGTATATTTTTTATTTTATCCATTTTATTTTTTTTTATCCTTCATCGTAATCATAATAATAAGAATTAGGATCGTCCATGCTTGACATGTCTCCGCTATTTAAAACAGGAGCTGGACCTTGGACTGGACTAGCTGAATTATTTGAATTTAAATCATTGCTACTTAAGCTTATTTGACCAGCTTGTGTTCCTCCACCAAAAGCACCACTAGATAAAGCTCCGCCCAAGGCATTCATACCGCTTGATATAGCTGATCCCTCTCTTGCTCTGGCGTTTGCTGCATTGCTACTAGCTACACCTAATCTTGACTCGGCTCTTGCTATATCAGAATTGCTTCTAGCCTCTTCTGCTCTAAAAGCAAAAGCTCTACCTTGTGCCATAGCGTTTTGTTCTCTTGCGCCTTCGCTTATATTTATTTTTTGTATTCTTTGTTTTTCAGCCATAATTTGAGCTTGTAATCTTTGCTCTCCTTGCGCTCTTAGTTTTTCGTTACCAGCTTCTTGAGTTTCTATGCTTGCTGCAACACCTTTTTTGTTTTGTAAAGCTGCTTGCGCTAAAGCAGTAGCTCCTCCAGCTCCAGAGCCTGTAGCCCTTAAAGTATCTAAAGTATTTGCTAAAGATATGTCAGCTTGTTCTATTTTCATTTCAGCAGCTTTAGTAGCAACTGATAAGTTAGCAAAAGGATTAGACAGAGTGTTAGACAAGTCTGTAGCCATACTAGCTAAACTTGTAACGTTGTCATAAGGATTTATAATTTCTGCTCTGTTAGATATTAAATTATTTAATTTCTTTTGAAGATTTTGTTGTTGAGTTCTGTATCTTCTAGCTTCTCGCCTAGCCCTTGCGCCTCCTATTATAGCTCCTCCTATTTTTAATGCTGCTCCTATTGCTGCTAATGCCATGTTTGTTTGTTTTAATTAATTATCTTGGTGCAAAAGTACTACCAACAGCAAACAACTCTTTTAATCCGTTAGGATCAGTGGTTGCATCTGTCTTCATTGTGACTGTTGCGTAATAAGCTTTTATACCTGTTGTCTGGTTACCAAACACGACTTCAC
>Ga0209535_1003038_pt1 | contig 10837 bp, 10 predicted proteins | sample LinPmetageLP28_FD_184041 | JGI IMG/M metagenome (GOLD analysis project Ga0209535, IMG submission 184041) | Marine viral communities from the Pacific Ocean - LP-28 (SPAdes) (version 2) | ecosystem: Environmental > Aquatic > Marine > Oceanic | place: Pacific Ocean | collected 2009-08-22
TCTTGTTCAAAATGGAGAGGTAATAAACTTGCAGATAACGCCATCAAAAGCTGCTGCAAAACCTCAATGGACACTTTACACAGAAAAAAGATTGCCACTTATTGCAAAATCTCAAGATGGATTTAATGCAAAAGCAACATCAACAATACCTCGTGTTAATCAGGCACTAGATGTTCTGCTTGCTGGGGAGGTTGAAACTGGTGCTGTTGAAGAATTTACTTTGCCATTCAGAAAATTTTTGGTTGGCCTATATGGAACAGAAGATCCTTCAATTATCGGCCAAGAAAGTTTGCAGTCTATATCTAATATAATTGCTACACAAATGAGACCTCCTGGATCGGGTTCAACATCTGATATGGAATTTAAAGCGTATCAGAGAGCTGGCTTAGATTTAGGAAACACACCTCAAGCAAACTATATTTCTTTGTATGCATTTAAGAAAATGACAGAAAATTCTATTGCTCTTAATAACGCCGAGTTTGATCTTTTGACAGGTGATCAAATTAGAAATGGTAGACAACTCAGGGCAGAGCTTGACAAAGTTGATAAAGGTATTTTTGAAAAATATACTGGGGATGTAAATGATGATGAGGCAATTCAGGCATGGTATGATGCTTTGCCTGATGGGTCTGTTATGATTAATAATGGAATTATTGAAAGTGACATGCCTTACATAATTAAAGGCTGGAGAGGAACTCAATAATGGCTATACAGCTTCCTTCAAATGCAGCTGGTGCTGGGAGCACCAAAGGCAAAACAATTGTAACAGCACCAGTACCAGAAGATGAAGAACTTGATCAAAATTTATTTGAAGAAATGTTCAGCTCAATTTCAGACGCAGCAACTCAAGTTAAAGAATCAATTACTGGGGAAGGGTCTGAAATAGAATTTCCAGAAATCCCCGAAGCAACTGAAATCGAAGATGCAGGGTTTTTTGAGACTTTTATTCCAAATGCCAAAATAATTATGGCAAGAGATGATTTTGGTAAGGCTGAAATTATTTCTAATTCTTTTGAAGGTGATGAAAGATTTGGAGGCACATTTGTTGATAAATTTAACAACCCAATGATTGTCTGGAATAAGCAACCTTATTACATAAACAAGCCTGGATTTTCCACTCAAGACTTTGGAACAGTGGTTGGGGAAATTGCTAAATTTTCCCCAGCATCAAAAATCATTGGTAAATCTAAAAATTTAATTGGTACGATTGGTCGTGGCCTTGGGCTATATCCCGCCACAGAAATTGCTGGGCAAACAATCGAAGCTGCTATGACTCCTGAGACAACAAAAGCTCGTAGCAAAACTCTTTCTGAGCAAGCGCAAGATGTTGGCCTTTCAACAGGAATAGGAGTTGCTTCTGATGTTGTTTTGCCTCCTGTGGCAAAAGTAATTGGAAAAGGTTTAAAAGCTACAGCCACAGGAACAGGAAAAGTTGCTTCGAGCATGTTTCCTAGGTTTGATCCAGACTCTCCTTTATTTTCTTCATTTAAAAGTGTTAATCAAGAATCAAAATACCCTTTAACACAAGGCCAAAGAACAGCTGCTCTTCCAGACAGGAAAGCTGGTCCAACAAACAAAATAACAGAGCAACTGGAAACTGAAGATGTAATAAGGAATGCACCATCAACAAATACAACAGCCAATCAAATAGTAAGAGGTTTTGATGAAAACCAATTAACTGCTATACGGAATGATGCTGAGGCTCTTTCTGAGGAATTTGGTTCTAGTAATGTTTCAGTTACTGGTGCAGCAGATGTCCCCACTGCTGCTGCGGAAACAATTCAATCAACTGTTGGAAGTGCTGCTCAGTCTGTTAAAGCAAGATCTAGTGCAGCTTATGATGCTGTTAAAAGTGCCGAAGTTCAACCTGTTATGACTCGTGAAGGTGTTGTTGAAACATCTCAATCTGCACTAGACTCTGTTTTAAAAGAAATGGGCATAACATCTCGTGAACTTGCAAATATGCCGATTCTTAAAAGAGAACTGGATTATTTAAAAAGAATTAATAAAGTTGCCAACAACCCAAGATTTAAAGGACAGCCTCTAACTGTTCTTCATGGCTATCAAAAAAGTTTAAACAGAGCTTTTAGGACAGCTGAAGCAGGAAGTCCTGAGGCACTTGCGCTCGGAAAAATTAAATCAACCATAGATGAATCTGTATTTTCAGGAATAGAAAGAGGCTTAATAACTGGTGATCAAGCTGTTATAGATTCTTTAAAAGAAGCAACAGGTTTATATAAACAGTACATTGGATTGACTGGAAAAGCTACAGGAAGAGATTCTCAAGAAAGAGCTGCAAATAAAATTTTAGAAATGATTACTAATCCAAATTATACACCCAAACAAGTAGTCAATGCTTTCTTTGGTCATGCTAAATTTAATCCTAATCAATCTATGGGTCTTGTCCTAGATAAATTAAAAGCAAACTTACCAGAAGACCAATTCAAAGAAGTTGTTGCTCTTGCGAAAGATGGTGTCCTTGAAAAAGCGTTTTCTGGAAGTGGAAAGTCGGGTGTTACAAGGACAAACATAGTTAATAACTATGATGATATTTTTGTGAAAAATAATTCAATAATAAAAAGATTATTCTCTGAAGATGAAATTGCAAAGATATCTCAATTCAGAAATGATGTTATGCCAACTCTTTGGGCTGAGATAAAACTCAATCCTTCAAACTCTGGCTACACAATACTTTCTGGTATGGCTAGAACAGGACTCTTAAATTACGCTAGGTTGATTCCTTTTGTTGGCAAAGAAGCTGTTGAGACTGTCGAAAATATTGGTGCAGTTAATGAAGCTAGAGCAGCAGTTAGTCAATATTTAAATAGAAGAAACCAACCTTTATTCTCAAATGTCATTCAATCTCAAGTGAGGCCAACTATTGTTGAAGGAGAGCCTGATGGACCAGCAACAACATCAGCAGATTCTCCAGCTTTAAAAAGCATAGTTGATAGTGCCTCCCCAGAACTTTTGAAAAAATTAAATTCTAACTAGCTATAACATTAACAAGCTCGTCCCAGTCACTCTGCTTCATATTCCCTTTCTTTGACCAATAAACGAGGTCTAGGAAATCTTTCTTTGATGGGCGTTCATAAAGCCTAGGAGCATCTTTCCCATCAACTAGGGCGATGTAGTCTCTGCCGATCCTTATCATAACCCAGCAACGACCATTCTCTTCATTGTATTGCTTTAGCCAGAAAGATTGGTTTTTCATTAAACCAACAGCCATCCTTTTAACTGGCCATTGAGGGAGATATTTCAGCTCAACCCAACCTGACTTTCCATTTTTAATGTAGTGAATATCTGGCATACCTTTCATAACTCTGTTCTCCACTCTATACATTTTGAGCTTTAAAGAGTTTCTCAGCAAAACCCAAAAGTTACTTTCACTCATTTTATTATGCCTCTTCTTCTGTTAAAAATAAAGACACTGGGTCTTTGTTGATGTAATCTGCTAGGTTCTTTTTGTTGCGTAGGGCTGTTATTATCTTTTTGTCTATTGTTTTCCTACACTCAATATCTATATAAGTCACTCTGTTTTCAGTTCCGATGCGGTGACACCTGTCTTCAGACTGCAACCTAATCTCAAGATCAAAGCTGTTCGAATAATAAATAGCATAATTAGCCGCTGTAAGAGTCAGACCAATCCCACCAGATTGTGGTTGCCCTATAAAATAACGTATCTTTGGGTCATTTTGAAAACGCTCTACAGCTATCGCTCGTTGGTCATTGGAAACGTCACCATGGTAAGCAACTGCCATCTCCCCAAGAGCACGCTCTATGGCCTTTAAATCGGCTTTAAAACGTGCCCATATAATAACTTTTGAGTCTATATCCGAAAGTATCTCCAAAAGAGCCTGCAAACGTATGTTTTTGTCATCAATCGGCACAACCCCATCTTCAGCAGGAAACCAACCACAAACAATCTGTTGAAGCCTGAGCAACCTAGTTATTGCTTCTGGGGCATCAATTGTTTCACCCTCAAGCTCAGTAATAAACTCTTTTCGCATTTCATCATATAATCTTTTTTGCTTTGAGGACATTTCAACATAATGTCTTTGGTAAATTTTCGGAGGCAGATCTAGGCAGTCTTTCTTCAAAACTCTGAATGAATGACCTTCAATGTTTTTTGTTAACTCAGGAACATTCTGATAAGACACTATCTGCTTGTTCTCATAACCACCCATGATGCAATATCTTGCTTTGAATGAATAGAAGCTGTCATAGCCTAGAATGTTAGGGTCGAGGAACTTGAACTGGCTGTAAACATCCTCTGGACCTTTTGTGACTGGTGTGCCTGTCATTATTCGTCTGTAGTCAGCTTGCTTTGAAAACTTGGTTATTGTTTTTGTGCGCTTGGCTCCTGGACGTTTTATTCTGGAGCTTTCATCAACAACCAGCATAGCATTGTTGCTCAACAATATCCTATTCATCAAAGCAACAGCCGTATTGCTGACAAATGCCTCAACATTAAAAGAGAAAACTCTCAGGCAATCTTCTGAAGAGATAACAGAATCGAACTTTTCTTTATGAGTTTTGTGCATACCAGAATAATAATAAACACATTTAACTGGGCACCAATCAGGCATGTGCTCTGGGATCTCTTTGTCTAGCCAGTTTCTGTGCACGCCATTGGGAGCTATAACAACCAAGGCTGATATTTTATTCTGTGAGTACAAGTATGCGGCATTATCAATTATGACTTTTGTTTTGCCTGTGCCTTGCTCCATCAACAGACCAAAAGACTCTTTGTCTCGGCTCATGTAAAATGCTTTGCGCTGATGTTCAAATGGTCTTGTTTTAAACATAAAGTCGTCATTATCAGGGGCATCTGATTCTTTGGCTTTGCGTGTTATTTCTGCTTGCTTCAGACCTTCAATGTATTTGTCAAGTATTGGCTGGGCTTCTTCAGACCACTCAGCATCAGGCCACCAATGAGCAAGCCTGTCAATATTTGCACCTGTCGGATCAAACAACAAGTCCCTGCCAACCCACTTTTTAAATCCTGGAAGACCACTCAGTTTTTGCATTATGCCTGCATCAAGTTTAACTTTTGCAAGGCAATATTTGCCATGAGCCTTTTCAATCTTCAATGATGACATTTCCGTATGCTTCCTTACCTGCTCTTTCAGAGTCATAATTTTGGATACCAGAAGCTGGGTAAACATTACAGTATTCCAAAAATTTAATTATTATTTGCACTCTTTCATATGCACTATATTGGGTTTCTACTCCATCTACATATGTGTTGGCTTTGTCGCCAGAGTTATCAAGTTGATGTTTTAAATCATATGCTGTTTGAAGTATTTCTGGTACACTCATGCTCTCACCTTTACCATCTTATTTATAAATTTTTTCGCTTGCTCAAAAGTCATCCAGCTGTAAGGTGAATGATCATGACACTCCATAACGTCATGAACATCAACCCTACTCACAAAGCGATGGGTTGCTTTGCGGATGCCCTCCTCATCCTCATGTTCAACCTCTGGCTTGTAGATGTATCCTTTGTGAGAATACTCAGGAGCATTGTGCCAACTAATCATGCCGCAACTCCTAATGATTCTCTCTCGATGAGCTTTGGGCGGTTGACCACAGTCTGTTTCTGACCGTTGTATTCTTCATGAGACTTGACTGTGAACTTTGCTTTCAACTTGAAAGAAATGCGACGATCAGCACTCTGCTCTGAGGTGTGGATGCCTTTGCCGATGAACTTGTAGGCATTACCATCTGTGTCCTCAATCATGTACATGTAGCTGGTGCCATATGCGTTATCGAAAGAAGTGATGAGCCTAGCAAAGCCTTCAATCTCAATGCGCTCACCAACCTCACCAACATGCCCAGAAGTTGCACGCTTGTCGCCAATAGCTTTGGTTTTTGCGGCACGCTCATCTGCCCAAGTGTTGGCAAGCTCCTGCGCACGACCATCATCAGTGCGAACGAAATCACGAACAGTCTTCTCACCATTCGGTGAAGACCCATCGCTGTAGTGCTTGCAACGACCGATGAACATAGCCACAACACCCATGTTGTCCATGAGGAAGATCCAAGCCTTGCGACGTGAACGACTGCCCCAACTGTTGTCGTCACCAGTGATGCCGATGAGACCCTCGCAGATGACTGCGTACTGACCTTCAGCAATCTCAACAGAAGCATCCCAAGCAGTGCATGGACCAATGTGAGGACAGCCATCTTTAACACGCTTCTCAAAAAATGCAGCCTGACCTGATGACTTGAAAAAGCCACCATTGTTAACAAGACCCTTGAGGCTCCGAAACATATCACCATCCTGCTGTGTCATCCAATTGAAGTTCATAATTTTTTCCTTTCTCAATAACTCTTTACCTTGTTATTATCGGTCTTTCTGAGGGAGAAGTAAACAAAAAAGATAAAAGAAAGTGATATTTGTTTTGTTTGTTTTCAAAGGTTTATAATTTTTTTGATAAATAATCTTTGTCATTGGGCAGAAAAGAGGAGCTTTATAGCTCCTCAACCTTTGTTTGTTTTACAAATCTGCGAACAACTTGCCTCATTTCAACAACAGCCTGTTCAACCAGAAAAAATTCAAACCTGCCCTGCTCACCAAACATACCAAACTGCTTGTTGTATGGGTCTAGTTTGTCAATGGCGGCCAGTGCCTCTTCAGCTGTTTCAAAAACTTTCCAATATTCATTTTGCAAAGCTGTGTACCAGAACTCTCCTGTCTCAGGATCAATGCTAGATATACGGCAATCATCACTCACCGCTCCATAAATACGAAAGACACCTATGTGATAAACAGTTCCGATCTGCTTGGTCTCTTTTAATGGTTCTTGTATTGTGTACATATTTTTTCCTTTCTGAAAAGCAGTTTTGCCACTTGCTTAGGTGGGTTCCCTTTCAGTTAGTTGCTGGATGCGGCCAGCGGCTCGATCAACCAAGCGTCGTCGCTCTTGGAATCGAACTTCGGGTTCTCAACCACAAAGTAGTTGTGGACGAGTTTGTTCAAGTGAGGGGATGACTCCATTGCAATCCATGCGTCAGGGTTCTGGTTATCAATGGTCGTGAAGTCACGAGTGTCAACAACGATGAAATGCTTGGTGATCTGAATAACATAAACCTTGTTGGGAAGAAGAATTGGCAAAAAGTTCTTCAGCTTCATCTTTTTCTTGGTGCCTGCACCGACGCTTGAGATCGGATGCCACTTGCCTTTAACGCCCATGCGATTCAAAGAGTCAGAAAGGTTCGTGTTGGTGATACCTTTGGCATGACGTTTGCCACGAGTTTTGCGAGCAACCCTATAAGCCTCTTCATATTCTGTCCCAGCAACCACAGCAATCGCGTATGGTCCACACCAAGTTTTGCGAGCAATGCCAGTGTCACAGTAGATAATCTGGCGTCTTTTTGGAGTATGCTTTTCCATTTTAATTTCCTTTCTCAATCATTAAATGACATATAAATTCATTGACACCTTCAAAAAATTCATCTCGTGTCTCTGTGAGAGTTGCCTTAATAGTGCGTGGCTTATCATCTGTGAAATCAGCTTTAATTGTAGCAACCAGACCTTCACCTCCAAAATCTGTTACAAGACCAATGTCAAGACCTCTATAATCTACAACATCCCAAGCTGGGAAATGAGGAGCAACTTTATTAAAATCTGCCATTTTATTTTCCTTTCTCAAAGTAGAAAACTTCCTACCTTGTTAGTATCGCTGATCTAGCCAGAGAAAGCAACAACAAAATAACAATAAAGTGATTTTTCTTTTAATTAAAATCAATTACTTATGTGAGTTTACGAATTTTTTCTACATAAATTTTCCTAAAACCTTTTTTTATTGATCCCTTTATAAGATACCAATCCCCTATTTTGCCTTCTTCAACAACTGGTTTTCCGATTTTATTATATTTAAATCTGTCAATAGTCCCAATGATTGGACCTGTGTCATCCTCAAAAGTTAAGTTGAGCCAAAGGTTGTTTTTATCAGCCCTACGACCACCACGCTTAGCTAAATTTACAGCCTCGTTCATGTCACGCAAATTTTTCTCTTTCAGCTTACCAAAAAACACAAAAATTCCTGGAATATCTCCATCTAGGTCTTGAATGTCTGTAATCGGCGTTACAATGTTGTGTGAGGCTGGGTCAGCCTTAATATGCCCAAACCTGCGCTCACACTCAAAGATGTCGTCGTATGGCGTTTCTCCATTGTCTAGGAGGGATTCCTGCCTTGGTGTTAAAGGTTGTTTGAGCTTACGCCTATTTATTATGTCTTCAGCCAGCTTTGGTCCAATGCCTTTAACACCGATCAATCCACCTATCAGCTCTCCATCTTGAACAGACCAGTTTGCTTCTGATTTAAATTTATCATAAGATTTATAAACAGAACCCTCTTTAACAACTTCACGCAAAAGCCTGACACCTTGATCATCATCCTTTACGTTGCGCAAGCATGCTGCGGCAAACTCCAAAGGAAATTTACTTTTCAAAACACAAGACCAATAACTCAACAATCCATAAGCAACTGCGTGCGATCTGTTGAAAGCCATCGACCCCATGGTGTTGATGTTGTCCCATATCTTTTTGGCTTGGTCTTCTTCGATGTCATTTTCAGCTGCACCGACTTTAAATTTCTCCCAGTATTGATTGAAAAACTCTTCTCCCAAAGATTTGCTCATTGCCTTGCGGAGCTCTGAGACTTCCTCCCAAGTCAATTTCCCAATCTCTCGGCTAATCCGCATAACTTGTTCTTGATAGACAACAATACCGTTTGTTATACGAGTTGTTTCTTCAGCCATGGGGTGAAGATACTCAACTGGGCTAGCACCTGTGTGGCGTTTTATAAATTGAGTTGTTCCACCTGAGTTGAGTGGTCCAGGACGAGCCAAAGATGTAATTGAAGCATAGTCCTCAAAACTGTTAATTTTCATCTGTTTTGTTACTGATTGAAGCGCATAGCCTTCAAACTGGAAAACACCAGCATACTTTTCATCATTTAAAATCTGAAATGCTTTTTTATCATCAAGAGGATAATTTAAAAGCTCTTCTCTTTCCCAGCCAACCTGATCAAGAATGTCTTGCATTACTGAAAGAGTCCTCAGCCCCAAGGCATCAATCTTCAAAAGATTAAGACCCTCAGCATCTTTTTTATCAATCATAGCTGCACCAGACTGGTGGCTGACTGAACAGTATTTATGAACTGGCTCTTCAGTAACAATTATTCCTGCGGCATGAACACCTGTGTGTCGTGCGTGATTTTCCATTTCAGCCGCGATTTTAATTTGTGGGTATTTTTCAAGAACAGCTCGACCAACATCCAAGTCATTGAAAGTGTCAAGTATGCAAAAAGCTGCACGTGAATCTCCTGAGCTTCTCTCGATGATTGCACCTTTTAGGTCATTCACTTCCCAAGCTGGTATGCCTAGTTCTTTTGAGACTTCTGATATTGTGCTTTTGGCTTTGTAACGTGACACTGTTCCGAGGTGTGCAACTTTCTCTTCACCATACTTGTCCCTGAGATATTGAATGACCATCTCTCTTCGGTCATCTTGAAAGTCAATATCTATGTCTGGCAAGTCAGCTCGGGTTATGTCAATGAATCTTTCAAAAAGTAAATCAAATTTTAATGGATCGATGTCTGTAATACCAGTCAAATAACAAACTAAAGAACCAGCAGACGATCCTCTTGCTGGACCAACAAGCATATGTTTTTTCGCATAATTGATCATGTCGGCAATTACATAAAAATAATCTTCAAACTTTTTCTCCTGTATCATATCAAGCTCTCTTTTAAGGCGAGCTGAATAAACTTCATCTTTTAAATTTATTCCTCTTTTCTTTGAACCTTCAATGCACATCTGCTCCAAAGTTTTTGTTGCATCAAAAGAAATCATCTGTGCAACAGGCAAGTCAACTTCGCACTGAGAAGCTACTTCATATGTATTGCTAAAAGCCTCATCAGAAATCCAAGGCAAGCAACTCCTGAGCTCCCACTCGTTGAGTATGTGCATTGGCTTGGTGCGGTCTGTTCTGTTTCGCCCTACAAGAACTTCATATGCTTTTTTATCTTTGGCTGATGGGAAAAAATTGTCACTGGTCGCAAGTGGCTTGAATCCTTTGGCCTCGCAGAAGTCCAGAGCTTTGCGGGTGCTCATTGGATTCATCTCAATATAAAGATCGTTTTTTCTGGTCAAAGGAAGCATTCCCCACTCGGGGTGAGTGCCACTGGTTATTATTACATTGTCAGAGACATCAAAAAGATCAGAGTATCCAAGCCTGTTGAAGTAGTAGAAGTTTTCTTTGCTGGTGCTTCTCGTGACGAGTTCGTAAATCTCTTTGAGACCTGTGTTGTTTTTGGCAATAAAACACATTCCATTTGCGGGTTGTTTTTCACGTACTGTTGAATCCCCGACAATTGGAATTTCAACTCCGAACAAAGGTTTTTTCCCTGATTTTCGGCATGCGTTATTGAAGGCGACATGACCCCAAGTACCAGAATCAGCAATGCCAATGGCATCACCCTCGCACGCTTCGATGACTTTTGATAATGGTCCATAGGCTTTGCGGAATGAATATTCAGTTCTTGCTCTAACATTAATCATTTTCCTTTCTCACTTTCGATATCAATAGGGCTATATCATTTTTTATCTGAAAATTTGCAAACTGATCTAGAGGTGCAACAATGTTGTTCTTTTGCCAATTTTGAAGCAACTTTACGATCTCTGCTTTTATTTGATTCTGGGTCATTAAAAATGGCCTTCACTTCTGTCTTTGGAATAATATTATAAAATAAAGAAGTTTTCTTGGTTTTAGATTAACATCATTGATTATTGAAAAACCATAATCTTTAAAATTTTTAATGCACAT
>Ga0209535_1003039_pt1 | contig 10837 bp, 17 predicted proteins | sample LinPmetageLP28_FD_184041 | JGI IMG/M metagenome (GOLD analysis project Ga0209535, IMG submission 184041) | Marine viral communities from the Pacific Ocean - LP-28 (SPAdes) (version 2) | ecosystem: Environmental > Aquatic > Marine > Oceanic | place: Pacific Ocean | collected 2009-08-22
AGAAGACTGTAGTAAATACGACGCTGTTCTCTGGCATATACCTGTACCAACTCTTAACAAAGATAATGCAGACATCACAGCATGGTTAGATTTGTACGATCACGGTAGCAAAAACATTGCTATTATACACGATGGCAATTTGCCCAAGTTGTATCCACACCTTATCTCTGTTTCAAAACATTTTCATGCTGCTGTATGCGTTCATGAAAGTGCATATAACTCCGCAAAGTATTTAAATATTCCACGCAAACTAATCTTAAACCCATTTAAAATACATGGAGATTTTGGTTTAGATTTTGATGACCGTGAAGGTGCGTTAGCTATTCAGATATTCAAGGCATGGAAACGAGTAGATACATTAATTCGTGCTGTACCATTTATACAAGAGCCTAACAACCCAACGAAAACTATCGTTCGTGTTGGGGGAGCAGGTATTGAATATAGATACATGACAAGTAAAGATAAATGTAAACCAAAATATTTTGATGCACAGGGCAATCGTATATGGGAAGTCGCTTTAGCTAATGGTATGGTTTATCATGGTGTAGTTCCAAACGAGCAAGTGCTTCATTTACTTGGCATGACAAAATTACAAATAGATCCTAGTTTTTCTAAAAAGTATTCTGGGTATGGAGCTCATTTTAACCGCACAACGGTAGAAGCAATGATTAAAGGTGCAGTGCCAATGGCTACAGACTTGGGTATGAAAGACAGCCAGATATTTAAGTCTGGGCAAAACTACATAGAAATACCACACACCGCTACCCCTGAAGAGTTTGGGGATATTGTAAACGAGGGATTGAGCAATAAGCAACAATGGGAAACAATACGACATAATAACCTTGGATTGTTAAATAAGTTTGATATGCGAAACGTAGCACAAGAATATGCAGACATCGTGACCCAACCTACACACTTTCTTGAAAAAGGCGAGCCACAACAAAATATTAGCCTTGTTGCAGATTGCAATAAGAACCTAAAGTTTTTTGGGTTGCCAGAGCTTTCGATACTAGTCGAGCAACGTATTCAAGCAAGTACAGGGGTAAACCTAGCTAATTATAATAACAACCATCGAGGAGGTTAAAATGCGGTCGATATATGTAAGAAATGTAAGTGAGGCATTGTACTTAGGCAAACTAGCGTTAGAAGAAGAAGGGGTGAAAGTACAAACTCGTAATGGTACAGCTTTAGAGTTTCCTACTCCTGTAATGACAACGTACACACACAGCCGAGAACGAGTATTGTTTTATCCACAACGAGATGCCAACCCATACTTTCACTTCATGGAATCTTTGTGGATGTTAGCAGGGCGTAACGATGTACAATGGATCAGTCAGTTTAACGGCAGAATAAATACATACAGCGACGATGGTGAGTATTTCCATGGGGCATATGGGTTTAGATGGCGTGAGTGGTTTGGTGAAGATCAATTATTAACCGCTGTTTATAGGTTGAAGAAATACCCAAATGATAGAAGAACTGTTATAGGTATGTGGGATCCATGGGAAGACTTACAACAAAACAACGACGGTAAAGATTATCCTTGCAATACACAGATATATTTTTGGGCTCGTAACGGTAAACTAAATATGACCGTAGCTAACCGCAGCAATGACATGATATGGGGGGCATACGGAGCCAATGCGGTGCATATGTCCTTCTTGTTAGAATACATGGCAGGAATGTGTGGATTAAAAGTGGGTGTATATAATCAGTTCAGCAATAATTTACACGCTTACGTTGAAACTTTGGAAAAGTTACGAATGATAGTAGCAGGACAGGGTGAGTATGAACCGTATCTTACTATAGCAGATGATGGATTAAGTTACGATCCACCTGATTTAATAGATAACCCTGCTACATTTGATATGGAGTTGAGTCAGTGGTTTAAAAGGTGGGGGGGAGACAACAACAGTATAAAAACAGAAATGAGTTACAACACAGAAGTAACAGATACGCTTTTAACGAACGATTACTTAAATACAACAGCAACGCCTATGATTAAATCTTGGAAAGCATGGAAAACTAAAGGCAAAAACACCATGTTTATGGAAGATGCAATGATGGAAGCAACCGCAATTAACGATAGGGCATGGCGTAAAGCTTGTCTTGAATGGCTAGAAAGGAGAGCGTAATGGGTTCATACCATGAAGACTTGTTGAAATTAGAAAAAGACCCTAATGTACAGTATAGTGAAATGATTACAATCGTAGAACAAGTGGCACAAAAAGATGTTACAAAGCTACACAAGGCAGAGCAAAGTTATGGAAACAGTTGGAAACAAAGAGGTGGCGTAGGTGCGTTTATGATGCTTGCCCGAAAGTGGGATAGACTTGAAAAGCAAGTAAATGAAAGTAACTACGACATCTTCCATGCTGCTGAAAAAGACACAAGACCTGAAGGTATCTTGGATGATATACAAGATTTACGCAGGTATCTTATGTTGGTTGAAGCAGAACTTATTCGGAAGGAAACAACGAATGACCAAGAGCCAGACCTCTTCCTTGAAGACAGATGCGAATGGAAAACTGGATGAAAAGCTAGTTGCCGTTTGTGAATGTGGGGTTACGAAGGAGGTTACTTTTCGCAATTTGAAAAACAAGTGGGCTAAATGTCATAAATGCAACCAACCGATGAAAGTGAAAAGCAATGCAGTTTCCTTTATTTCAACCCCCGACTGAATGGGTTATTCCTGATGGTTATCCAGATCTTAGTCACGCCAGAGAAGTAGCTATAGATTTAGAAACTCGGGATCCTAACCTTACAACGATGGGTTCAGGATGGGCTAGAAAAGATGGACATATTATAGGTATCGCCGTAGCAGTAGATGGTGACCAATGGTATTTCCCAATACGACATGAGTTAGGTCCTAATCTTGACCCCAAATTAACAATGAGGTGGTTACAAGATGTGTGTTCAAAAAATCGTGATTATATTTTTCATAACGCTCCTTATGATGTTGGGTGGCTGCTCGCAGAAGGTGTGTATGTCAAAGGAAGAATCGTGGATACAATGGTCGTTGCACCCTTGTTAGACGAAAATCGTTTTAGTTATGCTTTAAACGCTATTGGCAGAGATTACTTGCAAGAGCGTAAATCAGAAAAAGAACTACGAGAAGCAGCAGAAGCGTTTGGGGTCAATGCTAAAAGCGAGATGTTTAAACTCCCTGCTGCTTATGTAGGAGCTTACGCAGAACAAGATGCAGCTTTGACCTTACGGTTGTGGACATACTTTAAAGGATTAATAATAAAAGAAGATATCGGTGATATTTTTGACCTTGAATTAAAAGTATTGAAAACGATTATACCTATGCGTGAAAGAGGTGTTCGGGTAGATTTAGAAAAAGCCGAGCGTATAAAAATTGATTTAGAGCAACGTGAAAAGAAGTTGATTGCTGAGATTAAAAAACAATCGGGTATAGGTGTAGAGTTATGGGCTGCTGAAAGTGTATCAAAAGCATTTGACGCATTAGGGTTAGAGTATAACAAAACAGAAAAAACAGGAGCACCAAGCTTTACTAAAGGATTCTTGGCAAACCACCCACACGAAATACCAAAAATGATTGTAGAAGCTCGTGAATTTAATAAGGCACGAACTACCTTTGTAGATGCCATACTAAAACATCAGGTAAATGGGCGTATCCATGCAGAGCTCCACCCCTTACGTTCTGACGATGGTGGTACAGTCACAGGACGATTTAGTTACAGCAATCCTAATTTGCAACAGATTCCTGCTAGGCATGGCGAAATTGGTCCAATGATACGCAGTTTATTTATACCCGAACAAGACACAATATGGGGGGCGTTCGACTACTCTAGCCAAGAACCACGCATAGTTGTGCATTACAGCAAGCTCATGGGCTTCAGAGGGGCTTCTGACTTTGCAGAGCAATACAATGTAGACGCACGAACAGACTTCCACCAAATGGCAGCCGATATTGTAGGTGTTCCTCGTAAACAGGCTAAAGATATTAACCTTGGATTGTTTTATGGCATGGGGTCTAAAAAGTTAGCTGCAAGTTTAGGCTTGGAGTTTGAAGATGCAAAAGAGTTGTTTGCTCAATATCATGAAAAAGTACCTTTTGTAAGAGAGTTAAGTGATTACGCTATAAACAGAGCGAGCCAAAAAGGTGTGATTCGTACTGTGCTAGGCAGACGCTGTAGGTTTGACAAATGGGAACCAAACAAGTATGGTAGTTGGAAACCAATGACTTACCAAGAAGCTTACGCCGAACATGGTCCTGCAATCAAACGAGCGTTTACTTATAAAGCTCTAAACAAGTTGATCCAGGGAAGTGCTGCCGATCAGACTAAAGCTGCGATGGTTGCTTTAGCTGATGAAGGTATACTTCCCATGATTCAAGTACACGATGAACTAGATGTCTCCGTAGAAAGTGAAGACCAAGCTAAGAAGATTACGGAGATAATGCAAGATTGCGTCAAACTAGAAGTACCCTCCGTAGTCGACGCAGAGTTTGGACCAAATTGGGGGGAAGCAAAACAAACATTCACGGAGAAACCATGGACAAGAGGATTAAAAGACAACCACAGCGAAATGAAAACCTAGCCAAGCTACACGCCAGACTTAAAGGTGGTCACGTTGTTCGTTATCACACACGACCAGAGTTAGGTAATGGGCAGAACGTCGCTGCTCATACTTGGAGGGCGATAGTTATACTACAAACCCTTTACCCTGATGCAAGCAAGAACTGCATTTTACATTTGTTGTATCACGATGTTGCAGAAGCCGAAGTAGGAGATGTACCTGCTACGACTAAATGGAACTACCCCGAAATAAATAAAATGATGGTAAAAGCTGAAAAAGCTTATGAGTTGTCTATTGGCGTGGGCGACATAGTACATAAAATCACTGAAGAAGACAAGAAAATGTGTGATATTGCCGACAAATTAGAGCTTGTATTGCATTGTTTTCGTTTGATGCAACAAGGGAATTGTATGGCAGAAGACGTTTTTTTACGAGGGTTAAGTTATTTACACAAAACGTACAAAAATGAATTGATTTTTAAACCTGTTTCTGAAATAATTAAAACATTGTGCGATGATATTTAGGAGCGGTTATGTTAATGGAAAAGGTTTTGAATGTAAAGGTTACTGTTGAAGAATTGTTGATTATTAGACAAGCAATACTTTCAACGTGTTCACATGATCCTCGTCAAGCTGAAATCATTCAAAACCTTTTTACAAGGATAGAAACTACATTGGAGGAAGAACAATGGTTGTAGGGTTTACTTGTGGAGCATTTGATTTATTACACGCAGGTCATGTATTGATGTTGCAAGAGGCAAGCGAAGTATGTGATTTTTTAATTGTGGGGTTACATATAGACCCAAGTGAAGAACGTCAGTGGAAAAACAAACCTGTGCAATCTGTTCACGAACGGTTCATACAATTAGAAGCTCTTAAATATGTTGATTACATACTCCCTTACCACACAGAAAAAGATATGCACGAGTTGTTGCAAATACTTAGAGTCAACGTGCGTATCGTAGGCGAAGAGTATAGAAACCAAACACTTAGCGGACAAAACTTACATGAAGAGCTCGGTATAAAATTATACCACAATAGCCGTGGACATAAGTTCTCCTCGACCGAATTGCGAGACCGAGTAAAAAGAGCAAATAAGAAAAGTCATATGAATTAAACCATAGTATTGTAAATAATGAATATATTTTTACTTGACTATAACCATGAAACGTGTGCTCAGTATCACTGTGACAAACACGTTGTAAAAATGCCACTAGAATCTACTCAGATGCTCAGCACTGTTCATTGGCGACACAATGCCGAAGGACCATATTTAGCTGTTCATCAAAAACATCCCTGTACGCTATGGGCAGGACAAACAGTAGAAAACTACAAATGGCTCTGGCGTCTGGGCATTGCTCTATGCAAAGAATACACTTTCAGGTATGAAAAGACCCATGCTTGTGAAAGAGTTCTTGCCATGTTGCGATGTCCCCCTGTAGAACTTACAGCAAGAGGAGTAACAAAACACCCTCAGGCAATGCCTGAAGAGTACAAAACACCGAGTTCGTTACTTGCTTATCAACAATATTACATCGGTGAGAAAACGAGGCTATGCACATGGAAAAAAAGAAAAGTCCCCCCATTCATGGAGGAAATAATGTTGTCCCATTCACGAGAGAAAAAAGATCCCATTCAGCCGAGAAAAACGTCAACATAGAATATAACGAGGTTGATGTTCTTATCTGTTCGCTCTGTGGAGACAATTCTTTTTTCTTACTCAATGATCAAACAGGACAAATCGGCTGCTCATCATGCGGATATTTGACAGGAACTTACTGGACACTGAAGAAAAACGATGATTTACAAAAATAACGTGACGAGCAAATAAGACAAATTGATGCTTATCAATACTTACTGCTGTGGTACTATATAGTATAGACATTCCGCAGAAAGGGGATATTATGGCAAACTATGAAAAAACCGCAGTCGATAAAGCGATTGCAACATCTAAAAAGCCCATTAGCAAAAAAGAGGCGAAACTCATTCACGCATTGCTAAAGGGACATAAAAAATGAAACTAACTAAACCACAATCCAAGTCTTTGCTCCGCAAGTGGCAACAAGACTGCCAAGGGCTCTCGTTCCTTGGTTTCCGTAAACTTGTACAATCTACTAATTTTATGGACGACGCTGTTGTCGTAAAATGGTGCAATATGTTTCTCGCTATAGAAACTGATGGTTACACACACTCATAGAAAGGAGTTACACATGAAACCACAAGCAGACGCATATGTATTTAACGAGGGCAAATCTCGTACAATACTACATTATGCAGATATCAACCAAGCCTACATCGTATACCGTGAAGACGGTTTACATACCGATTCCCCCATACAGGGGAACGTAAGAGTTCACAACCAATTTAGCGATGCTAAAGCCGATTATGACGGTAGGGTTGCAGCGATTAAACACATGGATAGATTTATAAACAAAGTCGAGCAAGAAGCTGATGAGCTTTTTGGCTCAGACGAAATGTAAGGAGATTACAAATGTTATCAGCTGATTTGCAAATGTTCACGGGTACAGAACAATGGTTCCGTCACCCACTGAGCTCTAATTTTATGTACACTGACGGTGTAAAGTTCTTTGCTGAACACTGTGGAGGAGGTGCTTACTGGTTTCTAGATATACTAGCTACCGAGCTTGCCGACTTGCAGGAAACAGAAGAGTTTATGTCTATCACACTAAATGTTGTAGACAGTTCTGCAAAAATAATTGCCGACGATGGTAACGGTAATGTACTATGGACACGCACCATAGACTTTACAGATGCTGAGGAAGGTACATGGAAATTCTTTCTTACTAACAATGTCTTGCTACTACCAAGTGAGTATTAAGAATGGAGCTACATAACAAAATAAGACACGGCAGTCCAGAAGATCGGGGCAGTGCTGATAGATATTATGGTCGCCCTATGCAACCTCACTATTTTGAAGGAGCAACACATCAATCAAAAGAAGTTACCAAAGAAAAAATGACGGAAAAGCAAATAAACGAATACGTCAAAGCATACGAGAACGAAACAAACAGGAAAATTTGGTAATGATAAACACAGCATTGATGTGTCTTGCCTTAAATATTTATTTTGAGGCAAGATCCGAACCAGTCCAAGGACAAATAGCAATAGCGGAGGTCACTCTTAACAGAGTGGCTTCTACTGATTACCCTGACGATGTATGTGGCGTAGTCTTACAAGAAAATAAAGACGGTTGTCAATTTAGTTGGTGGTGCGACGGGAAGTCAGACCAACCAAGTGAGCATACCTCTTTACGAACATCTAAAGCTCTCGCTCAGCTTATGTTAGAAGAAGGTGAGTACATTACAGTTATTGGCGAAGATGCAATACATTACCACAACGATGAAGTCTACCCATATTGGGCAGATGATATGCACAGAATACGAAGGATCGGAAAACATATATTCTACAAGACGAAGGATAATGATGAACCCTTGCGTCCTCTACCAAGACCTCAAAGCATTACAGAACTAAAAAGATAAATTGACACTTATCATTAATATTATCTTGCGGTACAGTAATTGTACTAAACCACAACCGATTACTCAAGAAAGGGGTATATCATGAACCAGAAAGAATCAACAAATGGGTTATCTAATATTTCTACTGATACTAATAGGGATAGCGAGTCTGCTTTTCCGACTTTAGCAGGACAAGTCGCTGCCGATTGCGAAAACTTAGGCAATACACTCCGCAAACTTGCAAACAAGACTCTTGCAGTTGAAATCACCAACGCTAAAAACGCAAGTGATAGACATATACTTATTGATGCTATACAATCTGCCTTGCGTGAAGACGAAGCTTTGCGTGACGCACTATGGGGCGAGTTCCAACCTCAAGTGCAAGAGCTTATAAAACAAACCATGCGTGAAGCGAGTGTAGATATTGACGCTAATGTTGAAGTCAACTCCGCTTCGTTGAGGGTGTAATATGAAAACTACTCACACTATCGCCGAAATACGAGCAACGATAAATACATTGTTGAACGTATGCGAAAAAGAGTTTCACTTAGAACATGAAGTCTCTGACATTCCTGCTCGGGAATACGACGACAGTCGTAATCTAGGTGTACTGACATTTACTCTAGCTACAATCTGTTTCAACAACCCAGAAGCTCTCAAACGCTTGGAAAAAAGAGTAACTGACATTACTCGCCAAGTGCATATTCTCAATGCTAGTAAAAAAAGGAGGTCCAAAGCATGAGCAATCCACCACTCACTTTTCACATAGAAGAACACGTAGAAGATTATTGCCCTATGTGTCAGCCATTAGGCAAACCTGAATATGGGACAACTAAGATGCACCGCAATCTACCAACTCAGGTGCATTGGGTGCGAGCCACTGCCGAAGGCTTGCCAGATGACAAAAAATATGTCAAACTATGTTCAGATTGTTTGTATGATGCAAACAAGTCAGAAGAAGTTGAGGCAATATTCAAGGATGGCGAACCATGGATTCCTGAACGGTCGGGAATGTTTTTCATCCGTAGTGAACTAGGAGGTACAGATGAGCAAAGTAATCCCGAGTGATAAGTTTGTATTAAAAATCTTAGCCGAAAAAGAAAAAGGCTTGACGGCAAAACAAATCCAAACAAAACATGGCGTTACACCAAATCAATATAGGTACATCGTGTACACGCTCGCCAAAAAATTAAATGAGAACAGTGCGAATTTTGTTTCTGCAAAGAAAGCAAACACTCAACGACTCATCGCCCAGAAAAAGAAACAAGTGGAAAAAACCCATAAAAAACTCCAACCTGTCATCGACTCTACTAACGAGTACGTGAAATCAACTAAGTCAGCTCAATCCGTAACCGTGAGCGTTGCCTCCGCTACAGGGGCAAATGCCGATGTTTGGGAGCCTATGCAAAAAACAGTTGATTATTTCTATGGTGAAAAAGAAAAGAAAACTCTCTGGAAAAGACTTGTGTCAAAAATCTTTTTCTGGTACAGTAAAAAAGCATAAGCTCACCTCCCAAGTTATATGCTTCAAACTCTCTGCCCTCTGATTGTTCCTTTCCGATCAGGGGGCTTTTTTATATATTATCTGGACTTTGCTATATAGGGGTAAATGATGGATGGGACTCTTTTTGTTTTTAGTGATTTGATAATATACAATATCTGACTATACACATATATTCAATGAGTTAGCATGGATTATGACTCTCTGACTCCGATATCTTGATCACAATAGATCAGTACCTTCGTGTTCGCGCGATTTCAAATGAGGGCTGTTTTAAAATGGCTACTTTTCTTTTTCCCTCCTATTTAGTAAAGTGGTCCCATCATAACGAGAAGGAAACTCAAAATGCCTCTTGCAAAAGCTACTCACAAACCTACTATCAATGTCGTCGCTAATCCTCGTGTAGAGAAAGGAATCACTCCGAAACAAGAGGAGTTTTGTAGAATCTACGTTTGTGAAGACATTAGCCAGACTGAGGCTGCTGTGCGAGCAGGATACTCTGTGAAATCTGCCCATGCCATTGCATCACAATTACTCAATGGGCAACGGTATCCTCATGTTGTGCAAAGGATAGGCGAACTAAAAGGTGAGTTGTCAAAAAAATACGAGGTAAGTTTTGAAGGACACGTTAAAAAACTAGCCGAGATACGTGACGCAGCCATGACTGGAGGAAACTTCGCAGCAGCAGTCGCAGCCGAAAAGTCTAGAGGACAAGCAGCAGGGATCTATATAGATCGTAAAGAAATCCTCCATGGACGTATTGATCAAATGGACAGAGAACAAGTTATGAAAGAAATAGAGCGTTTGCAAAAAGAGTTCCCTGCACTCGCAGCAGTAGCCGATGGCAATATGGTTATTGAAGGGACTGTGCAAAAAAAGATAACAAAAGACCCTGCTTGACAAATACCTGTGTTACAGTATAGTACGACAAATTTAACCAACCCGAAGAAAGGGGTTTTGATATGACTACTAAGTTTAGTGAGTGGACTAAAAAGTTAGGACAACAGCATTTTGCAATGGCTGATGGTACAGGCAGGACGCTTTGTGATATGCCAATGCTCGGCAATAATTATGCAAGTATCCTCGATCAAGAGGACAAAACACCTTGTAAGACGTGTGCTGAACGCATGGATTTTATTGTAACAGGGGAGCTCGTAGACTAATGGGTACAAAGCCCGAGTCACAGTTGTGGTATAAACTCCGTGATGGAACCAAAGATCTAGGTGTGTTTTGGACACGCCTAGAATCATGGGCAAGTCCTGGAGTGCCTGACTTACACGGCATCGTCAACGATCATCCGTTTTGGCTAGAAC
>Ga0209535_1003040_pt1 | contig 10834 bp, 10 predicted proteins | sample LinPmetageLP28_FD_184041 | JGI IMG/M metagenome (GOLD analysis project Ga0209535, IMG submission 184041) | Marine viral communities from the Pacific Ocean - LP-28 (SPAdes) (version 2) | ecosystem: Environmental > Aquatic > Marine > Oceanic | place: Pacific Ocean | collected 2009-08-22
GCTTCTTCGTCTGTACAACCAAATATTTTTTCTGTAAAACACATACCTGTATCAACAGTAGCTTCAGGCAAAAACTCTAAAAAGTTTTCGTCCATGCAACCAAATACAGGTGGTGGCGGTGCACAATCTTGTAGTGTAAAGCCGTGAAAGGCAGCAAAGCCAAAATTAGCAGAGTCTGGTTGTACTATAGTGTCTCCACAGTGTAGTATATAGTAAGATCCATCTTGTCCACCCCACAAGCTACCAGCTAAACCATCGCCATATAAATCAGATATATTAAATATATACTCGCCATTAGGTATACATACTTGAACAACTTGCGGTTGGTAATCTACTATATTTTCGTAAGGTCCGCCAGTAGCAATAGTATCTTCTAGCGTTGTGATAATAGCCCATGAAGTTTCTTCTGGGTATTGATCAGGATTAATAATTACGTCTACATACGTGCCGTTAGGACATTGAGCATTAGCAATACATGAAATAAACATTGCAAAAAATAAAAATATATATAAGCGTGCTATATTTTTCATTAGTAATCTTTGTATTTTCTTATTTCTTTTCTAGCTTCTTTAGTTAGCTTGCCTTCTTTTTTTAATTTTTTTCTAGCAGCTTTCTTAGCTTTACGCAACTCTTTATTGCCTAACAAAGGCAGAGGACTTTTCATTTTAAATGCCATAATTAAAATTTACTAATTATAAGTTCTTCAATATATTCTTTAACTTCTTCTTTAGTTGCGACCATTTCAAAACTAAGATCTGCTTGAAATCTTTTAACTTCTTCTCCATCGTCAAATATTATTATCGTTGGTACTATTGCAATCTTGTATTCGCTTTGATTATCGTCATTTTCTATCAACAAGCTTTTAGTATCGCAGTCTTTTATTTTAGAAAACCATTCAACGTTGTTAGCGTCGTTCCAACCAGCGTTAAAATGAACTGCTTCAATTTGACAGTAAACTGTATTGTAAAATAAAAGTAATATTGTAGTTAATAGCGCTTTCATTATCTTAGATCGTCTATTTTATCTTCCATACGTATCATACGCTCTTCTAGCTTTTTCACGTCGTCTCTAGTTTCTATAATAGTGTTTCTAATGTTTTCATCTTTCATTTGAAACTCCATTTTAGATACTTCAGGCTTTGGAAGCTCTTTAGCTTCAGCAATGTCAGCTTGTAAAACAAACCACATGCTTATAATAGTTGCCATACCAAATCCTATACCTATTAAAGTTTGCACACTAACTTTGAAGCTAGTGTTTTCGTTTAATTCTTTAGCCATTATTTCTCACCACATTTTTTGCTTGGGTTACCAACTTGTCTCCAGTCTTGTTTTACCCATGTTCTTAAACTTCCTCCGCTACTAGTGCCAGTAACATTGCTTTTACTAGATCTTTTGTATTTGCCAGCCTTACCTGCAGCTCGCTTAGCACGTATAACAGCCTGTCTTTCAGACTGACTCATGCTAGCGATTTTAGCTTTAGGCAGACATACTTTAGTAGTACCTCCGCCCTTAGCCTTAGTTCGCTTTTTAAAAGGATTATTTGACTGTACAAAAGACATATTACTTCTTCTTTTTCATTTTCATTTTCATAGCAGAAGCTTTTTTCATCTCCATAGCAGCCTTTTTCATCATCATTGCTGACTGCTTTTTAAGCTTCATAGCAGCTTTTTTCATTTTAACAGCAGAACCTTCTTTTGCTTTAATAGCTTTCACTAAGTTAGCTGGAAGTTTTGAAGCTTGCTTAGCTGTAACTTTCATTGGTGCTTTTTTCATTTTAGCAGCTGATTTTTTCATATCATTTGCTCCTTTACCATCTGCAGCAAAAGCTGGAACTTTCTTACCGTTAACAGTTGTCATTTCCATTTTTGCCTTCATAGGACCTTTTTTCATTTTTGCAGGTGCTTTTTTCATTTTAAATTTTGTTTTTAATGTGTTTGTACATCTCGTTACCTAGTTTCTCACCCATTTTACTATCTGATTTATAGTGGGCGTGGGCAACTCGTCTACTATAAGATATATTTTTACCAGTTTTATTAAACGCTGATCTAGCTTTAGGGTATTTGTCACTTAGTACTTTAGCTATTAATATGCCTTGCACTGAGTGGCCTGATGGGTATGATGGCGTTTTCATTGATTCCATCTCTATATCTTTCATGCTAATATTCATTTTCTTAGCATTTACTTTAGGTCTTGGTCTATTAAAGTATTTCTTAAGTTCTAATATTACAGGCGCTGACTCTTTTATAAGTTTAGCAGCTGTTTTAGCATCATAGTCTTCAATGCCATTATCTTTAGCTGTTCTTTTAAACGCAGCTTCAATGTCATCATTTTCTTTGACAAACTTTTTATCTAGCGGTATGCTTTCAAGCTCTTTCAACTCTTGCATCATATCAAAAGTGTTGTTGCCTGGCGGCTTCATCTTTTTAAATGAAGATATGTCAAAGTCTTTAAACATTTTTTCTATTTCTTTTTAATGTCTCTTTAGCAGACTTAGCAAGTCTTGCTTGCATCATTTTACCCATAACCTTAGCTCTTTGCTCTAACACAGTTAGTATCTGTATTTTTCTAGCATAAGGCTTGTTTATTCTCATTACTTTTGCTATTGTCTTCCTAGCATCAGATACTGTAGCGAATTTAATACTAACAGTGTCTTTTGGATTTTCATCAGTATATAACCTTCTACCACTACCTTTTGGTTTTTTACCTGTACCTACTACAGGATCTTTGCGCTTCTTAGCTGGTGATGGTCTATTAGTTTGCATGTTTATAAACCAGTTTGCTAACTGCTTGTCTCTTGGTGTAGCGCCTGGTCTAGCTTTTAATCTACGAGCTTTTTCAACCGTAACATCACCGCCGTATAGTTTAGATATACGAGCTTTTAAAACACCACGATAAGCCTTACTCATTTTTTATTCAGTCTTTTTCTTACAATGTCCATAGTCTTACGCATCTTAGCGGCATACTTAGGATCTTTTTTTCTTCTAAATACTACTTGTTGATTTAAACTACTAATAATCTTAGATAAATTACCTTTACGTGACTTAATCATCCAGCTAGCTAAACCTGAAGCTGATAAGCTTTTAAACTTACCTTTAGCATCAGGCGCATCTGAGTGTTTAAAATCACCCATACGCTTTTTAAAAGGATTATTTTTTTGACTATACATTAGCACTTGTATCTTGAAGCCCACATATTAGCGTAAGCACTTGGATATACTTTAAATTTTCTTTTAGCAGCAGCCTTTTGACAAGGTTTTAGTTTACCTTTCATAGGCGACATGCTCTCTAGTCTATCTGCTTGGCCAGCATGCATTTTACTAGCTTTTCTAAGCTCACCAACAATTTTTTTAATTCCTTTGTTTTTTAATTTAAAAGCCATAATATATATATTAACAGTTCCATCTTCTTCTTGCGGCTCTACCTCTTTCGCTAGTCCAACTTTTTGATCTTGCACAAAATGATTTTCTACGTTTAGCAGCTTTGCTACCTGGTTTTAATTTAGAAGGTTTAGTAGTTACGGCAGTTTTTAATTTACTACCAGGATTATTTCTTTTGTACTCGTTAACACCTTTTTGTGTCATACCACCGCCTGCAGCAGCACCTGTACCTGTTTTGTTTGCTTTATTGAAGTTTTTGCCACGTCCAATAGTTCTACGTGGATCAGCTTTACGCATAGGAGAATCATCAAACACTCTTATAGGATTACCAGTTGTTTGAAACGTTCTTCTTCTGCCGCAACTTGTGACAGGGAAAGGATTATTTTTTTGCGTATAAGCCATAGTTAAAGTATTACTTAATTTACCACCTATTTAATCGTGATGATAGCACAGCTGACTTTTGTTAGTTGTTCTTATGCTACATCTTTTGCCGCTCTTTAAAATTCTACGGCATTGTTTCTTTTTAGCTTTCTTTTCTTCTTTTATTTTTTCTTTAGCTTCTCTGACATCTTTGTATGTATCAATACCCATCTGCCATTGATTCCAGCCTAAAGCTACAAATGTTCTTTGCATTGCGGTATTGTCTTCATTAAAAGCCTCTTTTAAGTTATCAAGCTTAGTGTAAATCCTGTGTACAGGAGCGTTTGTAGTACCTTCAATTAAAGAAGTTGTCATAGGATAAACTGGATTATCAATATCAAAAGCACCTATTTCTGCCATAACATCTTTATTGTATTTATAGGTATCAGTAGCTCTTTTAATTTTTCTAGCTTTACTACCTATTTGTGGCGATAAGTTTAAAACTTCTACAAACGTATTAAAGTAGTCGGCTTTATAGCCTTTATCACTTTCTTTCATAAAGCTTCTAACTACGTTCTTAAATGTAGATACCATAGCACCTTTTACTCCAGAGCCTCTTAGCCAACCATCAGCCATACTATTAGCAAGACTTTCTTTTTTTTGTTTATTCTTTACGTCTGCATAGTAAAAAGACACAGATGGATACTGAAACCTATTTATACTGCCGTCTTTAATACCTGCTTTGTATTGCTTTTTAACGCTACTAGGCACTTGATCTTCTTCTGGCTCATCTTCTGCAAACAACGCTTGCTGTAAGCTATAGAATATTAAACTTTGCACAGCACCGTAATAAGCTATTCTTGATAAATGATCTCTAATATTACCACGTTTGTTTGCAATATTAGTTACTGCTTTTTTAATTATTCTGTTGTACTGTAGCGGCGTATTTTGAAAAGCTAGCAATAATCTACCTACAGGTGAAGCTTGCTGCTTAGATATACGATCAGGTCTACTAGACTGCTGAGACTCTTCTGTAATATCTTGGAAATCTATCATTGCTTGACTTTCAGCTTGATCTTGAGTCATACCTTCTTTAATTAAAGAACTAACTCTATTTCTATAGAAAGTAGCGCCACCAAAAGCAATTGCAAAACTATCTGCTATTTGCGTTGGCGTGAAACCTATTTTAAGTAAATACGCTAATGCGTTAGCAGCTCCACCGCCACGACTTAAACTGTCAGCTAAATCAGCTGTTTGTATGTCCTGCTGTAATCCAGATCTTCTAACTTTTAGCTGAGGTGAATTAAATAGCATTTTAAAATCTTTAGCAAACTGTGGAGCGTTAGCTATAGCTTTAGCAAAAGCAAATATATTATTGTCTGTATGATTTATAAAGTTTACAGTAGATATTGTTTGTAGCACTGCAGATCGCATGTTAAAGAACATAATAGCACCAACAGATCCTTGTAGCCAGTTTAAAGCTTTGTTAGTCGAAGCATTTTGACCAGTCGGTCTGTTTTTACCAGTACGCATGCGGTAAAGCATATCTTTTAACGACTCAACGTAGTCAGCACCCATAGCAGCTTCTAGCTTAGCCATTTGGGCTTCGTTATCTAACAACTCGTTTATATTCTCTTGCCACTCTTCAAGCGCGCCGTCTCTATGTACTTTGTTTAAAGAGTTGTACATATCGCCTTTAATACTACTAGCTGTCCAAGTATCAGTAGGCGCTAAGTATTGATCACCTTCTATTTGCAACGACTTTCTAACTTTTAAGGCATACTCAACCATATCAGCATCATTAGCCACTTTGCTAGCTATAGCTTTACGCTCAGTTGTAGTTAAACCAGGTACGTCTAAGTCTTGTAAATCCCATAGATATATTCTTATAGCATCTTCATTAGTAAATTCGTTGTCAAGCTTTTTCTTTAATTTTTTAATAACATCTTTATGCTCTTTTCTTATTTGAGCATACGACTCCATCATGTTATATTGTATAGAGTTTAGTTTTCTATAAGCTCTATTAAACGGATCAAAAAATACTTGTTTAAAAAACTTTACATCAGAATCACCTTGTGCGCCTTTACCAGCAAGTCTTAGCATTAAACCTTGAAAGTCATCAGCACCTGGCGCAATAAAAAATTCTTTACTACCTTTTTTAGCACCTATAATTTTAGCTCTTGCAGGATCTATTTCTTGATCAATGCCTACAGTACGCTTAAGTATACTGTCAAAGTTTTGTTTTTTAGTTTTGCTAAATTTCATTTTAGCTTGAACAGACTTACCTTTAATATCTAACTGATCAAATATGTTTTGCACAGCTTCAACGTTTGTAATAGCATCATCAACAAAGTACATGTCATTGTAGCTTTCGTTAGCGTACTTATTAAGCACCCACATAGCTTTTGCTTCACCAGTACTATTGCCTAAACCTGTAATATTTTTTAAAGGTATATTAACGCCTTCAGACTTTAGCCAAGCATGTATTGCTTCAGCACTTTCTGGTGCTCTAGCTGTAAGTATAAAAACATTGTCAGGGCCATACTTTTTAATTTGATTTTTCATTTTAGGTAACAACGGACCTGGCTTACCTTTAGTAACTTTATTAAAGTCAGTAAAGTCAAATTCATAACCTTGATTAGCTAAGTCTTCACCTACAAATGGCCATTGATCAGATGGTATTTCTTTTGTTACACCTTCTTTAGTAGCTATAATAACGTTTTCACTAACACCTACAGTCTCATCAAAATCAAATATACTAGCGCCTTTTGTTTTAGAAAAATAAGCTTTTGTTCTAGCTTTATCAGACGCTTTAGTTATATTTTGAGAAACGCTTAGTTTCTTTGATTTAGAAGCTTTTATATTAGCTTTTACATTTTTGTTATCTTTTCTATTTAAAAGACTAAAGTTTTGAGCTGGTAAATCAAGCGCGGTTAGCTGAGGCTCTATTCTAGCAGAAACTGTATAACCTGTTTTAGTAGGACTAAAGCTTATTCTAACTTGCAAAGGTATTTCTGTCTTTATGTCTTCAGCTTTAGTTAAGCCTTCTATTTTAAGAGCAGCATCCTGCATGCTCATGTCAATCAAGCCTCTACCTTTTACATCTATAGCGTGGCTTGGCTTTAAACCTTGTTTACCTTCTTTTTTTTGATAAGCTTCAGCAAACTCTTTAAAAGTAAGCGTTTGCTCTATGTCATAAGCAAAGTAGTGTATATTATTGTTACCTCTTACAGCTTGTTGAACAGCATCGTAACTTATTTGTAAGTTGCCATTATTGTTATACGTAACAGCGTTTTTATCAAACTCTTTAGCTACAGCAATCATGTCTTCAAAAACCTTTGCTACATCATCTTCTATAGCTTTTTGCTTATCACCATAAATATCTTTAGTAGCAACAACTTTTTTGCCTTTTTTAAAGTTTACACTAACAGAAACTCCTCTAGCAGTATCACCTTTTATTTCTAATGCTAAAACAACTTTTCCTGTAGCGCGATCTATAACTCTAACATCTTGATTATTGTCTGTTTCGCTAGGCTGTTCTACTATATAGTTATCAAGCTTTAGCTCTTCAAGCATAGATCTTAATCTATTGCTAGCAACTATTTCATATTTTCTATGAAGAGGTGTTTCATTACTAATAGCGTCTAGCTCTACTTGAGGAATTACATCATCACTTTGCAAAAATTCTTCAAACTGTCTTACTCTAAATTTATGTTTTACTCTATTTAAAGTATCTTTATCTGTGTCTTTAGCAAACGCTAGAAACTTAGCGCTAGCTTCTGAGTTACCTCTATTTAAAATTCTAAGACCTTTTCTATAATCGCTTTTTTGTTTAGCTGTTTGACTAAACTTAAGTCCAGGCGCTCTATTAACTTTAACAGCAATATCGTTAACCATAACTTCTGTAGCTATATCTGGATTAGCAGCAACAAGCTCTTCCATAATATTAGGCTCTTGCATGGTTTCCATCATAGCATCTTGCGATAGCTCAGTAACTATCATACGAGACAAACCGTCTTTTCTAGTACCTAAAGTAGAAGCACCAAGCTCATAACCTAATACTTCTTGCATGTCAACACCAAAGAAAAATGCTTGTAGCTCTTCTTGAGTAGGCATACGCTTCTCAGATAAAAATACGCCTTCTTCACTCTTGTTTATAGCATCAACTGGTAGCTTACCTTGATCAATAGCTTTTTGTATATCTTCTTGCTTTGTAAGTCTTCTAATAGGTACAGTAAATATTTTTTTACCATCTTTTAATTTACCCTTACCCACAAGACGTTCCATAGCTACTAAATCTTGTACTGTAGAGAAATCTATAATAGCTTCAAAGTTATTTAAAACAAACTGTCTGTATGAAGCTCCGCTACCAATTGATCTTTGAACAATATTTTTCATGGTCTTCTTTACCATGTTCTCAAAGTTAAGCAAAAACTTGTCAGATGCTACATCAGCTTTAAGCCTTCGTAGAGTTGTTCTAACGCCTTCTCTGACACTTTCTACTTGTGTCTCACCTACTAGATTAGAACCGTCAATATTCTTTAGTTTATGTCTGTATCTTGACTTTAATACGTTTTTATCTTCTTCTGTTTCTTGAGATCTATTTTGAGAGTTGACATATAAAAAGCCTAAGTTTTCCTCTTCAAGTTTAGCTAACGTAGGATCAGTTTCTCCTTCAACAAGTTCTGCTGCAGTTCTACCAGAATCATCTATTGGTGCATCTAGCGATCTACCTGTAATAGTTTTTTTAGCTGACTTTGCAACATCACCCATTCTGAAGTTAAGACGCTGATTAATATAACCTGATAATCCAAACTTACCTTGACTTGTAGTTTCTTTTTCAGGATTAAATCCTAAAACATCAGGTATCAATTTAGCTTTAACATCTTCAATATAGTCAGCCATAGGCACGCCGTTAACATTAGCGCCTTCGCCTTCAGTATCTATACCTTGCTTAGCTAACCTAGCTTTTATTAAACCAGTTAAGCCATCACCGTCAATCAAATAGTTGTAAGCTTCTATGTTTGGGCCAGCATCAAACTCTGCTTTAGTAGTAGCTTTTTGACCAATAGCATCTACTTTGCTTTGTATTTCAGATGCTTTTTCAGATATTCTAGTTAACGAAGCTTTTGTTGTAGTAGCTTCACCTACTTGTATTTTGTCTTGCTCAGCAAATTCAGTTACTCTTTTACTACGCTTACCTTTTTTTATAGTCTTATTGTAGTTTTTCATGAAGTTGTAAGCTTGTCTTCCGTTTTCAAACTCACCTCTTCTTCCAACAAGCCTTAGCACTTCTTCGCTAAAGTTTAATATTCTACTACCAAGACTTTCGTTAAAAGATATTTCTTTTTTATTTATAGCATCGTCGAAATATGTAAACATTTCTTCTGATTTAAAATCAGGCTCACCGTTTACATCTTCTTTGTTTTCTACAAATCTTTTATTAACAGCGGCTTTTTGAGAGTCTGTAAGCACGTTGTAAAAGCTTTTGTTTAAGTTTACTCTCTGCTTATTAGTTAAGTTATCATACTTTTTACCAAAAATTCTATGTATAAACTCGTGACTACCAACTGATATAGCTCCAGTCTCTTTAGCTACAACATCGTTCTGAAGCATAACGCCACCTACAAAAACACCATCACGATCTGTAACGTCAAGACTTGCATCACCACCTAACTCTTCATATCTTTTTTGAAACTTGTTGACATCGCTAAACCTTTCGTACTGAGAGTCTGTATCATCCGCGTAAGCTTTGACATTGTTTGAAAACTCTTCTAAAACTAAATCTCTAGCATCTTGTCTTATGTTTTCGATGTTATTACCTAACGACTTGTATTTGTCTTCTAATGATTTTTTTTCTTGCTCAGACTTAGCTACACGATAAGCTCTTTTTAATTCAGCTTGCTTCTCTATGTTCTCAGTATATTCATTAAGCGACTCACTACTCATAGCATCTATAGTAAGCTTATTGTTGCCTTTTATTCTATTAGCTTGAGCTACTAAGTCTTGCATTTGAGACTTTATAAGATCTTTGGAAGTTTTACTTGTAGCTTCATTGTAAGCTATTTCTAAATCATTAGCTTTTTTAGAAATATCTAATAACGTGCTTTTATCACTGTCGCTAGATAAAGTGTTATAAGCTCTCTCTTTAGCTTTAGGATTAAGTTTGTTTAAACCGCCTGCGGCAGCTATAGACTTACCAACTGCACTACCAACTATAAAGCTATCACCAAGCTCTTGTACAAATTGACTTTCTAGATTTAAGCTAGTTAAATCCTCTGTTAACTTACCAGCTTGACCTTCTTCTCTTTGCTTGTTAATGGTATATGCATCAAAGTAATTGCTAACTAATGATGTTGCAGTTTCTGCAAATCCTTCTGCTAAACCAATACCTATAACTTTTTTACCAAACGCTAGTACACCTTCTTTTAAAAACTCTTTTGCAGCTTGAGCAGATGTTTGATCACTAATTATATTAGCTCTTTTTAACAAATTTCTTGTAACTATTTCAAAGCCTGCTTCAATAGCACCGCTACCTGTTGCGTTTAATAGCAAATTACCTACATTAGCGTCTTCTTCTGAATTAAATAGTTCTTGCTCAAATTTATTACCAGCAGTACTAACACCTAATGCTACCATGCCCCAAGGTCCAAGTCTAGCTGCTATCAGAGAAGGTATAGCTTCTATCATGCCATCTACAGTCTTGTTTGCTGCATCTCCATATTTACCTTCTTTTATAGCGTTTGATATTGTACCACCTTCTCTACCTATATAGTTTGATAGTTTTGTTTCTAAAATCTCGCTAGATATATTAAACGTTTTATTTCTAGCAAATATATCTTGCTTTTCTTCAATATCTAATTCGTCGCCGTCTAGTTCTTTAAAAAACACTTCTACATTAGTGCCTATCGCATTAGCATAGTCAGCTATACCATTGTAAGCGCTTACCATGCTGTAAGCACCAATAGCTAACTTTTCTTGAATTGTTGTAGCAGGCTCTTTAAACCCAGCTTCACCAGGTTCTATATTTTTCAATGCTCCTACATCAGCTACTTTACTACCAATACTACCATCTTCATTTAGTTGCATAGATGGATCA
>Ga0209535_1003041_pt1 | contig 10832 bp, 6 predicted proteins | sample LinPmetageLP28_FD_184041 | JGI IMG/M metagenome (GOLD analysis project Ga0209535, IMG submission 184041) | Marine viral communities from the Pacific Ocean - LP-28 (SPAdes) (version 2) | ecosystem: Environmental > Aquatic > Marine > Oceanic | place: Pacific Ocean | collected 2009-08-22
AAGGGACTACCCCAGTGGGATGGGTCACACTCGACAGCATCCCTTCTACGGTACCTTCGGTCTATGGCAGATGAGATGATGGAGAAGTCCAGAAACTACATCTAGGCTTTCTTGCTTTTCTTCATGTTACTCTGTATTGCTGCTTGGCGTTTCTTTTCGTAGCCAGACATCTTTCCATCCTTATCAAGGTCGCCCTTCATGGAAGGGATGTTGCCACCTTTTCGCATCTTTAACTTAGGGCTTTGCATCATGTCAGTTTGCATCTGATTCATGTTTCCTGATGTCATGGCGTTGTTCTGCATCATGTTCTGTTGAGGCTGGCTAGCTGACATCATGCCACCATAAGCCATTGGCTTACGAACATTACCGCCATAGGCCATGCCTTTTCTTGAGTAATACATCTTCTTCATAGTCATCTCCCTATGGGGTTATGGTTGTTATTCATCAAAGTCAAAAATAAGTCCCTGTGATTTCCAGTATTCTTCTATGTACTTGTTATCTGTTACAGGGGTGTCAAAGCTGACTCCTGCTCTAGATAAATCTCCAGCAACAAACTTCATAACTGCTTGTGCAAGATACAAAGCGTCACCCTCTGATACTCGTGTCTCATCCTTCAACACGTTGTAGATAACTTCGGCTGATCGTTTGTCTTTCAGTATTAGGGATACTATCTTGCCCTTACCCATAGCTGCGTAACGTAGGGCTGCTTCAGCAGCTACATACTCTTTACTAACCATACCACGAGCAATGTTAAATGCCTTTGACAGGGTGTTGTCTAGGGTGAATCCTTTTGTGGATTGTGCCAGATTACCGTTTGCTTCTCTTACTAATCTAGGTGCCTCTGTCTTTGTTGACAGACGGAAGATTGCGTGTAGGGTTTCTAGTTGAGCATCGTCAACTCCTGCAGCATCAGCAAGAGCCTTTAGCTTTCGTCCCTCTATTGTGGTGCCTTGTATGGCATCGTCTAAGAGAGAAAACACTATGTCAGGTCTACCGTAAGAGTCAACAGGAACATCCTGTCCGTCAAACATTTTCACAGTCCGACGACCCGGACCATACTCTCCTGCAGCTTTTATTACTTCTGTAAACAGGGCTGATGTTGCCTCTTGTGTTTTGTCTGGACCTATGGCAGAGTTAGTTCTTGTTAGATACGCTTTTGCTGCGTTTGCGTCTCCTGACATGATTACCTTGTCATAGAACTCTCGACCTACAGTTGCTTCAGAGGACTTGTGTACTTCAGCTAACTCTGTCAGTCTTAGGGTACTTGCTGCATCGTCTGTTATACCTGCTTCTCCGGCTGCAGTCTTTGCTACACTCAACAAGTCAGCATGAGTTTGTTGGTATTCTTTTGACATGTTTACAATGTTTACTACGTCCCTGTCTGCAGTCAAAAGATCATCCGTGTCAAACAGTTTCATCATTACAGGTGGATTGTCACCATCCTTAACCATAAATGTAAATGCGTCTTCGATGCTCTCTAGGTAAGCAGCTAGGTCACCATCATACTGTGGTGGTACCTTTATAGCTTGGGGCATGTCAGCAGGACTAAGAACAGGAACTGCTTGTGGGACTTTTCTTTTTCCATCCGGTCCTACTCTTACATCTGCTCTAAGAACTGCCGAAACTTTATCCATTCCGGTGGTTTCAAGAAACCTGTTTTTTACAGAAGTTTCTATAATAGCTCTTAGCTTTTGGTAACCATCTAAGTCCATAACTTTAACAGTTGATTCTGATACTTCGTCACCAGTGGGTATACGAAACTTACCGTCTGGTCCCTTAACTAAAATATTATCAGCTAGTGATGGAGACAAGGGAGCAAAAGTTGTTGACAGCCTATCTAACTGTGTTTTTACAATTGCTGTGGAAGTTGGGGTGGGGCTAACAATGTTATCTATCAGGGGCTTTAGCAGATCAGCTACCTGTCGTCCACCCTTAGTAAGTTGGGTTGTTCCACCTTCACCAGCAAGAATTTGAATGTCTCCGGCTGTTATGCGTTCGATTTCGTATCCAAGAGTTCCCTCATCAAATCTCTGGGACTCTAGCCGTGAAAGAACTCTTGCTCGTGCTACTTGATTGTAGTCGTTGACATTGAGAGTACTGCCCCACTTTTCTAAGGTATCATCTACGCTGGTTACTACTAATTTTCCAAGATTTTGTTTATCCTCGTTACTACTTTTTCCAAGTTGGTTAGCAGCCTGTCGAAGGTCTTCCATCTCTTTGGGAGTAGCAATGAAGGATAGGTTTCTTGCGTTGATAGGCAATTCTGTGTCACTAATAAGTTTCAAAGATAACTGTAAGTTTGATATTTCGTTACCTGCTGAAACTCCAAGTTCAGTAAGCACTCTTGGATCAGTACCATAGTAATCATTTTTAAGATAAGCAATTAGATCATCCGCACCAGCAAACTGTATACCAGTAGCCTCTGACATTTGAGATAGAACAGACTCGTTGGAAAACAGCTTTACAAGACCTCTCTGGGAAGCGTTGTCCATACCCTGCATCATACGTACACCAGTGGTACCCCCAAATGCTTTTGCTGAAATTGGATTAGCTGCTTTAGCTATGCTGGTTGTAGTATCTAGACGGTAAGCTGAAAATACTTCAAGTAGGTTAGTTGCTACAGGTGTAAACTCTATGGGTGTGGTCGTAGATATTTTTGAGTATTCCTCATTTACTACCTTTCGTGCGCCAACCCTTGCTAACTTTGCAAGTTGTGATACTTGACTACTTGCATTTTCCATAGTCTGTGCGGCGTTCATGGGAAGACGGGAGCTTTCAGTCCCCTGTATAACTGCATCACTCAAGCTGCTCAAAGCGTTATCAGCAGTTACCGCCTTAGTCTGTAGCTCCTGTGCTTGTCTAGACTTTGCGTCTACTGATGTAGCTATAGGGGCTGCATCTGAAGAAGTCCCGGAAAATCTACCGACCTCAGAATCAAACCGATTCTCTGACTTAGTTATCAACTCAATCAAATCTTCTACCTGTCCAGATAGTATGGCTTGTTTTCGAGAGCTTATGGATAGGTTAGGGTTAGACAAATCTTCTAATAGTTTATTTGCGCCTTGCAAGTTACGACTACGAAGAAGTTCCTGTTGAAGGCTCCCTTGTGCAGAGGCAGACTTGAAAGAACCGGACAGTATTTCTAATCTGTCTGCAGCTTCACTTTGCACAGAGTCACCAGACTCCCTTAGTTTTAGAATCATCTGGTCTATTCTGTTTGTGGCAAGTCCAAGAGCCGCAACTTGTTTGTCTGCTTCTACTTGGATTTGTAACTTTTCCCGGATGCTGCTTTGAACTTTTATAAACGCTTTTGGTTTTAGCTGTACTTGATTAGCATCTATCGAAGCCGCCATGCTGAAAAACAAGTTCATCTGTGATGCTTGACCTAAAGACATTTGCAAAACTGCACGAGCTTCCTGCTGCATAGCTGGGGGTAAACTTTTTACAACTGTATCCATGTCATCAAAAGTTTGACTCAAGTTAGCTAACATTGTGTCAGTAAACTGGGGATCACCACCTACATCCATAAGCCCTTTTGTGAATACGTCATAAGCACGAAGTTCTGCAGCAGTAAAGTTTTTCTTTGCATCTGCAGAAATGTTTACTATTGCTTTTAGATTCGGGTTTACAAGCCAGCCTTCTCCATACCCCCTTTTTGCAGCCCCCACCAGCGTAAACAAACCGCCTGTCAGTGCTTCTGTAGCTACTTTAGCACGGAAAGAAACCCCTGACGCAAATCCCCCTAAGAGGGGAACACCACTCTGCAACTTAAAAATTTTACCGACAGCATAAAGTCCCAGCATACTACCTACACCAACTAACTCTCCAAATTGGGGGTTTTCTGGAAATAGGTTTCTACCGCCGATTTGAGACATAGCCATCGTAATATCAAACACAGGATTAATCCCATACTCTCTAGCAGTTGGAGCAAGTTTCCTTACCGATGCCCAGTTCTGTAGTGCAAGCTCACGATTTAACTGAGTGACAAGAACGTTTATATTTTCAGGCTTAACATTGAGTTTTTCTGCGCGGGTTAGTTTTCTTTGTAACTCTTCTATTCTAGTAAAACGAGCAGACTGTTGAGTAACAATATCCATTGCACCCGCTCTACCCGTCAAGAACTGCTGTAGGGATCGTTGTCTGAATCTAGTTATAAAGCCAGAGTATGCAGACTCATTTGCTAACTGTTTTGCAGAACTTGCTAGTGTTACGTTTTTAAGTTGGGCGTTGGTGGCAACTGCTGCAGCTTGATCTGTTGCAGACATATACTTGAAGGGTACGTCTTTTCCTGTAGACTTTCGTACCGCACGTTGAACGCCTCTGTACAGTGTCCCAGCAACAACAAAGGGAGCTTTGAGTAAAGTATATGCAATTGTGTTTTCACCTACAAGAGCCGCTATTTTACTTGGAAGCCCCTGCATATCAAACAGTTCTTCAAACATGTCGTTGGCAAATTTCTCACCTACAAAGTTTACCTTGTACTTTTCTATGCCATCGACGGTAACCTTCTTACCCAACTCAAGACGATCAAACTCCTGCTCTCCCAACGTCAAACGAAGCTGCTCTCTTAGGATGTCATTCATCACAGTCTGTCTGTCAGCAAACAGAGGCGCACTGTCACGAAACTCTATCAGTTCCTTTTGTCGTCTTTCATCTGTGTATTCTGAAACATCATTTCCCACTGCACTATCGTAAGCAAACCCAGTGTAGTACGGCAGATAAAACCCAACGCCCTCTTTTGTAGCGTTAGCTAGACTGTATAGTCTTTCGGCAAATGCGTCACCCAAGTCTGCTTCAACAGATTGAACAAGTGCGTCTAAGACTTTGGGATTGGTTGGTGCATCAGGGCGAGTCTGTATCCAGTTTTTCAGGTGGGCAGCATCTTCGGCCTTTTCTTGTAGATTTGTTTCTAATGAAGTTTTGTAGCCCTCTGCTCTTGATTTAGGAACACTAGGGGGAAGAATGACTTCACCTGTCATCATATTAATAGGAAACTGTCCTGTCTCTTGTATCCCAGTGTGCAAGGCTGTGTTTGTGGGAAGCAGGTAGTTGTATTCTTCTCTTAAGTTACCTGTTCGTGCTTCGTTTAGGATAGCAACTTGATCAGGAGAAGCGTTACCAGCAGTCTCTGCTTTCTTAGCATCCTTTAAAAGGGTGTAGGAGTTGTCATCTTGAAGAAGTTTCTGACCGGGAAACAATGTATTTAAGTCTACATCTCCACTAAGTCCCTGTTCAAACACTCTGTCTTGTATGTCTTGAGGCCCATCAGTTTTTGTCTTCTGGATAAACTCTTCTTCTGACTTGAGGTACTCTTGGAATGTTGTAAGACCGGGGCCAGATGCTGTCATCTCCCGTGTCTTCTTAGCAACGTCTAAAACACTGGACGGAAGAACTGAATCGAACGGAGTGAATTGTTCCGGCTGATCATCTGCAATATCATCCCCCGGCTTGTTGGGAAATATGCGTTCTTTTGGACCTGCTGTGAATACGGTTTCAGCCATTATATAGCACCCATGTTTCTAAAGTTTTGTAGCTCTTGTGTAGAGAAGATGCGACCTGTACCACTCTCGACGAACAAGCCCCCCATGATTCTTTGGGGTGACCCAGAACTTCTCTTAACTTTAACTTCAAATATTTTCTTAGCTCTAGCTACACCACTTGGGAATTGATCAATAGCGGGAATGTAAGCGTACATCCCTGTAGTCAACGGGCTGTTAAATCCATTCTCCGCAATTGTTTCTTGATACTGTTCTATCAAGTCTAAATCCATTGTGCTTTTTATCAGGAGAGGCATGTGTTTAAGAGCTTTCATCCTACGAACTTCATCATTTGTAGGTTGAAAGAATTGATCCCCTTGTTTGAATCTAGAAATAAACCCAAAGGTTCTTTCTTGACGGATTCGATTGTCTTTTGTTTTGTCTAAAAGACCATTAATTACTGCTTTTTGTACAAGTCTGGGGGCTGTTAGATCACCCAGCACTGCTTCCATAGCAGCAGCAAAGTCTCTTTCAGAGATACGACCAGATGGGTCCATTGTCTTAGCATACCCATACGCTAACGTAACAGCAAGAGATGCCATCTTAGCATTTGATTTAGCAAAGTTGCCATCTAAAAACGCATTCACTTGTTCCTCAACGCCCTGTCTATTTTGTTCAGCAGATATACCCCCGTCATCTTGGAAATCAACAATGTCAAATCTACCCACTAATCTTGCTACACCTGATGCTGTAGTTTGTAATAGATTACCTTCCAGAAAAAATAAATTCTGAAAAGCAGCGGTAACATTGTCAGCGATACGGGCTTGTGTTCCCATCCTTTCTAAAAGAGATAGTGCTTGAACCAATTGAGTTTCAAAGTCTGAAGCATTCTTCAATGCTTTTCCTACGTCTTTTACATCAATCCGTCTGCCTGTAACGTGTCGCAGATACGATTCAAACACAGTCGAATTGACACTTGCTTGCATACCTTGAGGTTTAAATCTTTTAGGTATATCTCCGTTCATATTTGCAGCAATTACATCTAGCTGGTCGTCTCTGTCGTGTACTTGAAGACGACCTAAAATAAATGCTGCAGATTGCATGTTTGGTTTGGTTTTATCAAACAGCTTGTTTTGATACATTATATTTGCAGCGTTAATTAATTTGAACGGGTCTTGTGCTGTGGGGTCTACCATGTTGTAGAACCCTTCATCAGTGTTTAAAAGTTCAGCAGGTGTTGTTCCTAGTGCTGTTGCAAAATCTACCATAGGCTGAGAAGCGTCAAGGACAAGCGTTGGGGAGAATCTTATTTGACTTCCATCCAAAGGAGTCGTGCCATCATCTGCAGTTTGAGCAGGAAGCATTGGCTGGGAATCTACAGTCCCACCTACACGGGGTATACCCAATGTATCATGTACAACTTTAGCCACAAAGGGAAGTGCGTTATACACACTGGGTATTCTCTTGGCGTAGTTGGTAACGGTTGGAGCTTTTGCAGCCATCAAGCCGCCTTGCTTTGTAGCAGAGTTATTTTCGTGATCACGAACTATAGCTTCTGTTACTTTTTTTTGAAATGTCTGTTTCATTTCTGCAGACATGGTACTGAAAGCTAATTTCAAGTCGTCTTCAGTTTCATAGTTAAGTCGTGTGAGCCAGTCTAGTGGAGCTTTTTCTAATGTCTCATCAGTTTCAAAAGCAAGAACCTCTTCACCAGCAGGGTTTGTATACACCGCTCTGTGTTTATTTACAGCATCTAGAGTAGAAGATATTTGAACAAGCGTATTCATTGCTGCACGCTCTTCTTCCGTATCTATTTTATAGTTTTTGTTTTGTAAATTCTGCAACGCATTAACTTGACTAACAATTTTTCCAGCCGTTCCCCGCCGCGCACCCTTGTCGTCTAGCTCGTTTATACCTGCAATCTGTGACTGCATAAAGTTAAGTAGATAGTTTTCCTCTTTAGCAGCGACGCCAGCCACATATGATGACTGTAGTCCTCTTAGTCTTATCTGGTCTATAATTGCATTCGTGTCAGTTGTATCTGTGGGTATTCCTGCACTAAGTTGACCTATCATAACAAGTCCCTCAGCAGGTGACTTATCAAGCAAATTTCCTACTTGTGTATAAACCTCGTTTTTGATTGCAGTGTAGTCTTTAACAGGTTTTGGAATTGCCTTCAAGTAGCGGTAAACAGATGTGTTAGTTTGGTTGTTGGCATCAAACATAGCAATAAGGGGCAGAGCTTTCTTGTAATCTCCGCTTACATCTTTTATAAGTGCCGTATCTTCTTTTGACATTTTTCCTGTTTGAGAAGCTATCATAGCCATAAACATAGGCTGATCACCATACGCATCAGTAACTCTATTATCGTTCAACAAAGAAACTGCTCTTCCGGGGTCATCCTTTATTGAGTCAAGTATCGACTTTTGGTCAGCATTAAACATAGAGGCTTTTGAAGCAGACGCAAATATACTTGCCTGATCGTAAACGTTTAGTCCCCGATACAAGGGCAGCATTCCGGGATTTGTTATAACATTTTTAGCTATATCCGAATCCCCTGAAGCTAAACTTACAAAGTTAGTCATGCCAGTTTTCATCTGATCGGCTTTAAGTTTTGCCGCTTCAGCTTCAGCCTTCTTCTCTGCAGTTTGGCCCGCAACTACTAAGTCAGTAACCCCTGATAAAATTCCAAAAGTAATAGCATCCATTAGACTACATCCTCTTCACGCGGGGGCTGCACAAATCCTTCTTCTTGTGGTGGTGCAGGTTGATCCATTCGTTCCATCATTTCTTGTTCGGTTTGTTTTGCACCATCAATTCCCATACGAACTGACTCATTTACTTTCTCACGAAGTTGGCTAAACAAGCTAGGGTTGTTCTGTTTCAAGAGATTGAAGTAGTCTGTATCATTCATACGTTGCTCGTCTAGCGGGTCGTCTCTTTCAAACATCTTGTAGGGAACGCCCCTCTCTTCTGCAAGGTACCCAATGTACATAGCTAGTGGACCTTTAGCTAGGAGTCCGGCGTCCAGTGAGAACTTACCACTTTCAAAGTTATTGATGACCCAAGTTTCTACTATGCTTTCCACAGAGATACCTGCAACAAGCAGCTTGAACATCTCATCAAGAAAGATGGGATCGTTGTCTAGCTTGTCTGTCGCTTCTTCCAAAATAACTTTTACATCGACTTCTTCCGGGGGATTACCCCACGGCCATTTTGAGTTGTCAGATGTTAAAGATATGCCGGGGGGTGCGGCACGAAAAGGATCGTCACTTTCGATGCTGCCTCTTCTAAGAGTTTGTTTATCTGCACCCTTCATGTAATCGCACTCCTAAATCTCGCTCTTGATCTGCTAGATGCCCTTGCACTACCTACGTTTACCCCCATATCGTAGCCCTGCATAACATTAGGACTAGCAGGTATTCGCCCACTTCTACGGACAGCAGCAGTATCTCGTACTTGTTGTAGCGTGTTATCACTTAGTTGTCTTTGTGCCATTGACCTCATTGCTACTTGTACATTTTCAGGGTACAAGGCTGCTCTCATACCGTAAGGAGATTCCATTTCCATAGGTCTAGCACGGGCTGCGCTGGTGCGAAAACCCCTGAAGTCAGGTTGCATAAAGCCCTGACTCTGTTTTTTTTCATCATCGTCATCCCCACTGAGCGCACTGTACACTTGCGCTCCCTTTTGAAGAAGATCAAATCCATCACCAAAAAAGGACGTAATTCCTGAAAGTAAATCACCTATCATTTTACCAATTACCTATTATCTTAACAATATTATTTGCAATCGTTGACTTTTGCTGCGAGTCTAGCATCTTATCTGACGCAGCAATTTCCATAGCCCTAAGAGCTTGTTCGTGAATCCTTTGCTTTCCACTCTCAGCAGAAGTAAAGTTAAACGTTGCGTTATCACGATACTTTTGCCACAGTTGATTTAGAGAAGTCTGACTTGCATTGAAAGCATTTTGCACGTTTATTCGGTTTGTTTCATTCAAAGTAGCGGTGTTAGATGTGTTTATTTGTCTGCGCCACATAGCGTTAGACTGATCAACGGCAAACTGCATGTTAGCATTGAACTTGTCTCGCTGATCTGCCATAGAAGCATTAAACTCTTTGAACGAGTTTGCTTGGTTGTTGTTGTATTGCTTAACAGCTAGGTCACGATTTATGTTTGCGGTATCAATTTGAACACTTAACTCTGTAAAGAACTCTTCAACTTGTAGCTCATTCTTTGCGTTTATTTGTAAACGAGCATTTTCAGCAGCAGCTTCAGTTAGGGCGGCTTGAGTTTGTGCGCTGTATTTAATTGCGTTGCTTTGTTGTTGTGCGTCCAACTCTTTTAAGTCTATAGACAGAAGAGCTTGAGAGTTACTAATCATACCCTTAGTACGGGCATCTGCATTTTGTCTGTCTAGAGTAGCAACTTGTAAAGCGTTCTGCAGTGCCGCTTGTTGTTGGTTGTCCAGATTTTTTAATTGAATAGCTTGGTAGGCTTTTGCATCTTGGGCTGCAATAGTAACTCCAGACTCCATCACTGCTTGAGTGATAGCTGCAGCAGCCATAGACGATGCTCCCAGACCACGCTGCTGCATAATTGCTGTTGCTTTACGAATAGCTGGAGATGCCCACGGGGGAGAAGGTTGTCCCGGAGCCAAGCCGGTAAGAAGCTGACTAAGCTGAAATTGTACAGTAGCTTGTTGATCTAAGTTTTGATTTGCTGCAGTAGCCATTGCACCTGCAGAAAGAGTATTGTTAGATATAGCGTTTACATCAACAAGATTGTTAGGATTAAAGTTTGATGTTGCTCCCGCAAAAGACATATTGTCAACGTCAGACTGTGCGGAGGCGGTGGTAGTTACCTGCCCAACACTGGGGTCTTTTACCGGAGTAGTTAGAGTTCCTATCTTAGTAGGGTCCACTATATCAGGGGTAACAGCCGTAGCCGCTCCTAGTATGTTTCCAGATGTATTAGTTAGGTCTTCTCCTGATTGAGCTTGTTGAAGAATGGGCTTTACTTCTGTGGCAGCAGTACCCGCAGTCGAAGCAATATCTCTAGTCGCTTGCTCCAGTTCAGCCATTGTTTGCTGGCTTTGAGCAGGAGTTGGGGGTGTTACGCCAGTAGTTACTGGGGCTGGTCCTGTCCCCTGTACAGCCGTACCCTGTTGCTGTTGCGTTCCTGTAAATTGTGTTGCCATAGATTAATCTCTCTGTAACGCACGGTCTAGCTTGTCTTCAACCCGATGTAGTGCTTCCATAACCCGACTCATGTCTTCCCGAACCTCACTACGAGTGACGTACTCCTCACGAGTACGGTTGAGAAGAATCTCTATGCGCTTCTGTTCCTTTGTCA
>Ga0209535_1003042_pt1 | contig 10830 bp, 8 predicted proteins | sample LinPmetageLP28_FD_184041 | JGI IMG/M metagenome (GOLD analysis project Ga0209535, IMG submission 184041) | Marine viral communities from the Pacific Ocean - LP-28 (SPAdes) (version 2) | ecosystem: Environmental > Aquatic > Marine > Oceanic | place: Pacific Ocean | collected 2009-08-22
TTTAATAATCAAAGTCTGATGTAAAAAATTTTCCTAATATATTGTCGTTATAATATAAATCGGGATTTTCCAACACTTCAAGCTGAAATAGGTATTTAGTTTCCAAATATGTTAGCTGTTTTTTGTTAGAAGCGGTTTGAATAATTTGTTTTCTCAAATCTTCCAGCGTAACTTCTCCTTTAGTAATTTGGTTTTTAAGATGCTTATTGGAACCATAATATTTCTTCCAATCGCTTTCTTTTTGAACTATTTTAAATGTCTTCCTTCTCCCCCGTCCCGTCTGTTCTGAGAGTTCAACTTTAGTGAGTTTTTTCTTTTGATTGTGGTATAAAACTTTTTTACCCACATATTTTTTCCCCTCGGGGGTAATCACTTCATATATAAATCCAAACGTATCCGATGGAAATTGTGATATATCTGTGATTTCTTTTCCATTATATAACCAATTCATATTTTATTTTTAGGGATTTTCTAACGCTTCTATTCTATCTGTTAATTCTTGGATTGATTTTAATAATAAAGGAACTAGTTTTCCTTCATTTACTTGCATAGGTTTAAAATTATCATCTCCATAATTACTATTAGAAGCAGCATTCTCATCCTCATAGGAAGTTACAGCACGTGGGTATAATAAATTTAATTGTTGGGCTTTAAATCCAATCTGAGTATCACTTCCAGATTTCCATTCAAAATTAATGACATCTATTTGATTTATAATAGATAAAGCATCTTCTGTATAATTAATAATATTATTTTTCAATCTAATATCAGAGGTAGTTCCTGTTATATCCCCTGTAAAAGTTAAATCCCCAAAAGCAGTAGTTCCTTGTCCACGAATTTCACCCATCTGACTTCCACCATCTCTTTGGAAATCTATAAAATTAGTAGTTGTTGCTGGGGTAGCTTCTAGTCGCAGTATAAATCCTTGAGGATCAGAAGTATTATTGTTTTGGAATCTGGCAATTTGTTCACCATCCTCGGTGTTTTTAACCACAGCAAAAGCTTCCGCTTTAAGAGAAGTTCCAATAGTAACTTGTCCACTAGAACTCATTATTAAAATATTGGTGGGAGTTACATCTGAAGGAGATGTAGCATATCCTATTCTAAATTCATTCCCATCGGTTTCACCAAAATCTCCAAACATAATTTGAGGATGTTGACTATTATCAACTCCTATTTTGACAAAATTATCAATACCTCCTTCTATTAATACATGAGGATCACCACTTCCTGAGATGTGAATAATTTCTAAGGGTGTAAAATCTGTAGGAGCCGAACCTTCTGATATAGCTAGAAGATTAGAAACTTCTCTTATTTTAGTTGATACACTAGCATTAGGTGCAGTACCGTTTAAAGTAATCATACCATTATCTGTAGTACCTGTAAGAGTTAAAGCACCATCTGCACCTGAAGTACCTGAAGAACCTGATGAACCTGAGGAACCATCTGCACCTGAAGTACCTGATGATCCACTTGAACCTGAGGAGCCTGAAGAACCATCTGCACCTGAAGTACCTGATGAACCACTAGAACCTGAGGAACCTGAAGAACCATCTGCTCCTCCCGTTTGGGTTCTTACAGAGCCACCTTGTAATACTAATATAGTATTTTGACCTGTAGTAGAATCTAAATCTGAAAAAGTTACTGGACCCTCTACTGAAAGACTTCCACTTATACTTATATCATAATCTTCAGCTGCTGTTAAAGCATCTACAGATTGAGTAACTTGGGAAGCAAATAAAGTACTTCCATCTGCAATTCCGGTATTTGATAATGTTTTTGCCATTTTATCTGTCTATATTGATAAATATTGTAGTATCTGTAGTTTGTGAAGTTGGTAAAGGTTGAGATAATTTACCTACTGCTATTAATTCTTGATCTTCATTATATAATCCTACAGTAGTAACAAAAGGTGAAAAGCTATCTGTAGTAACAAAACTTTTATATTCTTCACTCCCAGAGTCATATGAATTATTACGGAGGGTTGGGTTTAAAGAATAATTAAATTCATTAGTTTTTAAAGTACATTTATATTGAGTTTCATATATATCAAATGAAGAACTAAAGGAACATGTAATATTATTATCTGTAGCAAAATTAGACACAAAATTTATATCTAAAGCGGGGCCATATACATCACTTCCAAACACAGCTCCTCCATAAGTAGCACCCCCATCATCCCCCGGACTACCATTACTTGTTATTATAGCTAATCCTTGGTTATATATAATATTTCCACATATATTATTATTATATCTTAAATTACCTTCACCATCATCCGTAATTTTAATAGGAGACCCTCCACTTGAAGATTCTAATAAAAAAGATTTTGGTTGAATTCTGTTACCATATAATTTAGTAGGGATTGAAAAAACTCCTACATAATCATTAGAACTCGTAGGAAAGTATTTTTCAAAATACAAATCAGATTGGGGTTCATTTAAAAAACTTCCTGACTCAGTAGTTGAAGTTCCATTAGATCCCGAAGTTAAGATAAAATTACTATAATATAATTCTTTTATTGAATTGTATATTAAGTATTGATATTCAGTTGATATTTCTCCTGTGGTTGCCCAAGAATTAGGATTAAAATTAATCTCTCCAGTATTACGACTTAAGAATATATCAACCCCACCATCACTACCTGTTATTTCTGCTGTACCCTCATAGTAAAATTTTTTATTTACTTCAAAGGGGGTAATTGTAATATCCGAAGAAAGGAGTTTTTTGTAAGTGCTCATCCATTAGAAATCTAACTTAACTCTTACAAGAGCTTCTTTAGTAAAATCTTTTTTTAATGGCTTGCTTAGTTTAGCTACTGCTAATAATTCATTAGCATCATTATATAATCCTACAGAAGTTATAAAAGTTTGAGGGGCATTAATAAAATTAGTATAAAGAACCTCACCAGTTGATCCACTTATAAATGAAGGATTTTCAGAATAATTGTATTCAGAATTTCTAGCTCTAATGAAAAGGAAATCTGAAGTAATATTTTCTTGACTATTAAGTAAAAAATTAGCCTTCCCAACCCCTGTAGTACCTGATCCTGAAACTACTTCAAAAATTGCTCGGTTGTTGTCATCATCTCCATTTGTTTGATATCCAACATCTAAAGCTATACCTCCATCGGCTTCAGGAAGTTCTAAAGCAGGAGCATTTAATAATAAACATCCAATATCTGGGAGGAATAAACCATAAGATCCTGATATAGTCATACCATTAGATACAGCACTTGCAGGAGTATCCCCCTCACCTATAGCATTTCCATTAGATCCTGAAACCAATTGGAATACTCTTCCCGCTTCATTAAAAACTGTAGTACTAACATCTCTACTATTATCTGTTAAGGTAATAAACCCTGCACTCGATGATAAAACTAAATTCATTGTACCTGGAAAAATGCTTCCTTTATATTTAGATCTTTCTACACTTAAAGCAAAAAAACTTTGAGTAACAGGTGTTACACCTCCAAAAATAAAGTTATTATTTTCATCTCCTAAAACAATATTTTGAAATTGACCAAAAACTGTAGATGAAGGAGACTTACCATTCTGCCCAGGATCATAAAGTATTGATCCTGATCCTGCTGAGTCTCCAAATGCTACTGCAAATTCAACAGAAGCAGTATTTGAAGTATCAGGATTTTCACTGTAGACATTTAAGTAATAATCTCCACTACTCCCTGCTTCTTGAACTGAAGAAGTAAAAAATGTAGTAATTGAAGGGGAATTACCACTCCATGCACCCGCAGTGATACTGTCGGCACTAATCAAAAAATCCTCAGGATCTAATCTTTTAAATGACATCTATTTATGTTGTTTTAGTTATAGTTACTGGGATGGTTATTCTTGCTCCACTGTCTCTACCTACAATTTGTAAAGTAGTATTTAATTGAGTATTAGAACCAAATAAAGTATTTACAGTAGTAGCAGTTAAATTAATGGTAGTACCTACAACTGTTTTAGAAACATTTGTTCCTATAGTTTGTGTTTGATTTAAAGCCTCAGCCTGTTCTGTATTGATTCCAACTCCATTAAAATTACTTAAAGTTCTTACATCAGCTAAAGTAGCTGTATAACCACTGGTTTCAAATATTTGGTTATTACCTAAATAATTTAAAGTTTGAGGAGTAATAGCTAAAGACGCACCTTGTTTCAAAGTAATTGCAGCAAACCCTGCATCAAGTACTGGCATTTTAGCTGTTCCTCTAGGCAAAGTGGTTAATTTATATTTTAAATTTTGAGTAGTTTCGGGAAAAGCTTCTAATAGAGGCATATTTTCCAAAGCTTGCCCATAAAAAGCACTTCCTGAAGGATGGGTTGGATTATATAAAGTGTAATCTATTTCATCATCTGCTAAAGCAAATTGTGTAATTTTAAAAGATCCATCACCTCTAGCCAATAATTCTCTTCCTTTATTAGTTAGAATTGCATCTATTGTTACTATTGAATTGTTTAAATATCCCATTGGTATGTGTATATACTATAAATATTAATAAATTAAGTTTCTATTATCCCTGCTTTTTTTAACTCAAAAATTAGTTCATCTTCCTTTTTTAATAAAGCTTCCGAGGGATATTGGGGAGTAATAATCCCCCTAAATGCTTGATCTACTCCTGCAGTATTTTCTTTTTGTTTATCTATGATAAGATATCCACCATCTTGACTTATTCTATAATGAGTAAAATGATTTAATTGAGTACCTATACTTCCTTCTACAGCAATAGTCTCAGTATTTACAGCAGGAGTAATATAAACTATAGATACACTATCACTATTAGTCTCAGTTCTTATAACTTTATGAACTTTATTAGGATTATATTCAAATCTGATTTCATCCCCCGTTAAAAATTGAAGGGGTTGTTGGATGGGGTTAAAAGTATTTCCATCACTATTAGGATCAAAAGCATCACTAGCAGTACTGAGTCTTTGAATGTAAGTACCATTAGAAAAATTTGTAAAATCTGAAGATGCTGTTAAAGCAGAGTAGGCATTATTAAAATCATTACTAGCGATCCCTGATCCTGAGATATTATTTACTCCTTCCCAATAAGAGGCAGTAGTAGCATTAACTCCCATTATTAAACCATCTCCAGGTGGGGTTTCTTGTTGAAAATTGAATTTTAGATTAACTAATGAAACTTCTGTATCAGTTTGAGTAGCCCCTCCACTTCTAATTACTTCAGCATAAATTTTATCTCCTTGTGAAAAATCTTTAAAGTTGAAAAAGACGGTGGAGTTATAAACAAAATTTTGTGGAGCTATAGGTTGAGCGGGTACACTGCTAACAAAAGATTGCCCTCCTAAAGTTTGTATAGACTCGGATCCTCCAACAGGATCCCTTTTAATATTAATTTGTACAACTACTTCATTCCCCGCATATACGTCATTTACATTTAATCTAAATGAAAGTTGAGCAGACAATCGAGTACCAGCTAATAATGTAGATTGTACAAACTCCCATTCATCACCATCCCAAGAAACCCATTCGTTAGTTCCTGCAGATTGAGAAATAGGTGTAAGACTAGTACTTAAAGATATTTTTTGATCTCCATCATTTTCTAAAGTATTATCATCTGAGCCATCACCTCTAAGAGTAGCAGATATATTTTGTGCACTTCCTACTAATTGCCCTCCTACACTATTAAAACTCATAGTAGTTATATACTCATCATTATTTTTCCCATATTCAGTAGTTGAAATTAATTGTAGAGTACCTATATCATATATAAAATTATCTCCTGTTAAATTTTGATTTAAAACAGTAGCATTATCTGCTCTTACTTGACAAATTTTACCTTTTTCAAAATTTTGGGTTGCATTAAAAGCCGCTGGGGAGTTAATAACAGGTCTTGAAGTTTCAAGATTTGAGTTTACTATATAACTTAATCTGAATTGTGTTTTATCTATTATCTCAGGGCCTGTAGAACCTGCTTCATCAAAGACTGCAAAAAATTCTTGATTTTGTGAAGCTACAGGAAGTCCCCCAGCAACCCCCGAAACATTTTCCCCAGTTTCTTGAGATAGTTGATTTTGAGCTTCTATTAATTCTTGTTTAGTATATGTTGTATAATTTGGCATATTATCTCTCAGTAGTCATATTAAAATTCACAGAGGACACACGTGTTCCATTATACCTATTATTAATCCATGAATTTTGGCTGTAATTAGAATCTTGTACTGCTGCTCTTAAAGCAGCATCATTCTTTAACGCATCATAATTAACGGGAATTGTTGAATTTGTACTATAATCTACATCTTGATAGACATTAGAAAGACGGCTATCTGATACATTATTTAATAAAGGATAATCTCCTAATAGGTTAGCTTCTTGGTTAGTAATGCTAGGGTCGTTAATGATTTCAAAATTCATACTTTGTCCTCCTCCTCCATCACCTGGATACCACTCGTTACTATAATTAGAAACGTTATAAGGAGTTATAGTAATTGTTGTGGAACCATTACCTGAGACGGAGGGACCTTGGGAGATGCTTTCAACATGAAAAGGATAAACATTGCCATCCCCATCAGTTTTAATATAAAGGGTATCCCCAGCTTTATATGTCGTATTAGGATATGTTACAAGATAATTAAATCTACTTACACCATTTCCATCTTTACCATCAAGTGTTATTTTTGTTACAGATATTAAACCATTAACAGTATTTAATTCATAACCTGCTACCCCCTGATTAAAACCTGGGATAGTACCTTGGTAAATAGTATCATAAGGAGCTATAAATCCAGTATTAATATTAGCACTTTCTACTACTCTAGTATTATTCAAATCCCCATTAGTAACTAACATATTACTTCCACTTAATTCCCCATTATAAAACTCATCTTGAGTTGATTGGTTAATTACTAAAGAACCCGAAAGTGTTTCAATTTGGTAATTCCAACTTTGGGTTATTTGGGGAGAAACTCCATTTTTAAATTCATTTGAAGAGGTTGGAAAATTTAAAGCATCGTATGTTCCCGCTTGTCCTCCTTTTGTAAATCCTGAATTTATAGACCCTGTATAATACGATTGGGTTACTTCAGTTATAGGAGGTCTTTGTTTATTTCTTTCAAGAATGTGTTGTTTAATAACCACTCCTGTTGTTAAGCTTGCTTTAGCAGGAGTAAAATCTTGTATCATTTTAAATAAAGAATTATCAAAATACTTTATTAATTTAACAAAATCTACCCAATCATAATTTTTATAATATTTTTTAAAGTAAGTATCTCGTAGATAATCCAATTGGGGATATGAGGTGACAGACTCCATGATTTGACGGGGGTCTCCAATATACTCCCCTATATTAAAGTATCCCATGGATGAATTAATATCATCATTAATTTTATTTTGGGGAGAAAAAGCTATTTCTAATAAGTTATTATCATTAGTATAGCTTTGACTTGCATGGGTTAAATAATTTTGTTGTATGCTTCTTAAAGGAGATAAAGTGTTTCCTGAAAGAGATAATTCTTTTAATCTAACCTTATCAGAAACACGATTTTTTATCCCTACCGAAGGTTGATTTGAATAAATAAATTCAGTTTGTGGAATAAAAATTAAATCTGAAGGAGTTGAAGGTGTAGTTCTATCACCTATCATATAATTACTATCACTTTGGAAAGAACTAGTAATATTAGCTAAAGATCCTGTTACTTTAGGATGTATTGAAGTTAAACTACCTGTGTTAGTAATTAAATCACTTCCTAAGGGAGCTCTAAATGCTAAATTATCTGCTGAAGATGAAAAATTTATCCCCTTAATTGAATAAGGGTTCATAGCATAATCAAGAAATGTAAATTTATCTATAACTTCATTATAAAATCTTACTTCTTGAAAAGAACCTGTTAAACCATAATATACATCCCCTCCTAATGTTAATCCATTCTGATCTTTAGCGGGAATATAGAGGATAGGTGTGCCTATAGTAGATATCCAACTCGCAAAGGTATCAACTACAGTTTTACCTGTAGTAAACCCAATTTCAAACCCATCACTTCCATTATATATGGAGTTTGCAATTCTAAAATCAACAGTAGCATTAGTAGCCACCCCAGTTCTTGTAACTAAAACATCCCACCAATCCCCATTATAAAAAGGAGCACTTAAAGTTGCTAATTCAGTAGTATTATCCCATAAAGTTAAAGTAGCATAATCATTAGAAGATGAAGGGATGGAACCACCATATGAACTACTAGTATAACCTGAACCTGTATAAGCTAAAGTTATATGAAAAGGTTCCCCATCTTTAAAATTAACTAAACTATACTCATCCCCTTCAGGTAAAATATTATCTGGTTTAAATCTGAAGATTAAAGATTGAGGGTTATCACTAAAAGAATCCCATTCTGTATTTAAAGTCCAAGGAGCACTTATAGCGTTAGATATACTAGAACCACTATTGTATACACTATAGTTAAATTTATTTTGAAAATAATTATAAGAGTTTCTTTTCTTCTCTTCTCCTCCAAATTCAGATATGCCTAAAATAGTATCAGGTATACCAAAAGTATTGATGAGAGTTCTTAAACCTGCAATACTACCTTTTTGTTTTAGTAATAAAGGTAAATTGTGAAATATCCTTTTATATATTTCTTTATTAATATTATCAGGAATGCTAGGGTCATTAGAAGCAGATACTATATTTTCAATAAGATAAGATCCCGTAGGTAAGGTAGTTCCTCCTCCGGGGTTAATCCCTGTTAATGAATATAAAACATCATCTGAGGAAAAGTTGTTTTGATATAAATTAACTCCCATAGATTTGATAGCATCTGCTACAATATCTTTTGATATACCATATGCTAATCTATTATCAGCATCAAATCTATTAGATACATCTTTAGTATATGCCCAAATATCATCAAAATGTTGTCCTATCATATCCATAAACAATAAAAATTGAATATTTCTAGAATCATCTTGTACATAAGATGGAAGAGAATTTACTAAACTATCAACATTTTCTAAATCATATGCTGATCCTGAGTTAGTTGCTTGGTCTTCTAACCAGCTAAGTGCTTCAGTACTTCCTGTACTAGCTAAAACATAAGGATAAGTAGTATTAGTTTTAGGATATATATTAAGAGAACCTGATGAATAGTATTGGTAGTGTTCAAATTCATCAAAGTTTTCTATAACATTTTCTATTAAGTTTTGATAATAAGCTACACTACCTGATTTTTGCGCCCCAGTAACAGCATCTAAATCTCCTAATTCAGATGAATAATTTTCAATAAGATCTACTTTATAATAAAAATTTCTAACTCTTTGTTCTGCGGAAGAAAAATAGATAAAATCATTAAAATCCGAATAGTCAATATTAGGGGTAATCCCTTTATTATTTAAGATATTTTTTAATTGATAAAAAGATCCCGAAAATAAATCATTACTATTATTTGAATTTGATAAAGTAGCTTTATCAATAAAAACAGTTGAATTATTAGTTAAATCAGCTTGGTTTAAATTAAAATTAGGACCTCTTAAACTAGTGGGTAAAGGAACAGGTATTACTCGGGGGGGGAAATTGACATTATAAGATACTTCCTCGGCAGTTTGAAGAATAATAACTAAAGTATCTTTAATTATAAATTGTGAATCTAAAGGTTCATATAGTTTTATTAAAACTGTATATTGATCTTGAGATGTATTGTCAATTAGTATATTATTAGCTAAAAATATATTATTATTCCCAAAGTTTAATTCAAAATCTTCAAAATAAGGAGAATTTTCTAATTCATCTCTAAAATCATTAACTAATTTTTCTAATAACGAATCCGAGATATTATTATTTGCAATTCTTATTTCAGTTCTATCTGAGCTAATTTCTTTTATATAAAAAGGATTATCTTGAGATGATGAGATTTGATTTCTAATAAAGTTATATACTACAGTATAATTCCCCTGTTCATACCCATTCTTAATCAAATCTTTCTCAGGATCTACATTAACTGTAGAAATAGCATCTTTTTTAGTATTATAATCTAAAGTTACAGTATAATCAATATAATTATAATTAATAAACTCAAAAAGATTTTGTTCATTGTATATAGAAAATTCAACTAAATCACTTTTAGGTTGGAATTGAGAAATAACATCAAAAGATGAAATTAAATTTAAATCCTGTTCAGAATAATTTTCTACTATATCAGTTGATATTTTATTTACTGTAACCTCAGCCATTAAATGTGTTTTGTGCTAATTCAGCATTAGCTTGTTGAAGTTCTATTAAATCTGTTTGAGATTGAAGTAGTTGAGTTCTTAAAGAATTAATTTCCACAACAAGAGCACTTATTTCTCCATTGGTTTGGTCATCACCCACATATTCTGAGCTTTGTTGGATCAGAGTATTATGAGAATTAATCCCAGTTTTAGGGATGTCAAAAAATAACTGATTATAATACTCAAAAAATTGTTCTACTGTAATGATATCTTCTTCTACTATAGGGGGAAGCGAAAGTAGTTCATTAAATGAAGTATCAATAGTTTTTAAATAATCATTTTTACTATAAACCTTTCTATTTAAATTTATTCTTTGATTCATCCGTTAACTATTTTAAAATAATAATTATTATCTAAAATTAATACTTCATTTCCTATAGGTGCTTTTAATAAAATCTGATAATATCTTTCAGGTTCTAAACCTTTCATATATAAATCAAAATAACTACTAGTAGCATCAGCACTAATCCTAGTATAATCATTATCAAAATCTATAACAAACTCGTTAGTATCTAAATCTTTAACAGCATATGATGAAGAAATAGGTAAATAATTTTGGTTTAAATAAATTGATGAAGTTTGATAAGTTCTTGTTGGGAATTGAGGGCG
>Ga0209535_1003044_pt1 | contig 10828 bp, 3 predicted proteins | sample LinPmetageLP28_FD_184041 | JGI IMG/M metagenome (GOLD analysis project Ga0209535, IMG submission 184041) | Marine viral communities from the Pacific Ocean - LP-28 (SPAdes) (version 2) | ecosystem: Environmental > Aquatic > Marine > Oceanic | place: Pacific Ocean | collected 2009-08-22
GTGTAATCTGTTAGGAAGAGAATCTGGGTTAGAAGTTTCTTTCTCAAACTCTTTAGCCATCTCAGGCTTATTAGTATACATCCATCTACGTTGTGCTTTACTTTTGAATGGCATAATTAATTAAATAAATCGTCTAAATCTAAGTCTAAGTCAAGGTCTAAATCTAAGTCTAAGTCAAGGTCTAAATCTAAATCAAACATATCGTCTAATGTGGTTTTTTTCTTTTTGGATTTATATACACCTGTCGGAGGCTTGTCTTTTCCTTTTATTTGATAATCAGAATAATTAAATAGCCTTAATATGTCTTCACCTATATTTTCTGTTTCCCCATTATAAACTTTTTCAATATTGTTAATCCATCTTTGTGAAGTAGTTAAAGGAAGTCCAGCTTCATTTATAAACTTAAAAAGCTCTTTATAAACTTTTTGTTTTTCTTCATCTGTTTCTGCGTAAACTATTTTATTTGCAAGACCTGAAAAAGATGTAACAATTTCAAAGAAGGGAACTGAAGTATCTTCTTTATACCAAGGTTTATCTTGTAGAGCATCAGCAAATTGAGTTAAAACAGGTCCTAATATAAATAAACCATTTAAATTACCAACTGTTAAAGCTCTTATGATGTCTTCACTATCATCATCTCTTCTATCTCTTAATAGACCTGGAAGTCCTAAAGTCATATATTGAAACAACACAGGCATAACAGCATGATAAAAAGCAAAAGTCATAAAGCTATATCCCGCACCTGGGGCAAACTCATTCACCTCTCCCATTCTTTTACGTTTTAGAGCTCTTCTTAAATTTCTTATAGCTATTATTTCTTTTCTTAAATATTGTTTTGGGGTAGTTAAAAACATATTTAAAGCTCTAGAGTAAGGGTCTCTATTTTGAAAAATATCTCTGTCTTGTAAATCATACGACTGCTGAGTTGACTTGACATCTTTTTCAAACTTTCTTATAGCATGGTCAATAGCTTGTTGCTCAGTTGCGTTTGGGTTTTCTTCTTTAAATTTAGCTTTATAAAAAGAATAATTTGGTAAGCCTCCAAGCATAATAGCCGTTCTATCTGCACTTTTAATCATACCCATTAAAAAATTAACAATCCAAGTTTTAGGTCTGTTGGGTATAAAGCTTTCATATCTTTCAGGATTATAAGTTTCAATGGTTTTTAATATATCTCTTGCTTCTCTGTCTTGAAGATACACTGAATTTTCACTTACCTCTTTCCATATTGATGCTTGCTGTTTTGTGTTTTTTGCTGCATACTTAAACCAATTTGCTACGCCTACTTCTGGCTCAATCATAAATGTAGGTATAGAAGTTAACTGTTTTATTGCTATAGCAGGACTTAAAGCTAATCTAGATATAGAAAATACATCATTAAAGAAGTTAAAAAATCGAGCTCCTTTGTTACTCATTTCTGTAATCCCTTTTGTTGCTATTTTATTAATCATAGCATCTATTAAGTTATAAAACTTTTCTCCATGTAAACTTTTGATAATAGTTTCCACATTTTTATTTGTAAATAATCTACTTATTCTTTGTAGGTTTTCTGCATAAGCATCAAAATACTCCATGTCATAAGTATACTTAACCATGTTCTGCGTTATAGATTGAGGAATTATTTTTTTTATTGAATTTACTCTTTGTTTTGTGTAATTAGGACCTATAGTTGTGTTAAATTGTCCCGTCCCTTTCAACATATCAAACGCTTCTAATTTATCACCATCCCTATATAAAGGCCCTGAATAATATTTATTATAAGGCATATCTGTATAATAAATATTTTTATAAGTTTGATTAAATCGAGCTCTCATTGCTGGGTAAAACTCTCTTATTTGCCAATCTGCAAATGCTCTTACCCTATCATCTAATTTAGAATCCATTTCATCTATTACCTCCTGATAGTTTTCACCATACATATTTTCAAATGTAGGAAGCAACGCAGGGTCTTTGAAATTATTTAACATATAAGCCATCTCTTCTTGAGAATATATTAATTTATTAGCCGATTCAATTTCATCAAGATTTCTTTTATTTACATTATTTTGATTTGCATTATATTCTTTTCTAGCTTTGTCAACTTCAGATTTATTTTTATAAAAAATATTGTCTATTTGATTCATTTGTTTATAAACCTTTCTCCAATTCTTTCCGTAATATTCTTGTATTGTTGTCTCAAATAACGATTTAAACTGTAGTATTCTTTCTTTATAATTTCTAGTTGATTCATTAACTCTTGCTGTCACTATTTGCTGTAACTGCCCTCCAAATACTACACCAGGGAACTCTGCAATCTGGTCTATTAAACCTGTCATATCTTGTGCTGCAGTAAGCCCAATGTATGTATTTGCATCTCTTAAAAACTTTCTTACTCTATCAAAAAATCTTTTAGATACATTTTTTGTTCTTGCTATTCCTTCTCTACTATCAGATATTCTTTGAACATCTTTTTTAAAGTCTTCTGACTCAGGGTTCAGAGATTGATTAAGAGATTCTTTAATAAATACCGCTACATCTTTAGTTAATATTTTAGATTTTTCTGCTTGCAATTCTTGTTGCGCAGCTCTTCCACGTATCATCATGTATTCTAATTGAAGCAAAGTGTTATTAAGATAATCCAGTCTCTGTGCGTCACTATCTTCAAGCAACATTGCTTCATTAAAATTTAAAGCAGTTGTTAAGTCAGACATTTTAATTATAAATTCATCTGGAAGTACACCATCTACAACTTCATTTTTCATTATATCATCTAACTCCTTTCTTATACCAGTTTGAATTTTTAATATATTTTCTGGTAAAGTTTCATCGTTAACCATTAAATTAGCTATAGATTTAATTCTTTCAGCTGTTGCTGAATCTACTTTTCTAGTCCCCTTAAGTCTTCCTGATTCAGTTTTTTCAAATTTAGTTTTTAATATACTTTTTATTTCTTTTAAAACATTTTTATTGTTTTCTATTGTAATAAACTTCTCAATATCTTCAAATATGTTTTCTATATTATTTCCATTTAATTCTGCTGGTGATACTTGTTGAACCTTACGAATCAATTCTATTGTATCTGACTTAGTAAATAAAGTTTTAGGAAGATTTCTTCTCATAAAATTTATTACATCTTGCTGTATTCTTTTGGTTGCTATAGAGCCTTTTTTTCTATTTTGTATTAATTTTTTAGCAATACTTAATTGAGTTTGTAAAGTTTGAGATGGTCTTGGTTCAAGTTTTTTTGATAAATCTATTATCATTTTCGCCTGGATAGTTGATAATTGTTTTCTTGATTTTGTCTCTCCTTTCTCCTTATACATATTAGCTTGAGATGTATACTCTGGCTGCTCCATTAAAAAATTAATTGTTTTATCTGTAAGCTCAGTTTTAGATAAAGGATTTTTCATTTTTCTATTTTCAGCTCTTAATCTTAGTATTTCAGTATTTACTCTAGTAAATAAATTTTTCCCAGCATTTGCACCTCCTTCTAAATTTTTAAAGCTTTCAGGAATTATACCTAAAATTAAAGAGTCAAGTTTAAAAAGTTTTTTTATTTTTTGTACACTTAATTTTTCCCTTCTTCTTAAAGCATCAAAAATTATTTCATCTCTAACACCTCTCTCCCTTAATTCTTTTACTTTATTTTTATAATATGAATCATCTCTTTGGGATTTGGTAGTTCTAAATGGATTGAAAAATCTACCATTTTTTCTTAAAAACAAAGTGTTAACCTTAGACCTATGTAGAGTATATCCTAATGCTTCTGCAGCTTTTCTAAACTGATACTCGTCAACCATTGGGTTAGAAAACCCTTGGTCGTCCATGTTAAATGAGACCGCAACATCTTGTATGGTTTTTGTTCTGCGCTCTATTTGTTGTTTTCTTTTTCTTTTAGGTGGTTCAACTTTCCTTAATCCAACTCCATAAGGAGCAATACTTTGACTTACTCTAGTCCTTGGTTTACCAGCTAATCGGATTGCCATTTCTTTAGGCATCACTTCTCTTGCGTCCAGTTTAACATCCGGGACTCCAATAACTTCACCTAATATTTCAGTAGAGTATGTAGAGTGATTTGAATTGGGAGAAAGACCCGTTGGTTTTAAAACTAACATAATATCATTTTGCTCATAATTATTAGCTTTATAAAAACCATCACGTAAATTTTCTACATCTATATATCCATCTAAACTTTTTACATATTTATGAAAAGATGTACTAGGAGTATTAGCTGTTTTTAATAATGCAACTAGAAACTTTTTTCTTCCTGTGCCAATAACCTTTTCAGTTCCTTTTTCTTTATCAGCAGATTTATCAGTTGATGTATCTTTTCTTAATGATTCCCAACTATCATGCGCATTTAAAGCATCTCTTATTGGTTTGATAGCTGGCTTTTTACCATCAGCGGGGTCTAATGCTTCCGATTTAAATTCTTGATAAGACCCTAAATTATTAGTAATTAAATCATACACTTTTAGATTAAAAAGCAAGCTTAATTGAGGTGAGCCACTTATAATATAAATATAATCAGCTTTATTTATATTTACTTCTAATTCTCCGATTGGCAAACTTGAAGCCCAAACAGCGTTTTCATTTATCCTTCCATCACCGTACGCATAACTTGGTCCAGCATCTAAATCAAATTCACCGCCTATTCCTAACTGGTCAGCAACCCAGAACCAAACTTTTTTACCTGACTTACTAATCTCTGTTGTTAGTTTTATAATATCAATTTTTTTATCAGGTGTTACTAGGGATAATGGGTAGTCTTCTTTGAATACGTTTTTTTGTTGTTTTGGCTTAGGCACTTTAACCTCTGTGGGATTTCCTATCGGGTTTGTTCCGTTATCTAACTCTTCTAAAGTTTTGATATCAGCTTCTGTTATATCTTCGCCTGTAGTTACTTTACTTGATAGAGTGTTTAATAAATCAATTACATCTGAATCTTGTTTTGTAAATTCTGCAAAATTTATATCTATCCCTATAGCTTTAGCAACATCTTGTATAAATTTGATTATTTTATTTTTCTCTGGTTTTGCTAAGGAGTCATAATCAGAAGCCAATATACCCATAAGCTCCGCTAATCTTTCTTCATTCTGTACACTTTGCTCATCATAATTTAAAGCAAAACTATCTATACGTTTAGCTATTTCGCTTTTTTTAGGTAACGCTTTTCTTACAGAAATCATCAACGTGTTTGCTAATTTTGAAACATTTTCATCTGTTTTTATTTTATTAAAAAGTGTTGCATGAAATATTTCATGAGGCACAGTTGTGGCTACAGCTTTATTTAAATCAATATGTATAATGTTTTCATTAGGCACAAACTCACCCTTACTGTTTTTTGTAGCAAATTTTTCATATTCATTAGAGCTCTCATGTAATATTATTTTTGTATCTGGAAAAAGCTTTTGAATTGATTTAGCCCCTGTTTTAGCTAAACTTTTAACAACGTTTCTAGTGTTTACTTGAAATGGGGTCAAGTCAAAAGGCGCATTTTCTTCGTTAATTACTAAATTTTCTGACAAAACATTAGAGCTTTCAAGTGGTGATTCTTTAAAAAATATTTGCCTTGCATCTTCTTTGACTTCTTGTTTTTCTGATTTAGTAACATCTAATTTTTCATCACTCAAAACCTCACTAACATCTTTGCTTTCTTGAGGAGTTGCGCCCTGTATTTCTATTTTAGGTGTTATGGTTCTTATTTCAGAAATTCTTGAGTTTATTTTTTCTATCTCCTTAAAGTCTTGTTGCGCTGAATCAAAATTTTTATCAACTGTTTTAGTTCTTTCTGTAAGTATCCTTCTTCTATTTAATAAATTCATAGCCTCCAAATAAGTTGGATTAGAAAGACCTTCTGGAACTGTCCTTGCTAAAGCTATTGCTTCGTTGTAATCTGATTTTAATTTTTTTCCTTCTTCGACAGTTAAATCTCCCTGGTTTATTTTTATTTTAATTAAATTATTAAGACCAGTAGATGATATTGTTGGGTCATCTTTAATTTCTCTAAAAATTTTTATTTGTTCAGGTGTTAAACTACTAAAATCATTTGTGTTTACTGCTGTTGAAACAGCTGGCATTGTACCTAAAACTAAACCACCGACCATCTCTTGTGCTGCTGAATAAACTATTTGACCCACTATCTCTTTTAAACCTTTAGGTGTTTGAAATAAATCTTTTTGTTTAATTTCATTATACAGTGATTTAGATGCAATATCTATAGCTTCCTGTGCTGCTCCTGTTTCGGCCTCAGCTAATGCTGCTCCCCCTAAAACCAATCCCCCTTTAGTTGCTGCGCTTTTAACTTCTTGGTCTACGAACTCTTTAAATGTAGTAGCACTTCCACCTCTTGGCATTTTTCTCATTACCCTGGTTAAAATATTAACCACAACTCCTTTTTTGTCCATTACATTTCTAAAACCATAATTTTCTAAAGCTGCGACCACAAATGAAACAGGTAATTTAAATAAAGCTTTTTCATTCTCACTTATATCTTCAAAATCAGGATTGTTACTCATCTCTTCATCTAGCTTTCCAGAAGTTAAAGCAAACAAACTTGCCAATCTTGCTGGTCCTGTAAGAAGAGATGGTATAGATTCAGATAAACCATACAAACTGCCAATCCAAAAATCTTCTTTTTGAATGGCAGCATACTGTTCTGTTATAGATTTTCCTGCCAATAATTCTAACACATCCTCTCTCATGGCTGTTACAGCCCCTCCCTGTCTTACTCCATCTACTTTTTTACCATATTTTTTTTCTTTAGTATATTCGTCTAAAACCTTTTCTTTTAATAAATCAAATTCAGTTACAACCATAGAGCCAGCCATACCAGTTCCTCCAGACAAACTCCTGACTTGACCGGTGTCTTGACGATAAAATTTTTGTAAATCTTCCATAGACATATTAACTAAATCTTCTTCTAAAGGAGTAGAGAAACCTTGTTTTTTTGCTGCGTCTATTAATTGATTTTTATAACGTTCAGCTCCCATTTCTTTTTCAACATCAATAGGCAGTAGATTACTTTTAAGTTGAAGTGCATAGTTTATAACTTCTGACATTGGTCCTGTAACACCCGCTGCAACACCATACTTCATTAGAAGTCCAAAACTTCCTTGTTCGGATTGCATGTCGTAATAACTACCTATAGCTTTGTTTAATTGTGCTTGTCTAACAACGTAATTTTCCGATGCTTTAATCAATTCTAACCTTGCTTTGTTATGAGCGTCTACTCTTATATTAAAATCACCTATTTGTTCAGGAGTCATTGACTCTAAATTTTTGCTTTCTTCATTTAATTTTAAATCGTTAGCACTAAAGAGTTGCATTCCTTTGTTTAAAGCTTCTTCACTATTTGATATTTCTTTTTGAACGTCATTTATTTCGTTTTGATTTTTAAACTTTAAATCATTTAATTTATAACCTAATTCTTTTTTTTGAATTTTTAAACTTTCTTCTTTGTTTTTGTTTATAAAGTCTAATAATTGTGTTGCTCTTTTTTCTTCATCCTGAAAAGCACCAATGTTAATTTTAATTTTATTTTTATTTCTAGCAGTTACTTTTATTTTTTGCCCTAAATAGTCAGCCTCTTCAAATTTAAATCCTTGGTCGCCATATAAATATTTTAATTTAGGGACAACAAAGCTTTCGCTTTTATTTAAAAGAGTTTGTGTTTCTGCTAAGGTGTTATCATACTCAGGGTCTGCCTGCAAAGGTTTTATTAGCATTGGCTTGCCTCTTTGCTCAGTTGGAATTAGAGCTTCTTTTGGTAATCCTGTAACAGTATCTACCTCTTCAAGCTGTACTTGTGGTTGCTCCGATGAACCATCTCCCGAGTTTAAATCCGTATCTTTTGATTCTGAAAAGTCTTTTTTTTTTCCAACTAATGAGGCAAAGTCTTCAGAAGATTTTGTGTAACCATTAGATTGCGCATGTGAATACATGTCATCAAAAACATCATCACTACTATAAAGAAGATTTGTAAATTCTTCTTCAGATTTTGTATACCCTTTAGACTGGGCAATGCTATATAAATCTTTTATTACCTCTTCCATCTTATAAATTTGAATAATCTAAACCCTCTTCTGTGCTACTTCCTGCAGAATTTGCAGCCTTTGCCTGTTTTACCTTTTCTACTATATTTGTATAAATAGATTTGTCAACCTGCAACATTAATTGTATTAAGTCATTATTACTAAATTTTCCATCTAATTTATCTTTGAAACCTTTTAAAGTTGCCTGTTCATCTGCGGGGCTCATATTTTCTTTAAAAACTCTAATCTGCTTTTGTCCAAAATCATAAAATGGAACTTTAGAATCTTCATAAAATATTTGTATTACACCTCCACTACCCTTCCTTACTTCAAAAGGAGTTTTTCTAAACAGACGATTAATATCTTGAATCTCAAATTTATCTTTTCCTTCAGGTGGAGATACGTTTAACCACTCAGGAAACCAGGTTTTATATTCTTTTGCCGCTAAAGAGTTTATTAATTTTGTAGTGTTTTTTTTATCATCTTTATCATCCTTAATCATTTCTCCTGTAAACGAGTTAACCTCTTCTTCAGAAAAACCTGCTTTTCTTAGAGATGCTCTAGCTATTTCTACAGATGGTTGATACCCAACATCTTTAAGAGCTTTCATGGCTAACCTTAACTCATTATTTGTTTCAGGTTTAAGGTCAGGGGTTTCTACCTCTGTATAATCAGCAGCACCTCTAAGCATCTCGCCTGCATTTTTTAATATCAACTCTCTTGCTTTATCGCTCTCATAGAATCTACCAGACTGGTCCTCATAAAATAGATATGGGTTATCTGTCTGTAATTTTTTAAATTTTTCTTGATTTATACTTCCTCCTGTATCATATACATCCATTGGTATAGCAGCGTAATCAAATTCAGCAACCTTACGTGTATCTGCACCCTCTATTGAGTCTTCAATTATAGTGTTGCCCATAGCAAACAACCTCATATCTCTTGATTGACCTAACATTGCTTGTGCTAAATCAGAAACTACTTCATCCCCCTCAGCACCTTCTAAAAATTTACCTGCTGTTCTTTTACCATCAGCGGTTGTAATATCTCTTACACCACCTAAACTATTTAAAGTGTTTGTGATTGCAGCATTCGTGTCGTACATAGGGCCAGGTGTCATATTAACACCATTGTAAAACTGGTTAATGTTCATCATCTCATAGCTACTAGATGTGCCTTTTGCTATATCTGGTGGGTTTACTTTTATTAGGGTAGATGTATATGCTTCTGGGTCAAACACCATGCTGACATTTCCTAAGTCAGCAAACTTTTGAAGCTTACTCCATTTATATTGGTCTTCAGCATTCATCTTTCCAGCAGCGGAAAGCTCTTCATATTTATTTATCTCAGCGGCAATCTTTGTCATTGATTCTACCGTCATAGATACAGAAGAATTTAAGTTAGCCATTCTTATATCAAATGTTCTTTTATCAATAACACCTTTATTAAAATCATCAGTAACTTGAGTTGCCCCCTTCATTGCATTATTGGATGTGTCACCAAAAAAAGTATTCCATTTATCATTAAAACTAGAAGGCATTTTAGCTAAACTTTCTGCAAAGCCTCTGTTTGCTTCTGCTACATCAGTAACCTCATCGTCTTTCTTTTTTTTATATGCGTTTAAATCCTTACCAAATTGTTCGGTAACGGATGACATGTCTATTCCTAGCGCATCTCCTGGTCTTAATCTTTCGTATCCGTAATATGACATAAAATTAAATTGTTTATGATTGTCTTCTGAACATCGATGAATAATCTATTGAAGGTTTTGGAGCTAATGATGTGACTCCGTCTAGTAAATCAAAACCTGTTGGCATACTACTTACGTCAATGCCTAAACCAGGCGCTTGACCACCTATCATTCCTTCACCAGGAATTATGCCTCCTGTTTCTCCTTTGCCTCCAAACAATCCTGAGGTTAAAACTCCGGTTACTCCTTTTATACCTTGTTGTATACCTTGTTGGGTATTATACATTGACATTAATGCTGCATCTTGCGCTGCTTTTTGAGCTCCTGCTGCCTCACCTAAATCTATACTGGCTCTAGCCGTACCTAATCTTGCATCTTCTTCCGCACCTAACTTTTCTAATTGAAACATTTCCTGTGACATAGCCGCTCTTTGTTGCGCTAATGCTCCTTGTTGTGCCTGTAGAACTCTACCAGCGACAGCACCTGCGCCTCTCTGGTCACCTTCTATACCGGCCTGTAATGCTGATGCTCCTGCTTGCGCAATTGCTTCTCTTTCTAATTCGTAAGGTTCTTTTGCTATAGACAAGCCTTTCATGTAGTTAACCGACATCTCTTTCCTTGCTTGCGCCATTGCCTTAGCTGCTGCGGCTTGTGCTCTTTTTTCTTTATCTCTAGCCTTCTTAGCTTGACTAAAACTAAATATCGAGCCGGCTATTTGTGCACCAGCTGCTGCGAGAGGGATTAATAAAGGTACTGCCATAATAATTTTTTATACTTACAAAGATACTAATTTTTACGGATAGCTTTTCATTACTTCGCTTTCTACAGCAAAGAGTTCCGTAGCCTGCGTGTTAAAGTTAGATATGGTGAATATACAATAATGCCCTAGTAATCCATGAGACTCTGCCTCTGAGCTTTTGATAAACATTATATATGGGTCGTTAAGAGGGAATGCAACTGTGTCTGCTGATGTTGTGCTTACTATCAATTGATTGATTCCGCTTTGTAAATCTACATTTATTTGAGTTACTATACCACCGTAAGAAATTTGAGTATACTGCGGTAAAGAATGGTATACATAATCCCCTACACTAATAAAATTCCCAACTGAAACTAATGGGTCTGT
>Ga0209535_1003047_pt1 | contig 10824 bp, 9 predicted proteins | sample LinPmetageLP28_FD_184041 | JGI IMG/M metagenome (GOLD analysis project Ga0209535, IMG submission 184041) | Marine viral communities from the Pacific Ocean - LP-28 (SPAdes) (version 2) | ecosystem: Environmental > Aquatic > Marine > Oceanic | place: Pacific Ocean | collected 2009-08-22
ATTTCACCTATAATTTGACAATTAACTGGACCACTTGCTGGTAACAATTCTTTGTAAGCTTGTGCTTGAAATTGTGTTACTGATTCTGCAAGTAATGGATGAACAACGCCACTTGCACCTTCAAATGGTTGAGTTCTATTTTCATATTTAAACCCAAGCATGTCTAAACCTTTAACGTAAGTATCTTCCCAATCTTTTCTTGAGTCTTTATCACTTTCATAAAGATTAACTAAATCACTTGATAAAAGATTTAAATCTGTTTCAGGTAAAAAATCTGCTAAATTTGAAGTGTGTTCTGTTGGTGTTTGTTCCGACATATCTTCTGGTATAATAGCAGAACCATCTTCTTGAATTTCAAACGCGGGATCAAACTCCACTTCTTTTTCTAATTCAACTTCAACGCCGTTTCCTGATTCAATATCTAAACCAAGATTTAATGCTTCTAATGCTTTATCTATATTATTCTTACTTTGATCAGCCAACTAATCCACCTTTGTTGTACACGGAAATATCTTTAAGTGGTATTATACCTTTTTTATCTTTTAAAAGCAATACAGGAATATTATCATATGGCTGTCCTTGTCCATCAACAATTACAGTATCAGTTAAAGTTGCACCACTTTTTTTAGAAATTTTCTTTAATTGAGGAATCATAATCTTATCATAAAATCCTGTTTTTTCATCTCCTTTAACTTTAGCACTAGAAAGTGCTATACCATCATAATCTCCACTTTCTTTAGCTGCACGCATTAAATATTGCATTATAAATCTTCCATGATCTTTAGAATCAGCTAATGGTCCTTCTGGAATACCAGATTGACTCTTATATTTTTTACCACCTGGTTTTAATTTATCAGCTTCTTTAATTAATTTATCTTGCTGTTTTCTTAAATTTCCTAGGTTCAAACCTTCTGCGTCATCTACTTTTCCTTGAATATTTTGCAATTGATCTTGGATTTTTCTTAATTTTGCCGTATCTGGGTCATATAAATCGCCTCTTGGAGCATATCCTGTGCTGTAAGTGCCTTTAGAACGTGCTTTAGCATGCATATCTGATTGAATTTCCTCTACAAATAGTAATTTTCTACCGTATTCGTCGGTTCTGTCGGAAAAACGCACCCAAACAAACATATTAGAAGGTCTTTGGCCTGCAAAATCATGTCCTTCATTGTAAATGGGGTCATTTTGACGATAACGTCCAGGTTTATAAGAAAAAAGCATTTCTTGATAGTTAGAACCTCCTGGCATAGTTTGATCTCCAGCATGTTTTGGCTTTCCAGCTGCTTTAAATTTAATACCACCTTGATTAAGTATATCATCAAAAATTAAAGCTGTTTTTTTAGCCATAAATGGTAATCTTATTTTAGGATCGAGTCCTTTTCCAATAATTTGGTCTATTCCAAATTCTTGTTTAAATCCCTTATTTAAAACATTTGTAAGACTTGTAATATCATTAGCAGTTGCTCCTTGTGATTGCCTTATATTGTTCAAAGGTTTTTTAAGAGTATTAAGTATTCTTCTTGTTTTAGAATCCATATAAACTGGTGGATTTGATACAGTTTGTTTTACAAATTTAACTGCATCTTCTATTTGTGATTTGTTATCACGTAATCCTAGCATTTTAACTTCTATTTGAGGAGAAATATCATCAAAGTCATCTAATAATTGTGCTTTAGTAATTTTAGCATTTGGTTGTGATGATAAATGAAATCCAAGTGATGTATCTTTAAGTTCTATATCCCCAACTCCTTTATTTTTTAAATAAGCAAGCCATTGTTTCCCTGACATAACGGATTGTTGTGTATTAGCAATTTCTTCACGTGATTTCCAAAACATGGCTGGCATACGTGCATCATCTGCTTTAGATAATGATACACTAGGTGCGCCTCTACTTATACCTTCAGCAGTTTTAGGTGGACGTGCACCAAATATTTGAAACGTAGAAGGATCAGATAATCTTAAGTCACCCATTTCTGTTACAGTTTTTCTTGCTTCATCAAGTGTTTCAAAATCTCTATCTAGAACTCTTACTCCACTTTGATCAGCTATAGTATAAGGTCCTTTAGGAGTATTTAAATATATATCATCCCTGACATCAGTTAGATCATAATCTATAACTTCATCAGCAGCTTTTGTTTTAGGTTTAGCAATTTGCTGTAAACCACTAGCTATTTTTCCTACAGGTTTAGTTGGATTTAATTTTTTTGTTAATGACCCAACTGTTCGTAATTTATTAACTATTCCACCTATATTATAACCGTGCATTGACCCTCCTCTGAATTGTGATTCCCAATCATCCATTTGTCGTATCTCTGTATTTTTTTTCATTGCTTGTTGACTTTTATTAAATCCTTCTGCGCTTTGTTTTGTTCTAAACAAATTACCGAAAGGTGAAAATGTATCCGCGTGCCTTTCAAATAAATATTCATACCCACTATCCTCCGGGATAGCTAACCTGTCAATCATTTCTCCATCTATAGCATCACCTTTAGCTAATCCGTAACGTTTACCAATGTCCTCTTGCGAAGACAACACGTCATAAATAATTGGATCGTCTTTAGCGTAATCTTCTGGTGAAGTCATGTAAAAATTTTCATCTACAAATTGCGTGTCACCTGTTTTTTTATCTATGACAATATGCTGGTTGTTGTGAAAATCATCTGCTACCTCAAATTTTATATCAATTTCACTAGTATCATCTTTAAAAGAAATAATGTCAGTTTCACCGTCTGTTGTTTTAACTTCAAGTGTATGAGGCTCATATTTATTACGTGGTGCCTTTATGTATTTTATTTTTCCCCCATTAGGAAGAAAGGTAGAACCTTTTGATGCTACAGCTGTTTTTAATGCAGTTGTCATACTACTAATCCATGGTGCACGGCCCATCATTTGTGCTTTACCAGCAGCTTCCGTTACCTTAGGTAAAAGTTTTATTCCTCCAGGAAGAGTTGCAGACAAACCTAAAGATCCTACACCTTGTAAAAATTTACGTCTATTCATAGGAAAAGCTTTTTTGGCTTTGCTAGCAAATTCTGCAGCTTGTTTTAACTTGTTTAACTTACCGAACATATAAACTTACTATTCCTCCTGCTGAAAATGAATCATTATGTGGAGACTTAACATATTCCCACTTCTTTGTCGCCCCTACTTTTTTAAGTTTATCTTTTATTCTTTTTTCTCTAATAGCCTTGGGCCCTGTTTCACGTTTATTTTTTTCACTAAACGCAGTACGTTTAATTAAATCTTTTTGTTTCTTTGTTAATTTAAGTTTATTAAGTAACTTAACTAATCCTCCACCACTAAACTTTCCTGGAGTATAAATTCCTTCAGATAAATAATCTTCAAAATCAACTCCAAACTTTTGTTTAAGTTTATTTCTATTTAAAAAAAACTGAAGTAATTCAGTCTCACTAAGTTCTTCTTTAGGGTTAACAATTGTTGACCTAATATTTTTATCTGCCATTTCTTGATCTATTTTTTTCATTGAACTAAAATCTTCATCAGCTAAAGCTCCAATGTATCGTTGCTCTAAGTTAGGTTGTACCTTCATATTTATATCAGGTTCTAAGTATTGTGTTTTTCCAGCTTCACCTCCTGAAAAAGGTGTATTAGTTTGATTAGGAAATTTTGTACTTCCTTCTGGAACCAAGTCTGGTACGTCGTGTGCTAAATGCATCGTTACTTTACCAGATTCATCCTTTGGTTGATTAATTCTCATTGAAGCATAATCATCATATTCAACTTGAGATTTAAAATAAGTATTTTTATTTTTAGGATTAAAAAATTCTTGTTTTCTTAAAAATGTTAAAAACGCTGGAACGTCTTTATTAAAATTACCTGTTCTAAAATCTGCTGGACGTGATCTCCAAACATCCACCATGTATTGTTTATCTATAGTATTAATTGATTCATCTGCATATTGTGGAAGAATAGTTTTTAATAATTGTTCTGCTGGATCACCTTTTTTTGTTTTTTTAGATACTGTATTATAAACCCAATTAACTTTTCCTTTTCCTGATTTACTACCTTGTAATATCTCATGCATTCTGGTTGATGTTAATCCATCAGGAAATAAGTCTGGATGTTTTGCTACAATTGCATCTAATTCTTTATTTTTCCAATGATTAGGTAAAATAGCTTTATCTTCTTTTTTAGTAGCTTTATCATAAATTGGTTTTAAATAATCAAGGATTGCTTTTCGTTGTGCATTATTAGATACTTCTTGTTTAGTTAAACCTCTTCCTGTTCCTTCACCAGGAATACCTTTTCCAACACCTGGTCGTTTTACCCTTGCATCTTTAGCAAGTTTAGCAAGTTTTTTACTTTTATTTATAAATGAGAGTAAGCTCATTTAATAAATAGACACATCTAGAAAATCGTCATCTAGTTGTTGATTTGGATCATAAGGTTGTCTGTTAGAGGCTCCTTCAACTACACCTGCACCAGCTCCTGCAAGTAATGCTTTACCACTTGCTGCTTTTTCCATTGTTCCTGCTATCATTCCAAGTCCACGAATTTTTTGTGCATTTTTTAAATATTGACCAATTTTACCAGGAGTTGCAAAAGGTAGTAAAGCACCAATTAAATGAGGTAAAGAATTTCTTCTTACATTCATTCTGTTAAATTTACTGTAATCAATATTAGCAGGGAATTCTCCTTTGTCAGACATTTGTTGCCATTTTTCTGCTTGTTGGACATCTCCGTTTTCTACAGCTTTTGCAATTTCTGCTTCTAAAATTAATTCTTTCATCATTGGATGAGTTTCATAAGCTTTTTCATTATATAAATCTTTATTAGGTTGAAAACCTCCCTCATAACCAAAATAAGGATCACTGCCTGCTCCTTCTTTACCTCCCATTAGATCTGAAAATCCTGGTATATAACTTACATCTGACAAACTTGGATATTTTTCTGGATCATCGTATCCCATTAGAGGTGCAACTGTATTATCATATAAACCCCACGCTCTACTTCTTTCTGGGTCTTTCACAAGTTTTTTAAAATAATCTCCCCATCCTTCACTTTCACTATAATATTTTTTTATATCCGAAGGTGCAAAAGGGAATACTCTTGCTAAATATCCTAGACCATACTCTACACCTAATTTACCTCCCCCTAGTATATTATTCATTAATACACCTATTTGTTCTCTATCTTTCTCTTCTAGAGTAGGACCTCCTGGTCCTTTGGTGTGAGGGCTTCCAGAGGGCCCTTTAAATATACTTCCATCTCCATAATAATAAGACCCTAATTGTTTAGATAATTCAGCTAATGCTTTTGGGGTATCATAACTTTTTCTAGCTAATAAATTAGCGTAATCTTTTGGAGTTTCAGCATTTAAATAACGGTCTTCTCTTTCATCATAATACGCAGAAGCACCTTCAATACCTTGCTTAGCTTGTGAAAAACCAGACGGGTCTATTATATAATCGTCACGTGTCATATCATCACGAAAATTTTTGTTTTTTCTTGCAGTATCCATTTCTTCAAATGTAAGTACACGGCTATCATAATCTCCAGGTCTTACTTCTCTCGTGCCAGCAGGTAATGCTATAATTTGATTTAATTCCTCTTGTAATGTGTTACTTTGTTCTGGGCTTAATAATTCCCTGGATTGTCTACCATCTGCTAATGTTGTTCTTCCTGAATCAATTAAACTATTATACTGATTTAAATTACGATCTAGATCTCCTGTTGTTGAATTTGTTTCGTTTAAAATTTTACCATATTTATAATTAAGATTATTATACTTTTGAAGATTATCTTTAAGTATTAAATCAGTATCGTCTTTTTGCTTTTTATACATTTCATTCATTTCTCTCTTTCTTTTTCCATCATAAGTATTATCTCCCGGCTGACCCATTTCATAAAATGCATCTTTTAATTCTTGTAGAAAACCTTTTTTTACAGTGTCACCTGCTGCATATCCTGGGCGCATGTAACGTGATAAAATTCCGTGTGATTTCATTAATAGTATTCCTTTTTACCTGAATAACCTTCGTTGTCATCACGATAGTCATCAGGCAGTTTAACAAAATAACCCTGTCTATATTTCATAAGCGCTTGTGTTGTCGAATCTACAAAATCATCATGGTCACCAAATGGGAATGCAGCACATTCTTCAATGACTTCTTCAGCAAATTGTTTCTTCGGCGCCCAAATCATTCCTGATTCAAATAGCGGAGCTACACTGTTTACCCTCGAATGTTTGTCATTCCCTTTCGAAGGAGTAAAATTTATAACAGGTATTCCCATCTTTTGCAACTCATGAGTTAAAGGCGTACCTGTAGCCTTAGCCTCAATAATAATTTGTTCCGGTTCCCAGTACTCATATTCCTCCATCGCAATTTTTTTTAGCTCTGGAAAGTTCCACCGGCCTCGTTTCGCGTCTAATAAAATTAAGGCTTCTTTACCATCATCATCTGGAGAAAATACCCCCCATGTTGTAATAGCTGAATAATCGGCTGTTTCTTTCTTAGAGAAAGCTGTATCGTAAGATTGTATAATATACTGTAACTGTGGTGTTTCTTCCTTTTCCCACTCTTGCCACCAATCACGTTTTATAAGTGCACCTTCCTCGGCTACAGGATTCTGCATCCATTGTGCATTCCATTTTGAAACAGGGATCGAGGCTTTAACAGAATCTAATCCTTTCATGTCCCAAAAATTTCCCCACATGGGTTTATCATTGATAACAGCTGGAAACTCTACAACTTCCCATTTGTCGGATGCTTCGCTTTTATTTTGAGCGTCTAGCAATTTTCCTGTTAAGTCCTTAATAGACCAACGGGTCATAACTAAGACTATAGCGCCACCAGGCTGAAGCCTCTGTCTAGGGCCAGAAGTATACCACTCATAATGAGCATCAAGAACATGAGGAGATAAAGCGTCTTGCTCCGAATGAGGATCGTCGATAATAAGTAAGTCAGCCCCACGGCCGGTAATAGCGCCGCCCACACCAGCAGCGAAATATTCACCTTTATGGTTTGACTCCCATCGTCCTGCAGCTTTAGAATCTGCCGCCAATTTAACATCTGGAAATACTGAAGCATATTCCTCAGACTCTATCAAATTTTTTGCCTTACGTCCAAACCTGATTGCTAATTCCCCAGTATGCGTGGTTTGTATGAGCTTGGATTTTGGATGACGGCCCATGAAAAATGCTGGAAACAAATGTGATGCAAACTCAGATTTTGTGTGTCTAGGTGGCATGTTAACAATAAGTCTTTTAAGCTCACCATTTGCAATACGATTTAATTTTTCTGCGTAAATTTTGTGGTGATTACCTTCAATAAATTCAGGCCAAACAACCTTCACAAATTTCATGAAATCAGATTGTGTGTCTTCTTGTTTTTCAACAACAGCATTTTTCAAAAGATATTTGAGAGTCTGTGTGTCTAAGCTATCTAGATTTGGAGATGGTTCCATTTTTTAAAAAAATTTTTTAAATTACTTAATAACGTTTTTTTACATGATTGTCACTCTCAAACCCAACAAGCTATCTACCTAGGGGAGGTAATATCTATACGGGGGTTCCCCCCCTTCGTTTAAGTCCCGGGCGCAAGCCTGCGGCATATTGTCGCATGTGACACAATGCCCGGGCGACTTATCCACAGGTTATCCACAACATAATGCAAGTAACTATATCAATACTAAATCAATATGATACTCATTAATAATAAATAGAAAGGGAACTAACAATGCCAAATGAAATGATTACCAATAACAATGTTAACATAGCACCAATGGTTGAAGAACTAACAGCTTATGTTAAGACTAAACAAGTAGGCGACATTAACCTAGAAGAAGTAATGAGCAAGTTACCAGCAACCAACAGTCCAGACTGGAAGTTGATTAGTGGTATACTATGCAATTCAATAGTTGAATGGGCTTCAATGAATAAAGACAATGGGGGTAAAGATTTACTACATCACTTACAATCAGACATAGGTTATCTAATGAAAAGATTAGGGTTAACTGATTAGTTCCCAATAATACTGTTAACCTTATAAACTAGGGCAATCTTCGGATTGCCCTTTTTTTATGCCCTGTTTTCTGGAGGCAGCGGGCGCCCGGGCAATAACCACATGGTGCAATGAACAATGATATATAGTTAAGAGGAGTTTGGAGTTTGAGGGTCACAATCTTAGTACCTTAAGTCATGGTGACCCTCGAAATTTTAGAAGCAAGAGCCGAAGATTCCCCCGTTTATCTTGCCTGCTGTCTTTTTTTATATGTGCTACAGCTACACATGATAGTACTATACCACGACTTGACCCAATGTACAACTGGTCTATTACTTTTCTTGTGGATAAGTTTCCATATCCCATCAGTCATCTCGTAAGTATATGTGTAATCTCTTGTCCATTTATTCCAACGAATCATAGTAATCCTTTCTCTTTCTATCTGCAGTAGTAACACGAATCCTTTTCCGTGTCAACCCGAAGGGAGCCCGGGCGCAGCTCCTGTAAGCATGAACCGAGGCCCATGAACAATTGTTTATGTAATGAGGAGTTTGGAGTTTAGGGCATGAACATCCAAACCAGGAAGACGACCAACGCGATCTTCAGGGGTATTATCATCATAAGGTATTCCATTTCTAATTCTCTCTTTCTTCCCAGTCCTTCCTGGTTATATAACGCAGCAGGTGCTGGAAGTCAACACCCGGGCAATAAAAAATCCCAGAAAACAGCCACAAAATTTTACAGGGATCCTGAAGATACGCCGGGCGCGCCCGGTGCGTAAACCCTGTCGACACAAATCCGCAGAGAACTGGGAAATATATGTAAGGGGAGTTTGGAGTTTCAGCATCCTGAAGACCAGCGGGCCCGGGCGGGAAACTTATCCACAGGTTATCCACAGTTTATACACAATAAGAGTTTGGGGGAGTTTAAGTCCCCCAAATCTATGGTTAATTCTCTTGTGGTGTACCAAATATATTTTGTAAGCTAAACTTAGTTTCTTCTGCTTTAGCCATTTCTTCGGTCATCTCCTCTGCTTTCTTTGCATTTCGTGTCATGACTGGTACTATACCATCATAATGTGCTTTAATGCCTTTGAGTATATCCGAGTTGTCTTCTATTGCTTCTGCTATTCTACTTAATGCAGTAACTAATGTATCTTCGTCTTCTCTTATAACCATATGAACTCCTTTGTTCTATTTCTAATTATTATATAACACCTAAACACATCTATTACAACCCACTCACAAAATTTGTTGTGGATAACTTTCGGCGTACGCATCAGCGAAACCACAGGAACTTCCTGCGCGCCCGGTCGCCAAACTCAGGGTGAGCTGGTACAAATAATGACAGAATATATAGGTTATGGGAGTTTGAAGCTTCCTGCTTCCTGGCGCAGCTGCAGTCCTGGATGCCCGGGCTGGTAAATAAAATGGCGGATTATATAGGTTATTGGAGTTTGAACTTGACATTTCCGTCCCGCGGGCACCGGGCGCCCAACTAACCATGGACCATGGACCAATTGATTGAATTATGTAAGGGGAGTTTGGGAGTTTGAAACTTGTGAACTTAGGTCTAGGTCCTTGAGCGGCCCTTCGTAAAGCCCGGGCACAGAGTCGATGGTGCTTTCGCCAAGGGCCAAGGTTTTACATCCATGAAACAGTTTGACATGGTCGTTGGGAAGCCCCCCAACTAGGATGTAAGACTGTGCTCCTGCCTTAGCATGACGCATATTCCATGCAATTTGGAAGGGTGACACCTTAAGTTTATTATTAGCCTGTACTAGCTTTAACTCAACTGTAAAGAATCCTGTAACATTGTGAAATATTAAGCAATCTGGAAATCCAGGTGTAACATAGCTTTCAAGGCGTGAAACAATATACTCACCAGTTTTTAATGACTCTTTTAAATTCTTCCAAAGGCGAGTCTCTCCTTTTACGGTCATACTTTGTCTTGTCCTTTATCACCTTTTGTTTGTACTGGAGTGATGTCCTTAAGTCCTTTGCTATTGGATTCCTCTTCGAGCGATAAGACAGTTGTATTACCTTTTTTGTTAAACTTACCATCTATTCCTATTTCCTTTAATTTACTTAAAACTTCTTCACGCGACATAGAGTCAATACTTCCTGTCCTGATTTCTTTACGGTCAATGTACAATCCGGCAGCTTGCCCACGCAACCGCTCAGCATTAACAGCAGCACTATAAGACTTTTCACCAAGTGCTTTCTCACGAAGTCTAGCCAATTCTTGTACATGCTTATTTAATTTAACCTCATGTGTTTTTTCTAATTCAGCTCTTTTAGCTAACACGGCTTCTACAACCTTAGGGTAACGTTTACCATTCAATAGTTGTGATGCAGTCACATCAGCTGATCCTTCAGAATAACCAGCTTGTCTAGCACATTCTGTTTGAGTTAATCTACCCTCATTCTCTGTAAATATTTGAACAAAGATTCTTTGTTTGTCTGTTAATCCATTTTCTCTAATAGGACTTTTAATAGCTCCACCACTTCCAGGAACGCCTGGACGACCATGTCCTTTTGTGGCATCACTTGTGGCACCTTTCAATCTTTTATCTATCATCCGCTACCCCGCAGTATAGGTGAGTTTTTACTCATTTTAGTTACTGAAAAACAAAAAAGTACCTTGCGTTGTCTAGAGTAGTGACACATAGGTGCCACATAGTAAACCATTGAATTATATAACTTAATCAACCATTGTGTCACTGTGGCACTACTTTCTTGGTATTTTATAAAACTAAAATACATTTGAGTAAAATATACACTATACATTTGTCTCATACAATAGAAATTGACCGATTTCTGCCATTTCCATTTTTGATCCAGCCACGTGCTATAAGTCT
>Ga0209535_1003048_pt1 | contig 10822 bp, 29 predicted proteins | sample LinPmetageLP28_FD_184041 | JGI IMG/M metagenome (GOLD analysis project Ga0209535, IMG submission 184041) | Marine viral communities from the Pacific Ocean - LP-28 (SPAdes) (version 2) | ecosystem: Environmental > Aquatic > Marine > Oceanic | place: Pacific Ocean | collected 2009-08-22
ATAATTTACTAAAAACTTTGTATAATCAATCTAGGAGAATAAATGACAATAAATAGTTTAATATCGATAATTGCATATTCATGTTGGAGAGTGTGGATAATTAAAGATCGCACAGTAAAATTTAATATAGCAGAAACACCAGTGACAACAGTGTCAGAAGTGTGTTATACTCTATTGATGATTTATCTATTAACTATATCTAGTACTATTTTTCTCTCAATCGCTTTATTTTCTTTATTCATTCATTGTGCTTTTGGTTTCTATGTAGAATTATTCAAACCAGAACAAAGGATGAAAGAAGCTCATAAAGAAAACATACTAGAAAAGTTTTGGTATTTTCTTTTAGTTGATACTGCTATTACACTAGGCTGTTTTTTAGTTATGATTAACTTTAGTGGATAAAGGAGAAAATATGGCAGAAGTAATAGACATTACAGAATACATTAAGAAAAAAGAAGAAAGTAACATTGAAGATCTTTCTCAAAGACTAGAAAAGCTGATATCAGAGTTAGATATAACTACAGAGTACGAAATGTATGTTGATCATGAAAAAGATTACATCTACGGTATGCCGTTTATATTTACAATGCTCCCACCACAGAAAACAAGCGAAGTAAAAAGTTTATCAGACATTACTGATGTTTTGACCTCATTGACAATCACTCTTGACGGAATGGGATACAATAGATGGGCAAATCAAATAAGCGACATTGTCGGAGAGATGTTCTTATCTGGATCTTTTAAAGAGTGCTAGTTTAATGTTGAATAATAATGATAATAATTTTCTAAACTTGATAATTGGTTCTATGTATTGCGTCGACTGGAATTTTGGAGCAACCTATATAGAAAAAGAAGCAACACAAGTAATCGATCTATACAGCGGAGATATATTTCTACTTCTATATTTTAAAGAGATTAAAGAAATAAATGTAATTGAATTTGAAATTTTATTTGAAAATAAGCAAATGTACTTTAACATTCCAATGAATTATAGTAATATAGACAATGTGAGAAGGGCCGCGTCATATGACATACCCTTCGTGATATTACAAGAATCTGAGCCAGGATCAAACAATTCAATTTCTTGAGACGGTCGACCCCATACCCCCACATTAAGACCCGATCGGGGCACTTCTCACACCTTTTTCCCTTTAAGTTTTAAAGTGTTAAAATTGATGACATATAAAAAGATAAGAAAAATATTTGAAAACAACGAAAAATCAAAAGATAATACTTACTTAGTCCCTATTATTAGTTTTGATGCATTTATTCGTGACGAATTAATGTATATAAAAAATTCTGATGATCATTCTTGCACAGTTTGGCGCGCAATGGATGGTATCTTATACGATCTTACACCATCACAGATAAAAAAGTTTAAGTGTGTAGGTAATTGTAATTGTTAGACTTATAAACTCATGTAACTCTTTAAAAAATTGTATATAATATAAACATACAATCAAAGGAGATAAAATGAGAAGAATAATAATTAATCAATCATCCGGGCGCAAGACATCTCGCGCTACGCGTACGCGCGCGGGAGGAGCAACAAAAGCTCAAAAAAGAATAGCGAAACTAGGGCGTGTAGGCATGTTTGATTTTGAGTTTACACTCATTAAAGATAAAAAGAATATCGATGCATCTTCAAGAATAGTAAAAGAAGTAATGATAAAGACAGATAGCTATGATGATGCAATTCTTTATGCACAGTATAATACTCCGAACGGTCATCAAGGCTTAATTGACGGGCAGTCTGTCGTATGCAGGTAAACTACAAATCAAAGTTCAACCCTAAAAGTGCTAGAGCAATTCGAGGTCTAGCTTTTCAAAAGTCTGTTGAGGCGATCATCACGCCCTGGTTTCAAAGAACATGGAATTCTAGAGAATGGTTTCTACTACAAGATAAGTGCTTGACAGATTATCAATTAAACATGCTTGAGCACACTTGGGGTGATATTGTAATCGTTGACTTGAATCTTCCGTATAAAATCTTTATTGAGTGCGTAAGTGTCGGTTCTGAAAAATCAATATTTCCTGAGCACAAGATTGAAAAGTTCGAAGGGTCTAACAAGTACTATTGCTTTGGCTGGGATGAAGAAAAGATATTTGTCCATTCAAAAGTGTGGAACAGTTATGCAAGAAAACTTCCGGAGACGATGAAAAACTATCGATCATTTGCAAGAAAAAATATAACCGGTCTAAGAAATCAATTTAAGTGTGTTGATAGTTTTTGCGAAGCAATGTTTAAAATTGAAAACGTGTAATAAACATGTCCGCTTATTATAATATAAACATAACCTAACCAAGTAACAAGGAGACCATTCATGGCATCAGGAAAATCAGCAGAAATAATTTATTCACTACTATATGAACTAGGAGGCTCAGAAGTTTCTAGTAAGTTTGTACTTCAAGACTTAATCAAATACATGAGCGGAGATGATATTAAAGATTTTGTCGAATACTTTCGACGTAATCATAATATGCAAAATAATATAACAGAAGATATTGAACGTAACGAGTTTGTACTTTGTATGGATTGCCAAGATACACATCATGAAGATGATGATCATCAATGTCATCAGTCATCATCCGTATTTTTTAGTTCTTTGATACCTGAATGCTAGGGTCAATAAAAGATGCACTGTTGATGATTGCTATGTTAATTACGATCAGTGCCTTCATCGGAATAGTTTTTTATTATTGGCCGATGCCTGTCAATCAATCAGTTTTCATACCTCACAAATAGGAAAAAGAAATGAATCATGATCAGATACTAAATACAATTGCTTCATTTATTGTTCTGTTACTAATAATTTTTACAGGAGTAATTGGATATGCTACAATAATAAGTTTCATGTAACATAAAACAATACACGATATAATATAAACATAACCAACCAACCAAGGAAAAACATTATGCCAAAAACATACAAAACAGAAATAATCGGATACACATTTTCAGAACTAAGTGAAGAAGTCAAGCAGAAAATCTACGAAAACGACGATTACTTTTCAGAATCAGTAGATCTTTCACCAATAGAAGACGACTTTCGAGAAACACTTATGGAACAATACGGCGCAGATCGCGATTCACTTGAAGTGTACTACGATGTTTCATATTCACAAGGCTCAGGTGCATGCTGTATTGGTCAGCTGGATGTAGCAACTGTAATCAAAAACCGGGTTGGGTCATACTTTACCGGGATTCTTAACATGATCGAATCAGGTAAAGTTACAATAGATACAATCAAAATCGAGCGATGCGGCCGATGGAACTACTATAATCATGAGAAAACATGCACAGTCGCAATTGAGTACAGTACTTCGCTTCATATAGACCAGTCTGCTTGGTATAAAGAAATCACTGAACTCGAGGAAATGCTCACAAACACTATTCGAGAAGAGCTGTGTGACTTCCACAGCAAGCTTCAAGATCACTACGAAGAGTTAACATCTTTTGAATCTTATTGTGAGTCAATGTCGACAGTCAGTGATGAAAACGATATCGTGTACACAAAGAATGGTAATATCGTAGATCCTGCTTTTATTAAAAACTCATTTATCATTGACGGATACCAGTTGTCATTAAGTTTTGATGAAGATGATCCGGACTTTGATTAAGGAATAACTCCGTGGTTGGTGTTATAAGTCTGCACAGCACTGATAAGGCTGGCCCTGAAACATGGGAAGTAAAAAGGGCAGACGGAGAGAGAGCTGGTTACTCTCGGGATAGGGTGGGCACACATCAACACAGTAATGAAGGAACAACAATGAAGAAAGGTGATATAGTTTATCATTTAAAACTAGGCAGTGGGACTGTGATAAAAGTTTGCAAATACGGCGGGCTAATGATAGACTACTCAGACAAGACGGGTGTTATGGTGCGTATATCCCACAAAGATAGCGTTGAAAGAATAGACGAAAATCATGCAACGGCACAAAAAACATTATATAATAAAACCACACACTAACCAAAAGGAAAACAAATGAAAAACATTATTATTGAAACAGGTACGTCTCGATACGATCTAGTATACGGAGAATACGAAGATGTAAGTTATGGAGCAACTATGTGTTGCTTTGCATGGCTCAAAACTAGTCGAGGAGGACCGTCTTTCGCATGGCCGAAAGGCGACAATCTTTATGCATCGTACGTTCTAGAAAAAACAGACATCAACATTGCAGACGTCACAGGCATCTTGTCAGCCATCAAGGCAGAGTTTCCGGGCTCTGTCGGTGAAATGATGTACTTTGATGAAAACTACATGTACAATGAAGCGCTTCATTGTGCCTCCACTGCGTACAAGGGAGAATAAAATGAATAAAACAACAGTGGCACATATGATTATAGAGAGATTAAAGCATTCAGGTATAGAGCTTGTCTTTCCGGAGCACGTATCGGGCGATTTAGATAAAGAACATGACTGGGCGATGAGTACTAGTGGTTTTGATTTGATTAATAATTTTAGAGACATCTTTGACGATGTTTGTAATGATGTTGATGATAAAGTTGAAAAGGGCATTGTTATCTTCACAGACAGTGGAATAATAGTTACGATCTAAAAACATGTATCATATTGAAAAAGCTGATATAATATAAACACAGCAAACAACCAAGGACATTTTAAATGGAAAACACAAGAATAACATACAGCGGATTTTTCGCCAATCAGATGTTGTCTGACTTTTATTCACCTGATCGGCACCACTATTTCCCCATGGATACTGCTGACAAGTTTCGTAATGATGAATGGCGGGTAATAGGCAATGCGTCATATGCAGAAAACACGCGCGAAGACCTAATCCGGTTAAGTAAAGACAATCTTGCGCTCCAGGCTTTCATTGCTGATGTCATCGATTGTATGAAATATAATAGAAGTATGGAGGAAACTTAATGTTCAAAACATTCAATAAAAAAATTACTGAAGCAGATGATAAGCGATTGTTTCTTGCATACTGGCCAGACGAAAATTATCATCCAGAGGTATGGACATATGAAACAATTAAAAAAGACTTTGGAGGATCACAAGAAGTGTTAGATCTAGTCATGCGCTTGTCATACAAAGAAGAAGTCTACTATAAAGAAGGTAATCTTGTGATCCTTCGAGTTCCGTCTTTTTTAAACATTAATAAAAGTAAGTACGAAAAACTTATAAATAACGTGTAACCTAAAACTATACAAGATATAATATAAACATAACCAACCAATAAGGAGAAACCTATGGAATCACAACCACAAATCATAACAATCATAGTCTACAGCGACATTGATCCTTCACAACTACTTGAAATAGCAAATGAAGCAGCAGAACGCATCGCTGAAGAGATAGAAACATGCGGCGAAGATGCACATTTCCTTCCAGAAGAAACATCTGTAGAGTATACAGACAACGGTGCGAAGGAAATAGTCGGAGGACATCAACATGTATAACCCACCCTTAGAAGAGTTAATCACAAACTTGTTAAATGATGATGCCGGCATCTCATCGGAAACTTATGATTCTTTACTGAATTATCTAGCTGCAATCAATGAAATGAGTTTGCTAGAGGAAACGAACAATGAGGTCAAGTCCTCCAACGGTCGATACTACTTTAGTCAAGATGAAGATCTTAAGTGTGATGATTTAAAGCAACATAGCCAATCTAAAAATAATTATGAATATAACTGGAAAGATCCAAACAAACCTCAAAATTGGTAAGAGACAACAATGTATCTACATATAATACACAATACAGGCGAGACAGTATGCATTGACATATCAGGTAATTCATCCTGGAGACAAACAAAGCATCTTAAATACTGGCGAAAACAAAAACATGTTAAAGAAGCATATCTGTCTCATGATGAAACACCTAACACAAGTAGACAAAAATGAAACCAGAAAAACAAACAGATCAAAATATGATTCATTATGTAAGAGTAATGACTAGTCATAAAACTTCACCAGAAGGAGAACAGTGGGTGACACATACATTTCATGAGCCCCATCTACAGGTATTGCATGCAAAGATTAGAAGTTGGGAATCTCGAAACATTCCATTTGAATACCAGGTGTCAGATTCACCCAGTACTTTAAAGTGGACCTTAGGATCAGAGATCGAGACAGAGAAAGAGATGGCTGAAGAGGCTGATGATTACGACCCGGAAATTGAGTGGTTTTAATTCGACAAAACTCATGCAACATAAAACCACACAGGATATAATATAAACATAACCAATCAATAACAACCAACCAAGGAAACAAAATGAAATATATTAGCTTTAAAGAACTTAAGTTCGAAAGAAAACCCACAGCCCTTCATGCATCTTGTGTCGACAGTGACAAAACTATCACTGTAAAGACAGAAGACATCAGTGCAGTATATGAAGAAAAGCTGGAATACACATATGAAGTCTATTGCAAGGTAGCATTAAGCAATGGATTCAAATTCTCTATCACAAAAGAGACAGGTGATACGATCCGTGAAATATTGCACAGTCTCACCACAGACATCTCAAATCGAGGAGAGTAATATGAAAACATTATCTGAAATCAGACACCTCATGGTACTAGCAGCTCAAAAAGAGTATGATCGAAGAATCGAGCGTGGTATTCATCCTTATGCCATGGCTTCTTATCACTTTACAAAAGTAATTGATGAAGAGCTAGCAAAGCACGTCGAATACAAAGGCTGGAAAGCAGACAACTGGCGATCGCTTCAAAAAGCCAATGACTTCTACGAATACGAGATTATATTCGACGAATATAAACAAAACAAAGGTCCACTATCAAGCGGTCTTTGGGCTGTAAGCGCTTATCTAAATAGTGCACAAGCTTGGGCAACACCAGGATTCGCTGAAGCATATCAGCACCATTCAGTTTGGGGAGGATAAGATGAAGTATAAACCAACTATCTTTATCGATAATGAAGAACATAATAAGCTTCAAGAGGGAACGCTTAAGATACAGTGTGGTCAGTGGATCCAGCTAGCTTGGTGTGATAAACCCTCTCGTTGGGTAGGATTGACTAAGAGCGGAACTCTTTGGGCCACACACTGGCCTAATAAGACAGATCAATTTGTCGCTCTCTGTCAAGTCATCGATCGCAAAAAAGACCAAAAATAGAGCAAACCCATGCAACGGTTAAAGCAACCGAATATAATATAAACATAACCAATCAACCAAGGAATAAATAATGTCAAGAAAAACAACATCAGTACTTAGAATGCTAGAATTCGCAAATCATAATCTCAGACGCCAAGACGAGTACGCAACTGTCGACTTCAAGATCGGAATATGCTGCATGCTTGAGGATGTTCTTCACTCAACAAATAACTATTCAGGCTTTACATTCATCGATAACAATAACATCGCAACTGGAACTCTAGGTTACTACAGTCGTCAATACTTTTATTCTGAAACGATGACAAAAGAAGCATCTGGACATATGTCTGCAATCAAACGGAAGGCATCATAATGAATAAAAAGCTAATAGAATGGGTACGTGTAGATGATGCTTGCGAAATACAGGATGATAAAATTGTCTCCTATCATTGCACATCAAACGGAACAGAAGAACTAGAGTATATTATTTCGAGACTACGTAAAGTCTACGACGCAGGTGGCGCAGTAAGTAAGATAACTATTAAGTCTGCAACGAGTGCTACCAGGGTCACGCCCGAACTCATCTCAGGCACCAAAGAAGCACTCGATAGCATCACAATTCGTGCAACATAAAACCAAGCATTATATAATATAAACATAACCAATCAACCAAGGAATAAATCATGTCTTACAATAACAACATAATCCAAACTCTCGGCGTCGACGATGAATCAACATACGGCAAGAAACTAAGTGTAACAGTTGCAGTTGACACACTCGGCATGTGCACGATCTCATTCGGTGCTAACTACTCAATTCGTATTCCTGAGGACGACGTCGACGCGCTGCGCGATGTGCTTTACTCAGCATCAAAAGCACAAATGTCTCATAGGGTGATTCAGAAACATTCCGATGAGATATCTCAAATTAAAGAATAAAACTCCGTGGTTGGTGTTTTAAGCAATACATACATGGGAAGAGTCGATAAAAAATCATGGCGAACATGTGATTGGGAACTGAAGTATGTATTGCGGAGAGAGAGCTGGTTACTCTCGGGATAGGGTGGGCACATTCACCAACCACAGAAATAAACAGACAAAACTCATGCAACACAAAACCAAACCTTATATAATATAAAGGTAATCAACCAAGGAGAAAACATGAATACTAAACAATACAAAGATGAAAGAGGTCTATATAACATGACCCAAGAACAAGTTAAGTCTGCTGACTATAGTGAACTAAACGCGATATGCTGCTCTTGCACTGCACAAGGCGGATGGACTGTTGGAACCAAAGAACTAGTAATCCTAGAACTAGCGCGCCGACAAAGACAAATGATCCGAGGTTCAATCGGAACACCATGGGTACCACGAGAAAACAAATAACTCGTGCAACATAAAACCAAACATTATATAATATAAACATAACCAATAACCCGGGAAACAACATGAACATAAACAATCTCTCAGAAAAACAACTCGTCGAACTTAATGAAAAAGTAGTAGCACGTATTAAACAACTTAGACGCAACTCGTCAAGAAGAACAGCTAGCACGCTAAAGCTAGGGCAGACTGTATCTTTCGAAGACAACTACGGTGTAACAACAGTAGGCAAGGTCATGAAGGTGAATAGAACCAAGGCAAAGATCAAAGTCCACACACACGCTCGAGGCACATGCACTTGGAACGTTCCGATGTCTATGCTTACGATCATCGACTAAAGGAGGATACAATGAGAAAAGGAAATCAAGTTAAGCTAACAGGAAAATACCCGTACTGCGGCCGAGAAGGCATCGTCAAATACAGCTGGGCAAGAATGTTTAGACATGTAACAGAAGAAGAAGTTCAAGCATGGAGAGACAGCCCGGAGTCTAAAGGTATGACATGCGCCGGGGAGACAAAGCTGCCTCCAACCTGCGCAGGCGTCGGCTATGAAGGCGGAACACTCCTCCGCCCGGGACTTAAGATAACCAAGAAAGAGGAGATCAAACTTTCAGACGACACCTTCACAGTGGTGCGAGCCCGATGTGCGCCTCACTTGTCTTATCGAAAATGGAAGGGCATGACTCTCTTGAGGAATAATCGGACAGGCGAAGAAGGCTATATTAAAAGAGATAGAACACAGGTGATCAAATGAACTGGCTACTAGAATTACTCGGTCTTAAGACGTCGATCAAAAAGAAGCAACGGAAGCTGGCGCTACTACGAGAAAAGGCCTTTCAGGCGCAGAGGAATGGAAACCTAAGTCTAGCTGGAAAGTATTCTCTAGAGGCCGAATTCCTTGAGACAGAGATCTTTGAAGAACAGGCAGATAAAAAGCTTTAACTCATGTAACACAAAACAAAACAAGATATAATATAAACATAACCAACCAATAAGGAGAACGACTATGGGCGGAAAAGCTTTAGACGGAAACAGAATCACAAACGAACAGGCACACAAACTATTTGAAAGTATTGTTCTCAATCATAACCTCGGCTGCAAAGCAGACAAAATACTTTTGTGTGGATCAGCAAGGCGAGGAAAGAAAACAAGCGGCGACTTGGACATTGTCTTTGTTGACAGTCCGAACAAAGCAGTCAAGACTTGGCTACTTGAAGAGTTCGGAACTAAAAAGAACGGTAAACCGCAAAACACTGCACTCATTGACGGAGTACAGGTGGAGTTCTATGAAGCAACCCAAGAGTCTTGGGGAACATGCACACTGATGTGGACCGGTTCTAAATGGAATAACATCAAACTGCGGAAAGCAGCTAAGGCTCGAGACTTAAAGTTAAGCCAGCACGGTCTCTTCGATGCACAAGGCACAAATCTGGCGGCCGACAAGACTGAAGAACAGGTCTTTGGTTTGCTGGGGTTCGATTACCTCGAGCCGCAAAAGAGGTGATCAAAGCTCATGCAACGTAAAACAAAACATAATATAATATAAACGCATCCTAAGGAGAACATATGACATCCGAAATACTACTAGAACGAGTTGTTAAGGCAATTACAGATATCGAAAACAAAATGCTACAGACAATAGCTTTTAACGAATGCTTCCAGCTTAAAAATCCACAGACCTCAGCCGGCGTTGATCTCGCCCGGGCAGTTCATGCAGTAGTCGACGTTAGAGAAACCGTCATTGAAACTATGAACCAGAATTCAGATTCGCTTGGTCAGTGGTCCAACTTTCAGAGAGTACTCGACGAATACACGAGATATCATAGTACAAATCAGGAGAAAACAAAATGACTTTATCAAACAAATAAGATGAAGCAAAAAACGAAACAGCTGACAGGTTTAGAGAAATGGATGCAGTTGATGAAGTACTTAATGACATACAGCGACTTCGAGATACAACGATAGGTGGCGCCGAAGAAGATCTAGAAGTTCTCATCGAACAAGTAGAAGAATATGCCCACTATGCTGAATCACTTGAATATATCTTGAGACAGATTCCTGATGAAGTTAAGACACTTCTCGTGCAACCCACAAAATAACCTTATATAATATAAACATAACCAACCAACCAAGGAAAATAATATGATTGTTACGCTACTCGCAACAGACATTGAATATGATACAGACGGACCCGGTGTCCCCACGATGGAAGACCTACCCGAATCTATGGAGGTTCAAGTCGATCTTCGTGATCAGATTGGATTCCCATGTATAAACAGTCAAGTATGTAATCAGATATCTGATGCTTCAGGCTGGCTCGTTCTAAGTTATCAGCTCGTCGGATATACCGAT
>Ga0209535_1003049_pt1 | contig 10822 bp, 21 predicted proteins | sample LinPmetageLP28_FD_184041 | JGI IMG/M metagenome (GOLD analysis project Ga0209535, IMG submission 184041) | Marine viral communities from the Pacific Ocean - LP-28 (SPAdes) (version 2) | ecosystem: Environmental > Aquatic > Marine > Oceanic | place: Pacific Ocean | collected 2009-08-22
CAGAGGAAACTCCTAAAGCTGAGGCTGAACCAGCAAAAAAATAATTCGACGGCTTAGAAAGGAGCGCCGAGCCAGCCGTCGTTTTTTGCGGCGGCTTGAGAGGAAGCGTAAACGGCAGTTAGCTCGTGAAATCAGGAGATCGTAGTTATTTGCTTTTTGCTACAGTCGGCCCTCCTGCGCTAGAATCCGTTCAACAGGTCTTTTTTTGCAGAGAAAATGATTGGCTTGAAAAGCGGTTTTGAAGTTCATCAATTTAGCAATTTGACATCCACGGGGGTAAGCGATTCTGTTGAGACCGCAGGCATAAACTTGCTATTCCAAGTTAGTACTACGAATGTGGCATCAAGCGTAGTTCTCAGGCTGGAAGGGAGCTTAGACAACTTATCGTTTTTTAATCTAAAAGAAGACGAGGAAGACATAACTATTGCGACCGATTCAACGTTTGGATACGCCTTGAATGGCTGCCCGGTCAAGTTTGCTCGAATCAGACTGGTCACTATCAATGGAGGTAGCCCTACTATCTCGGCAAAAGTCGGCGCTTCCTAGATCTGATGGCAATTGATCTACGCAACAGTATCAAAAGCGGATTAAATTCCGGGGTGCGTCAAAGTATTTCTGGCGGCGAAAATACTATCGTCTTGATCGATAAATTTCTTGTAACCCAAGGCGAGGATCAAATCATCACTCAATCAGGTGACAATATTATTGGATCGGTGAGGGAATGACGGAATCAGAGCTAAAAAATTGGGCTAAAATCAAGGCAGCACTTGAGCAAAGTGGCAACACGTCATCTTTTTATTATCGAAGAGCGTGCGCGATTGTTGCAGGCAGGCCAGACCCATTAAAATAAGCGAGAAGGCGCGTCTAAACCGTGATCGAAATCGTCGCAGCAATCCTGGGCGCGGCTCTTGGTATCGCAGGGATGAACATCTCTGGATTCACTAGACGCACCAGCGAAAGTCGTGAAGCGGTTATTCGCCTCACAGCTGGGGTCGAGTCTATTGCGACGAAGCTTGAAGATTTACATCAGGACATGAAGGCAGAAAAAGTTCAGGCCAATGCTGATCGTCGTGAAATTTACGAACGTCTTAACGATCATGGCAACCGAATAATTGTGCTGGAAAGCTCTAGAGCTAGAATCAATCCAGATTAAAGAGCAGCTCATGAGCATTGAAGAAGTTTTGTCACACCCTGGGTTTTGGATCATTATTGCTGCTGCCTCTGAGCTGATCGCTCTGTCGCCAAAGCTCAAATCCAATTCTGTTGTTCAGTTGCTATTTTCAGTCTTGCGATCCTTAAAAGGAAAAAAGGGCTGATCCCTGCTGATGGCAGATGGCTGTTCAGGCTCTCAACGCGATCACCGCTTGAGGCATTGAAGCGCGAAATTCAACGTCGTAAATTCGAGGCAACATTAACGCCTCGTATTGACGCTGAGGTTAGGCGCTGGCACAAGTCACAACCTCCAGCAATGCCACCACCGATTCAAATTGACGACCTGCACATTAAATCACCTTGGAATGACGAACAGTAAAACAATCACCCTTGAGCAGCTTTTTCGGTACTACAGAAACTTGCCGCATCAAGCCGCAAGTATCGCCTTACTAGAAGAAGACCTAGCAAGCAATGGCTACGAGATTGCCATGCGTCGTGACAGGGAGTGGTTTGCTACTTGGAGCCAGTCAGGTAAACAATCTGACTTCAAGCAAGCACTAGCGATAATCCAGAAATTTGAATCCTGGCACGCCGAAGCCTATTTGTGCCCCGCCGGGTTTTGGACGATTGCTTGGGGCTCGCTGACCCATCCCGATGGTCGCCCCGTAAGGGAAGGCGACTGGATCAGAAGAAAAGAAGGCGATGCTTTATTGGAAAACACAGTAGACAAAATTGACGAAAAGCTTTCTCAGACCGTTCCTTACTGGTCAGAAATGACGGAGAATCAGCAGGCCGGGATGATCAGCTTCGCCTACAATCTCGGCTCTGGGTTCATGGGAGCAGAAGGATTTGAAACGATTAGCGCAAAACTGCGTGCAAAAGACTGGAAAGCTGTTCCTGACGCGATGCTGTTATATCGAAATTCGGGGTCGAGCTTTGAAGCCGGTCTGAAACGTCGAAGGCAAGCCGAGGGCAAACTTTGGAAAGGTGGCGATCAGTCACCGCCGACTGAAACTGCAAAACTGCGTCCTAATTCTCCATTCACTAGTCGGCTGACGCCCCATATAACAGTCGGTGAATTTGCATTAAATCAGGAGGAGCGCAGATTTAACGAGCAGCACCAGCTAGATACTGCAGCAACACTCGCGGCGTTTTTGGAGCGTGTTCGCGGCAGGTTTGGTGGGAAGCCAATTATTATCACATCCGGTTACAGGCCACCAGCAATCAACAGATCAGTAGGGGGTGCAAGCGGATCAGAGCACCTGTACCCAGTGCCGGGAGAAGGCGCTGTGGATTTTTATATCCAAGGGGCTGACATTTATGCGGTACAAGAATGGTGCGACCAAAATTGGCCGCACAGTCTTGGTTATGGTGCGAATCGTGGATTTGTCCATCTTGGCATTAGAGATGGCGGATCTAGGATACGCTGGGACTACTGATTTAATTCGTTTGTGACTGTTCTTTGCGACTGGGAAATTAGAAGCCTGCTCTACGGCGGAGCAATGGAAGACTGGTCTGAAGATCTAATCAATCCCGCCTCGCTTGACGTGAGGCTGGGCAGCAACCTAATGATCGAAATTGCTGGGCAAAAAGACTTGCTCCATGTTGACATCTCGAACAGAACAAAAAAGAACCCTTATCGATTGACGCCGGGTGAGTTTGTCTTGGCTGAAACATATGAAACATTTAAAAAAATACCTGATCACATCTGCGCTCAGTTCGCTTTGAAATCAAGCAGGGCTAGGGAGGGGTTTAATCACGCTCTCAGCGCGTGGGTCGATCCAGGGTATTTCGACAGTAAACTTACCCTTGAATTAGTAAACGCAAGACGCCATTACGACCTTCCGCTATTTCCTGGCCTGAGAATAGGGCAGATCATTTTCATGAGAATGAGCGAAGTCCCTATGAACAGTTACTCGAAGACGGGTCGCTATAACGGCGATTCGACGGTTCAAGGCAGCAAGGGGTAGAAGCAGAGCCCTTGGCTAGCATTAAATAGCCTGACAACGGCAGTCGTGAAAGCTGAGTTCAGGCAATGCAGGAGAAGCAGTCTATGCCGAGAGTATCTGCCGGTTGAGCAAATGAGCCATGGCAAGAATGGCTGGATATGTGATTCTCGAAAATGTCCCAAGCGAGCGCCTGAAAATAGTATTTCTTATCAAGTAGAAAAACGCTATTTAACAACTGCAAAAATTATGTTTCTGACTTCATCCAAGGAGGACCAGGATCCTGAAGAGTTTGGGGAAATTTTTATATCACGGTTGGAAGAATTAACAGAAGAAATAGTAAGCCTTGATATGGAGGTAGTTCCTCTAAATGGTGGTTTTATCGGGCACGAAATTATAGGCTCAGAACTTGTACCAAAGAAGACAAGCAGGCATAGATTTAGGCGTCAGATATTTGACGAGTGGGACAATCGCTGTGCCTATTGTGGCCAGCCTGGAGACACGTTGGATCACATCCTTGCAAGATCCAAAGGCGGAAGCATGAGCGTTGTGAACAACTTAGTTTGTTGCTGCAAGTTCTGCAATGGATCGAAGTCTGATCGGCCAATGAAGGAATGGTTTAGAGAGCAACCATTCTGGAGTCAAGGCCAAGAAGATCTTATAAAGTATTGGATGGAACATGGAACCTTAGACGAAACTTAAGGATTCATCATGTCGTAAAGGTAAGTTTTTGCACGCCAGAAGTCTTCCGAGTATCTGCATACAGCCCCACCAGGGGTGCATGATCTGTAAAAGATGCCTTGCTTCTCGTCGTTTAGGATCTCAATATAAAAACCATTGCCAAAATTTATCGCCCAATCTGGCACGTCAGTCCTTGAACCAGAGGGCTGAACATTGTCTGGCAAATCGACCGCCACTTGATTTCCCCTCGGCAAAACCGAGACTGCATTCCGATTGTAGAAGTTTCCAATGCAGGCACTGCCAGCAATATGGCTTTGGATCAGCGACTGCTCGCAAATCAGCGTATAGTTGCTCGCCTTGCAATATGGCGCTTTCTGCTGTTACTGCATTAAGCGCTATATCAAAGACATCGGATTGAGTCTTGATCGTCGCAATCCATTCTCCGCTGTTATTCGAAACGTTTAACTTTCCAGAGTGAGAGCGATGACTGGTCATTTAAGGCGATCAAGAAGGAAGGCTTTCAACTCTTGAGCTGCGGCCAAGGCATCTGACTCAGTTTGCTCAGGGTTGCCCCAATAAACAACTTTTCCATCAAAATACCAAGGCTTGAAATACGATTCTACCCCGTGCGGAATTAGTTTTATGCCTGTTTCCGAGTTGTTCATGGAAGATGCTAAGGTGTTTGTTCAACCCATTGAGAAATGGATTTCCTGGGGTGCACGGGGATCGCCTCAACCAAGCCATGCAGGCGCGAGAGCCGGTGGCTTCCCCTACTAATTCAGTCGTGATTCAAGATTACGTCTTGTTGCAAAAGCTGCAGCTGAGAAGCAGCGCATAATCGCATTTGGTCATGCTCAGACGGAGTTTTGAATCCATCCCATAAAACAGCAACGTACTTGCGCTGATGCCCGTCTGTCCTGGTTTTAGTTCTCAGCTCAGTAACTGTGCCAATCCTCGATGAATACCGGCGTTGATTTTCCTGTTTAACTGCAAGCCCCAGGTGAATGCGAGGTTTTTCAGCAACTCGATCACCAACAGCAAACTTAAACGGGGTGCGGCGGGATGCTTTTGTCATGGTGCCAGACGGGCCTTGCCCCAGCGATTTTTTGCGTACCAAGTATGGACTGAGGGGATCCATTTTTCGAAATGAGGCATCAATAGTTGGCACATTTGATGGATTTCTATCTGTGCATCGGCTTTGCCCCGCAAATCGAGGAAGTGCATCAAACTACGCAGGTTAAACGTCACCACGAAATGCTGACGATAGTCAAACGGAAGTAATCCCCTCGCGTGCTCTTCAGATGCCCCAAAATTTTCGACAGCAATCTTATACCGGGAAGCCGATTCGGCGCAATACTGCAAGTCCAGATCTCTCTGTTGCCTGTCATAGCTGTACTTTTTGCCTTGCCTGTTTGTGTAGTCGCCTACAGGTCGCAGGTAAAAAGCTTCCTCGACATCAACAATGCCGTCAGCTACCGCAGTAACTCGCTTGCCTGTGTAGCGCATCGATTGAACATCCCAGCTAGTCCCGACCCTATGGGTGCGAGCCTGTTGAATAACTGAGTGAGGGAAATAGCCAACTGCAAACGTGATACTGGCGTGCTCTAGGGGTCCATAATGGCCACGGCCTCCCAAAAGCAGATGCTTGACAATGAGGTCACCCGCTTTCCCTTCGTCAAACGGCAGCATCCAGCAGGGCGGCTGATCGTGGAAAACCCAGCCCTCGGAATAATCTTGATGCATGGCTTTCCAGCAAAGCGTTGCTGGATCCTGGGTCTGGCTTAAAACGCCAACCTGAAAATATGGATCAATTTGCATCATCAAGCTCCATTAAAAGAGTTTCCAGTTCATCATCATCCATCGAATCAACAGCTGACAAGAATCCAGCCGTAACGGCCTCCACAAGGCGCTGAGGGCTGATAACAGCCAGCAAAGCAAATTGCAAGCGAGTGAACAGACCAAACTTAGTTTTCATTTGAAGCTTCATGAGTCCTCCTGTGTAGCTGAGAGCGAGGTTGTTTCTTTCATGACGACCCACGTCGTTCTAGTCATTGGTTGTCCTCCATTGCTTTAATAAATTTGGCTATTTGCTTGGCCATTTCTTTGAGTTTTTTGTCGCTGATCCTGTGATTACTTTTTGTCATTGTTAAGCTTGTTCCAGGTGAAGTAAATTAAACATAAGAAAACAATAGAAACGATTATGAATTTCACAGGCTATCTTCTTTTAGTTTTGTATGCAAGTCATTGATCATGGAGTTCCAGCACATGCTGAATGCCGCGAATATAACCGTCCCAGTAGCGGGAATCACCTTGGCGGCGTTGAATACTTTTTTCATAATTGTTGTAAGCATCAATCAAAAGACCTTTGACTGATTCAATGCTGACATCTAGAAGCTTTTCATTCATTGCATTCTTGGCGAGCGAGTGCGGAGGCTTCATCCTGAATTTTTTTTAGAGAAATGGGGTCAAGCTCTTCAGCCAGTATCCGAAACAAATGCTCTTGATACAACTGCTTGTAACCTTTTGGCAGAGGGTTGCCCATTGCCTCAATTTTTGCCGCAAATTGCGTTGAAATTCTTAGCTTTTTCTTAGCGCGATAGTACCATTCACTGTCGGGCTCGTAGCCATGCCTTGCTTCAAAATCTGCGACCTCTTGCAATGTCGCGGTAACTTCTGAGATGCAGTCAAAAAGCTCATTGGTTAATTTGCATAAATCTTGTGAACTTAGCTGGGGCAGTTCAGAAGTTAAAACTGATCTGCCGAGTGAATTGCTGTTGTAAATTGCCATTTTAAATAAGGGCAGGGCGACCCTGCCCCGGTAGGGTTTTAGAAAAAGTCGTCTACAACGTTCCCGTCAGTGGCCTTGGCTACAGACTGGGCGGCGTCGTTGACAGCGCTTTCAGTGCTTTTCTCGTACCTGTAGTGAGGCTTAAAGCTGAGGCTAAGGTAAGTTTTACCGCTTGATGATTGCTTCTTCCAACCGCTGATGGCGAGAGGAATTTCATTGCGCTCACCAAGAGGCTTGCCTTGCATGATGTACTCAGCTAGCTGGTAAGCCTGAGAGGCAGAAATGTTCACGACGCCTTCAAATTGGGGGTAAGCCTTCTGGGGGTCAAAACGATCTCCCATCCTTTTTTTGACTTCCTCAATAGGCTGATTGAACAAAGCTCCGTTTACTGAGAATGAATCGGTCATGATTTTGTTTTACAGATGATGTAGCAGCCTTGTTTGGCTGCTTCGGTTTGGACTGAGTACCGGAACTGATCAGATTCCTTGGTCATGCGACCGGTGATCTGGGCGATGGTGCTGGCCTTGAAACCTTCGTCAACCTCTTCGTCGTAGTAAAGAACAAACAGGCTGGTCTCAGGGGTCAAAGAAGCAATCTTTTCCCGCAATGGGCTGGTTTTACTGTGTCGGCTCGTGCGCGCTGGAATATCAGCAGCACTGAGAACCTTAATAGAAGACATAAAAGGTCTTGGCTTGCAAGAAATACTTTACATCAAACTTGTGATTTTAGCAATAAGCTGATTGCGCTCCTCCTCCGAAAGATCATTCGATGCCCTGAGTTCAAGGATGCGTTGACGAATCGAATCAAGCTGTGACGGGTCAGCCTCCTCGATCTTTTTCATTGCAGGCTTAAAAACACCTGTTGGGTGCAGCTTCTGCACAATCTTGCGGCGCTTGGGCGGTACCCAGGCACAGCTGATCTCTTCGTCAATCTCAGGGCTTCCATAGACGCGAATGCAAGGTTCGTCCTTGCGAAGCGGGTGAGGCATGACCTGATTAGTCGCGTAGAAAGTCACACGCTTGCCAGTCCATAACGCAACATCATTGCCCAAGAGCTTGATCAATGGAATGACATTGATTTTGGCCAAGGTCAGCTCAGAATTAATTTCCTGAAAAGACATAATCGTCTGAAGCTTGGGCTCTTGATCGTCAAAAGCGACCTCAGCCTTGCGAACACCCTTAACGGTCAATGTCATGCGACCCGAAGCCGGGAACATGAAAGCCTTAAGCCAAGGCTCGTTCATCAGATCACCGACAAATTCCATCAGACTCCCTCTAGTAAATCGGCAACATCAGTGTCATTGGCTGGATCGTCAACTTGATACCAGCGCGGAGCTTCCATCGTATTAATGCCCCAGGATGGCCACTCGTTAGTGCCACGACAAACTTTGATGCCTTCAATTGCGTCATTACGACGCTGACGGCCAACTTCCAGCAGTTCGTCACTGATGACGTTCACTGAATAGTTGAAAGGATAAGCCCACTCGTAAGCCAGCAGGATCATCTGTTTCGGATAAGCGCCGTGACGGTCTCGAAAGCCTTCACAATAATGTCCAATCTGGAGATCGTAGCCGAGTGCAAATGACTGTCTAGCAAAATCGCGTGGGTTCGCACTTCGAGCTTTTTTGAGATCCACAAGTAAACCGTCTTCTGGTTGCTCCAGATCAGGCAGGTAGCGGCACTCAACATCGTTTTCTGCATCGTGCCAAAAGTGAGGCACTTGCCCTGAACCTTGCAGGTACTCAGAAGCGATTGGATCGTTTTTGAGCTTGCTGACAATCAGCTGGGCAGTGTGGTGCCACTCCGCAGCAATTACCTCAGCGCCCTGCGCCCTAGCAATCTCCTGAGTCTCTGCCCACTGCTTTTTGCCGACTGTTGTGCGGCGATCCACTATGGGGGCCACGATATATTTACGGCTAAATTTTTCAGGCTCGGTAATCAGGCAGTCAACCAAGCTACCCTGTTTCATCGCATCAGACGGCACCATTGGCATACGGTCTGGATCCTCAAAAGCAGCCCAATAGTCAACTGCTGTGCCGCAAGCAAATTTCTTGAGCTTGCTGGCTGATAAGGCTGGGTGATCGTGGTAATTCATTGTTTTTGGTTTGGTAATTCAAGTTCCATTTCAATCCAGTACTGACGAATTTCACCATCGCCAGTCAAGAGCCGAGCATCTTCAACAAGGGCTTCATCGGTGACGCCCGGATAACCAATCACGCACCAACTACCGTCTTCGGCAGAAGCTGCTAAGGCTCGCACCTTTACTGTGACTGGCACAGCTTTCGATTGCATAAAAAACGCAGAAGTGTTTGCAAGACAAATAATACCACTGTTTCGACTAATCGGCAATGGAGACGGAGAAGTCCAGTGCAGCGGCTTCATGTTCTGTCATCTTTTTGGCCCACATCTTTGGCACCAAATTGTTCCAGGTGAAGCCAGCATCTTTGCAGTGCTGGCGCTGCTCGTACCCCAGGTTGCTGACGTAGACGTGCCGGGGGAGCAGGGCATTCTCAATCAGCCGCTCCAGCTGGGGCTCACGCTTCATTACCTCTGCCAGATAGATACAGTCAGTCAGCGCACGATGGGCTTGCCAGACGGGAACGCCATAGTCCACGCACAGTGACATGACAGAGCTACGCCCCCGCTTGCTATTCAGAGGCCACTGAATATCGTCCATTGAACAGACCCATTTCAATGCCATCGCAGGCAAGCACCCAGGACTGCCAAACCATTGCCGATCAAAGGCCGCATTATGAGCGACTGCATAGTCCGCCTCCGCCACCATCGCCCAAAACGATGCCGCCATTGGGCTGGTCAGATCAGGTACGCGCATAGTCAGCTCAGGCTGAATGCGATTTATAAACTCGGCCTCGTTTGTCAACGACGGCAGTAAAAACGAAATCTGGCAAATTACTGATCGCAGCTCAACGTCAAACAGAACAGCTCCCAGTTCGATCACGGTGCTGTCGGCTGGACTCAAGCCAGTTGTTTCCGTGTCGACGATCAAAAGTTTCATGCTCATGAGGATTCAATCTCCAGTGATAAATTTCAAGTAATCGTTTGTCTGATTCAGTAACCAGACGGCCTGCCTCAGTATTAGTCATTGATAATGCACAAAGAGAGCAGCGTCTTGGACCTACCCTTAAGTTTTCTTAGCGCCCCGTGGTAGCTCATTGCGTTGATAATTTCAACGTGCTCCAATCCGCTTTTTTCACGGAACGTTGCCTCAAATCGCTGCATCTTGCAGGCTTCTTGCCTGCCAGGTGATTCGGAGATCCCTGCATCACGCATCATTTTGCTCCAGTCCATGCTCCCTGAGCGTTGCAGACACTGCATCAATCATCTCCGAACTAGCGCGATAATGGCGGCCACGACAGCTCACCGACGTAGAGTCAATCACAAATTCACAGGTGAAGTACAAGTAATTGCAACACTTGCATTTTGTGTATCGAGTGACAGTGCCACTATGCGAAGGCCGAGTGCTCAAGACCGTTTTGGTGCCCCTCCCAGAGGCCCCGCAATTAGGGCAAATCAAAAGCTGCGCTCCTGAAACCTGACGACTGATTCGGGAACCAACAGCCTGTAACTCTCGCGATTGCGATGGATTCTTGATGCCTTGTGAATCGCTTGCTCCTCAGACCGAGCTAATACCTCGACATACTGTCGATCCTGGCCTGGAGACTCGCAGGCCACGCAGAAATAAAGGCTGTTCATCCTTGTGGGCGCATTTTGTCCATGAATTGAAAATAAACTTCATCTAAAACGTCTACAGAGCCAATCTTTTTTTGTACTTTGATTAGGATACGAAGTAGTTCACGCAAATCTTCTTCAAACTGCCAATCAGCAGCGGCACGTACAGTATCCTCCCCAAAGGAATACTCACCGCTCTCCATGTCGCACGTATATCTCCTAGCGAGTTTCTTGATCTGTGCCAGGGTCAGTGGGTGTTTAGTCATGAGTTGTCCTCCTGTGACAATCGTCTCAGCTCTTCTAGGGTTATTCGCGTCGTTGGACCGCCCCTGCGCTCCATTACTAGCTTTAAGTCCTCTTGATCTTCTGCAGCCTCGGCCTCTTGCTTTGCAATTCGCATTGCTTTGGCGTATTGAGCTTTTAAGTATTGAATGAAAGTGGGCGACACGAAGGGATTGCAACTGGGGTCAGTTTAACAGTATAGATTCGGCTTCGTCAACTGATCTAGCAATTCCTGCTATTCCGCCTGCGTTTCGGATGTGTTCGATAAATGCTTTCTGTTGTTC
>Ga0209535_1003050_pt1 | contig 10822 bp, 13 predicted proteins | sample LinPmetageLP28_FD_184041 | JGI IMG/M metagenome (GOLD analysis project Ga0209535, IMG submission 184041) | Marine viral communities from the Pacific Ocean - LP-28 (SPAdes) (version 2) | ecosystem: Environmental > Aquatic > Marine > Oceanic | place: Pacific Ocean | collected 2009-08-22
GCTTTTAACTGTGTAATAGTAACTCGATATCCTATGATAGCAGTTTCTTTTTCTTGTAATTGTTTTACAAGATCATTTACAATTATCTGTTCATTGGTTAGTTCTTCACTCATGTGGTTCTCCTTGTTGGTTGTTAATAAACTATTTCTTAACTAATGATCCACCAAAATACAGACCAGTAATTGCCGCCACTAAATTAGTATCAAGTGGTGTGATTACAATACCAGGTGCTGCCATTGGTATCCATTTCATTAGCTCTTTACCCTCTGTAAAGAATAAAAATCCTGGCTTAAACTCTGAATAACCTACAATAATTTGCACATCTGGCCAGAACAGTGGTACAATTTTAGGTAGAACAATAATAGAAAACACAGCAGTTAATGCTATGATTCTTCTTGTCCATTGGAAGCCTACGTCTTTATGTTCACGTGCTTCTTTGAAGCTAGCAGTCTGAACTTCTGCTCGTTGTAGTAGCATCTTCTGTTCATCTTGTTTAGCTTTAATCTTTTGCGACCATATGCTCATGACCCCACCGAGAACAGTGGAGCCAAGCATGGTAATCATTTCAAAGGGAATGCCCATTAGTTGATAATGATTCCTATAATAACCACAATACCTACTGCAATTATAATTTTAGTTTTCTTTTCAAGACTCATAAACCAGTCTTTAATTAGTTTTACTTTTTCCATTTGTTTTCCTTTTCTTTTTAGCAACGCCAATAGTTTTGTTGTTTAACATCTTTGCTAATTCTGCAAAGCTTATTTGTTCTTTTTCTTTTGACATTGTTTATTGATTAGTCCCTGCTTAGTTAGATCTTTTTCCAAGATTCCTTTAAAGATTCTTCGGTTGGTTCTACTTTAACTGCATCGCCACCAATCTTAACTGATGGTGCATTAAGTTCTGGGTATGGGATATCAAACCCTTGCTTAATTTCTTTTGGTTCTTTGTCGTTCATAAAGTCTCCTATTATATCAAATAAAGGGGGCACATGCAAGGATTATTTCCATTGTACCCACTCAGATTTTGGCTTCTTTCTTAGTGCTTGCTCAGACATTACAGGTAATTGAAAAGTTATACCATATTTAGGGTGTGTAAACCATAAAGCTTGGCGTGGTTCTTCAAAAGAAAACCTGTTACTCATTGCATATTCATCATAACCTTTTAGTGATCCATTAACTATGATACCTTTTAAAGTTAAGTACTGATGCCAGTGACCCATGATAACATAATCAATAGGCTTCTTGTGTGTAGCATATTCAATCTTAACCTTAGAAACTCCTCGAGCAATCGGACCTAACATACCTACTACTCCACTGCCCCCCTTAACTCCGAGCCTATCACCATGAGTTAACAAGTAGCTAACATCATATACTTTGTAGTAAGCATCAAAGCCAAATGGTATTTGGAATTGTACTCTGTCATCCTTGGCATTGGTATAATGTTTCTCAAGCATTGTATATAACATCCAGTCAAAACTAGTTGCCGCTGCTTGCTTATGTCTATATTGTTTAAACATTCTGCCATGATTACCAAAGGCACATGGTACAAATACTTTACCAAACACATCAGCTAGTGAATCAATTGCCCATGTCAAATGGTCAAAGAGTTCTAGTACGTGCTCAATGTTAGTGCCATCATTTGTTTCTGCTAGCTCTTCATGGATATGACCAGAGATCATATCACCACCAAGTGCAACTACAATACCTGGATACTTAGGATTAACCATGTGGTTAGTACATAAGTCTATGGTAGATTCGATAGTAGATTTAAGTCTAGCCTTAGCTATGTTTCTATCAAAAGTATTTAGATGGTTTACCTCAGCTGAATTAACTACCTCACCCCAGTGAAAGTCAGATAAGAATAACGTAGGTACACCAGGCGCACCATGTGCGGGTGATGCTTTAGTTAACCACTTAGGTGGCTTAGCCTTACGATTGTGTAATTTAAATACCGTCTTTCTTATTTGTTCCGCTGTAATATTATCTAACGCTAGCTCTTTGACTTGAGTTCTTAACTCTTTTATTTGTCTATCGTATAACATCCTTTGTTCTACTAACGCCGCAGAGGTATCGGGGGCATTCACATTTGGTGCAATCCCTTCTCGTTCTGCTGTATCTAGTCTACCTATTAAGGTAGTACGTGGTATGTTTAATTCTTTAGCCGCCTCTGCTTTGTTGCCTTTAGCTAGCACTACTGCATTGACTGCTTCTTGTAATTTGTCCATCATATATGTTCTCCTATATTATTTTTTGACATTAGAATCATTTACGATTCTACCGAAACTATCTACAACAGCACCTTCGGGTGCACTCTTTAAAGTTCCGTCGTTGTGGTAGGCAGGTGCTACAATTCTGTATACCAATTCTTGTGGAGGATCAGATGGCATGTGTGTACCAGTCCATTCTCCAGTTCTTTCGTAGCGTCTTATCTCAGCTAGATCACTCTTCGCATCTAGGTAAGTTCTGTAATGTTCGGCATGGTCTTTATCTCTTTGACCTAATCTTCTTGATAGTCTGTATGCAATGGACATAGCTTCAGTCTTATCTTTCTTCCACTTGTCTAATGTCTTTTGATCCACTACTTCCGGTGGCTTGCTTGTCGATGGGTAATTCGGGTGGTACTTCATTCTATTCTCCTGTAAAAGCTAGGGGCAAACCAAAATTATTACATTTCAATTCGCCCCTTGTGCCCCCCTATTGCATATTATACACGAGGAGAGGCGTTAAGTCAAGGGTTAATTTGACGATATATCAACTATCTCACACACTCCAGAACTGCAGGCTAACTCCTGTGATCCCGTTGTATTGTCTTCTTCTTCGTAATTACTTAGCTCTGCCCAATCAACATGTTGTGGCATTAATTTAACAGCCGCTAGATATTCCTCTTCATTAATATCTTGGTAAGGTGCTTGTTGATATACATGCTCTGAATGTGGTAGGAAACTAACACCAGATATCTCATCGAAATGTTTGTATACCCAAGCCCCTACATCTAACCACTCATGTTCTCGCACTGATACTGTACAAGAAGGTTTATGTTCACACCAATATCTTTGATACATTAGCCATGTTTCTAATTGATTGATAGCTGTTAGATCATTCCTAGTTATACAACCCTCAGGTGCTTTCATAGGGAATGAGAATACAACAACTGAATCTGGCTTAGTTATATCTGGCTCATGTGGCATACCTTTCTCAATCATTAAAGTTGTTAAAGGATCTTTCTTATCGCCACGTACTGTACGTATATAGTATTGACTATGTCTGCTGTGAATGCCAGAAGCACTATCAACTAACTGACTTACAGTACCAGATGGTTTAACACAAGTGATAGCTGTTGACTGTGGTATGCCTAGCTTCTTAGCAAACTCTTTGTTAGTATCTACTGCCTCTTTGCGTAAACGTGTTAGGAATTCTTTACTAGGATTACTAGTAAGTTTGTTGTCCATGATACCAGTTAAAGATACACCAAGTAATCTTTCTTCCTCAGTGTTCTGTCTCCATTGTTTACGTAAGTATTTAAAATCAGTAAAGGTAGATTGGAATGTACCTAGTATAGTTGCCGCTCTTACTTTAGCTAACAAATCTTTCTCACTATCTGTTGCTCGTATAACTACCTCAGTTAGATTACAAAACTGATATGGTCGTAAGATAATTTCAGAGCAAGGGTTAGTACCAAAGTCCCATTCAACATCTCTTCTACCATTCTCAGATGCTTTATTTTTGGCGGCTTGCCTATTAAAAATGCCACGCTCACCAGACTTAGAATCATATAAGCTCTTCCATTCGTTTATAAATACAGACATGTCGGGCTTAGAAGTATAGGCCGCTGAGTTATTAGAGAGGGCACGTTGGCCTTCATCTATCCACCATTGACCGGTCTTTGCTCCACGCATTCTGTCATCTTGTAAATTACTAAGTGATATCAAAGCGGATCTTCTTACTCCACCTACTACTACAACTTCACCAACCTTACATACAATGTCGTGACACTCTAATGAGTTAAGTTGTCTACCTGCTGCATTCTTAAATGCTTTGATTGTAAATTCAAATAAGTTTATTAAAGGTTGTGGTCCACTTGCTCGCCCCCCAAATGTCTTTAGCCTAGCACCAGCAGGACGTACACGAGACACATCTATCTTCGGTACTTGTCCAGAATAAAGCATGGCAACTAATTCTCTAAACGATTTAGCCCAGCCAGCTTTACTATCTTGTACTACAATGATGGTGTCAGTATCTTCAAACTCTTCTGCAATACTAGGTAGCTTTTCTATGTTGTTGCGTTCCACCGAGAAGCCTACACCTGTGCCACACAAAAGGATATACATTACTTCATCAAAAGATCTAACGTGATCTATTGGTATGTAACTACAATTGTATCCAGCAGTGTGGTCTCTATCTAGTGCAGGTCCAGCAGTCATCAATGCTCTCATTGATGGCATAACTTGTAATGATAATATGGAGTTGGTTAGTTCGGATTTTATTTTAGGATTTAATTTATATTTAAAATTGGTGTCTAGATTTTCAGATACAAAGTCTACGTATCTAGTTACAGTTTCGGGCCAAGCCTCTCTACGTTTTTCAGCATCAATAAATCGAGCGTACCTAGAGGTATGGATAAATTGTTGGTATTCAGTAGGCAGATAATTGTTAGTCATTAGATTTCCTCTAGTTAGTTTTGTTGATGTGATGAAAGAACATTATAACATATTGGTGTGCATCTGTCCACAACATTATACAAATGTTCTCAAATATAATGTAGATAAGTCTTGTTTATACATGTCAGCTAAGTCATCTATAATAACCCCTTTAGTTTTTGGGTTTAAAAATTTACATACCTGTACCATAATAATATTAGTATCAGGATACAGCCGTTCTACTATAGGTCTATATAAATAGCGAAGCTGTACCTCAGCTACTCGTCTAGACTTTAGTTTGCATTCTAGTATCAAGAGATCTTTAACATCTCCATGTGGTAGAATTAGTATGTCAGATTGGCAGTAACCTACGCCTCTTCTATCTTGGTATTGATACCACTGTCCATGTAATACATTCTCTTCTCCGTAGATTGCTTTCATGTAAGCGGCTACTCTATTCTCATATAAAACTCCAGCTCTCTTCACGCCTGTTAACCTTGGAGAGGGTATGAACACAGGACGTTCATCGAGAGCTTTCGCCCATTGCAACTTGCTGATTACTAAACGTCTTTTCGACATGGAAAAACCACATTCCCTTCGACCTTAATATAACCAGAGTCTTCCATCGCCCGGATAGTTTGTTCTAACTCACCAGGATTTGGAACCTTACGTAGCAATTCTCTTTTAAATAACTTCATAAGCATGTGACTTCTGCCGTTATTAAATAGTGTACCATTCAACCATGTTACCATGTCATGTGCAATGCGACCTGTTCTACCCATACCAAAACCTTCTAAGGCTTTAGGCATTTGTTTCTCTGCCGCAAACATTAATTCTTTTGTGAACTCCCAATCTTCTAACATAATCTTACGTGTACTTCTACGTGAAGCAGACACAGCGATAGCAATCTTAATGAAGTGTGATACTCTACGTTGTACATATTCCGATAGGTGATTGTCAGTAGGCTCTGGCGGTATGCCTGCCTTAATATCTTCGTCAACAATTTTAAATGCATCCTTATCAAAAGTCATAGGCCCATACATCTTGGCTATGTCAGCTAGATCATCACGTAAATTATCCACGGTATTATCACTAACTCTTTCTTGTATTAGCGACTGTGGTATACGATCACCATCATAATAGATAGGTAATATACGAGACAACAATCCTTGAGATCGTGCATCTTCTGGTAAATTATCTACGAACTGTTCTGGTGTAGCACAGGCTAGCCAATTAAGGCACGGCCCTTTGATTAAATATTCACCAGATGTTTTAGTCTTGTGACTGTACTCAGCTTTAGAGTCCCACATATCTGTCATAAACATTTGTAAATATCTTTCGTGCCTGCCCATAAAGGTACCAAACTCTGACGTTATTAAAGTAACTGATGAGTCATAGAACTCTTCCATGATAGGAGAAGATAGACGTAGATCTAGTCTAGTAATCCTAGTCATGTCTACCGCTAATTTCTCTGGTGTAATTCTATCTTGTACTGAATACAAAGGATAGTTACGTAAGCCATACTGATCTAGTCCAGAGTTAAAGTTCTGATCATCTTCAGTAGTACCTACTGGTGTAGTTAACTTACTAAATACTTTTGTGAATGGTAAGATTAAACTTACTGATTTGTTTCGCCCAGGAGGGGCAATTAATACTACAAATAAATTAGCACGGATATCATAGTTAGCCATTGGGTACCATACCCGTCTGCCTAACGCACCTGCTACTGCACTAAGAGCACTCCATTGTGCGAATGGTTTGGGTATCGGACTACCCTTGATAGCATCTGCTGATGCCTGTACAAAGTCTGCATAGTTTCTACTCATGTGGTTTCCATTTCTTCATGTTCTTCCAATCGAGACCTGTCTCACAATCAGAAGGGATTATCATTTGTCTGCCTTTAATTTCTAAAGGATTCTCCATACGTGCTAGTATCTTAGGAATTATCTCAGCCTCTTTGCCAATAGGAAACTGTCCTAAGATTGCATCATGTACTTGTCCTAGTATCTGTAAGCCATCGTCCTTCATCTCATCCCACACTCGATACAAACCCATGTTAAGTAAGTCACCAATAGTAGACTGAGGTACGTAAGCAATAGCTTTCCGCAAGGTAGTCGCTTCATCTAGTCTGCCCCAGAATTGTCTGCGTCTACCCAGTGGAGTTGTAAGCGTGCCTTCTAATTGCAACTGCTTTGCAGTCTCATCATGCCACTTACGTATGCCTGGAAATGCTCCTTGTATTCGGACTAAGGAAGATGGTCCAGTCCCTATAATCGTGCCCCCATCAATTAGTTCATGGAATCCACCTTCCTTATCTTGTTTATGCCATCTCTCCAGTGATGACAATGCAATCACTCCACCGTAGTAAAGTAATTGAAACCTCGTTGCGTGTGATAGCTTGATCTTTAGATGCCGACCTAAAGATGTAGCTGACAGTCCATAGTTAGTACCATGTCCTGCACGTTTACACATATCTCGGTAACTGAAGTGTCCTATGTAAGGACGATCAGCTAGCTCTCGATTCTGTGCAAGGTCAGAAGACCAACCCATATTAGGCCATACCATTTTAACTACTTGGGTATGTAAGTCCTCGCCTTCACACGCATTTATGTATCCCTGATCTCCAGCAATGTAAGCTGTTACTCTAGACTCTGCTTGTTCCAAGTCAGCGTAGAAGAGAACATTACCTTCATCGGGTACAAATATTTCCCGCATATCTTTTGTGATATTCTGTAGGTTAGTACCTGTGCCCCAAGGGCTTTCAGAACTTGACCATCTGCCAGTCTCAGTACCTGCTACCTTGAACGAAGTACGTAGTCTACCATCAGAATCTCTCTCACAATTGAGTATGTTTAATTGTTTATCTATGTCTCGCAAAGTTATAATAGAATTGCAGAATGGCCGTGCTCGTGGATACTCTCTGCGTAAATGTTCTAGTGCTTCTTTGTCAGTCGATACCTTTTGTTTACCTTTAGTATATGCAATCACTGGTGGTAAGTTCAGCCATTCATATAAGAAACTCTTCAACTGTAGTGGACTGTTATGATTAAGATCTTTATCCCATACAGCATTAGCAAATAGATTTAACATGCGTTCAACCTTGACTCTGTTCTTGATAAGGGGGGCACGGAGTAATCCTGCCTTCATCTCATCAACCTTTAGTCCACGCAACATCATACTAAGTGCTGGCTTGAGACTATCCAATTCAAACTTGTAGGTATGTTTAGTAGTCTCGTCTAATTCTTTTGATAGCTTTGACCATATCTCACTGGTGAGTGAGCAGTCTAGTCCGCAATATACCCAAAGAGTTTGTTCCTTACTTAACTCTTGAGCCGCTATCTCCGTGTTCTTTATTACTTTCATCATCCCTCTCCTGTGTGATTTCGATAAGTTTGTTAATAAACCATTTAGCTTTTTCTAAATCTTGTATTGGTTTTTCTTTGTGCTCATATCTCCATAGATATTTCATAGCACTACCTTGTAAATAATATTTAAACCCTTCACCTTGACAGGCTTTGATGGCATCAATACAACCTATGCCCCCTTTATTATAATGAGCTGGGTAGTTTACTGGATCTTCTTTCTCTAAGTCTTGTACTTTTTTAAAGAACTCAGTCATTTGTTTTACGCTTGTCATTTGATACCCCCATTATATAAAAAAATTCTTCCTTAGATTTCTTGGTATCTAACATAGCAAAGTCGCATATCAAATCAAAGTCCTCATCATTATTAAACAACCAATCGATTGCATCTTCTCTAAACTTTATGTACTCTTTATCTCTACCAGTGTAGGCTATGTCTTGCATAGCTTGATCCAATACTGAACGCCATAGTACTATCTCATTCTCGATAGGGATATACTCTTCCTCTATCGGCTTGGCCGCAAAGTATTGGGGACGTTTCATAAAGTTTTATTCCTCTTTGGTACTCTTAGAAAAACTTGTAAGGTTCTTCCATGCCCCCTCATTAGTATAGATAGAACCTAAGAAACCTAATCCCTTTTCCATCTCTGGTTGGATAGCATGTTGTGCATGCATGGTGTCGTGTATAGTTCCTGCTACTTCTATTCCGTACTTATGGTTAAGCCAAGACACATCATACGTTTGATTCTGTGCTACCTTGACTATTGTTTTATCTTCTAGTAATTCTTTTATCGCTGACCATACAGCCAGTTCAGTAGTGTAGTTGTAAAATGTTTGAGACTTTTGAGTGGTGTCTCTAAAAGGTACGACCATTGAACGCTCTGGTGATGGTGCGAATCCGATGCAAGTGATCTCTCCACTCGCTGTCTCGATGTCGAATGACAACGGATTGTCTTCACTGTTTTCTTCTTTACACTCTTTAAAGAACTGTAATACTTCTGGGTAAGTGGGTTCAATGTATATCTCTCTCTCTGTATTTATAATATCTTTAGTAGTAGATTCTTGTGCTGCTTTCTTTAGATCACTAACTACTGTAGGTCTAAAGGAATAGTTCTTGAGAACTGCGAACGGACTATAGGTTGGCATAACTTTGAATGGTCTATTCAATCTGCCTGTGTTGGTATAGGTAAGTGCCCCTCGATATGAGCCGACCTTATCTATGTTAGTTACTGACCAGAAAGATAGAGCACCCATAGTAATTATAATGTTAGGGTTGAAGTCATTGATCTCTTTATATAATCTCTCAAGGTCTTGTTCGTAGTCTTGTTTCAGAAATCCGTATTGGGAAGGAGAATAGTTTGACTTCCATTCCCCTTCTTTCTTAAGAGCTTTGTACTCGTTCCGCTTGTGAAAGAAGAACTGAGCATTCTCTTGTGCTGGTTTTAATTGGAATGCATGAGTGATCATGACAGTCTGTGCATCTATACCTGCGAGTGTGCACATGGGATTCAATACTTGTTGTATGCCTCCTGTATTTATTTTGTTAAGTCTAGATTCGGTAGTCGTAGGATATTCTAAAACTATGCAAATAGAATTCCCAGAATCTGGAACCTGCGACTCAACCCGCTTATGTACTGCGTAATCACTCATGCTATCACAACCTATCTATTAATAATCTTTTTAATAGATGCTTGTAATATGTCCTTGTTCTTACCAACCATCTCGTGCTTTACAACACCCGAGAAAGACTGACCAATTGCTTGCTCAAGCAACTCACCAAAAGATTGATCCTCTGCCATATCTAAAGCGTCAGTTAAGAAACTCTTCAAAGACATAGCTGGATTCTTTTGCTTCATCGCATTAGGCGTAGCCCAATACTCCAGTCTAGTTGGTTCTGCGTTTGCTATATCAGCCTCATCCAAATCTGATTGGATAACTCCTGTAGCTTTCACATTTATCTTCACTAACGGAGTTTGGTTCTCACCTACTCTGTCTGAACGATAGCTAGTAATTACAAAATCGTAACTACCCTCTGGTAAAGTAACCGTTTGTGGTACTTCATTTGGTGACATATTTAAAAAGTCACTCACGTCTGATCCTGTCATGGTATATACCTCCTATTTTGACATTGGTTTTGACAACTTCTTCTTCGCATTCCCTTGAATTGCATCAAACAATTTCGCAAGATCAAGCTCTGTGTTAGGTTCTAATATGTCTAACGCAGGAACTTTGAGATCCATTCGATGATCTGATACAGTTCGAAGCGAACGTTCTGTGCCTTTGCTTGAACTCTTAGTGTCCACTCTACAAACACAGTTAAAGTATCGGCCCAATTTTGTAGATAGCTTTGAGCCCACACTAGTTGGATATGATTTACTCACACCCAAATCCCCTTCCATGTACTGCATGTGTGTTGTCACCACCACATTACACGGAACTTCTGAACCAGTTATATATTGTATGAGGTGTTGCACATCACGTGCCGCTGTTCCCCACTCTGGTTGAGATGGTTGTTCTGTTGGTTTCTTATTATTAAATACTAACGCACTACGCAATGCTGACTCACCCATAAGAGTAAGACTATCAATCACGAGTACATCATCTTTAGTCCAGGTCTTTACTGAACCAAAGTCTTCATCTCCATCTTTCCAATTAGCAATTAAGTTTGCCCCCTTACGAAAAGCTTCCGCCTTACCGATTGGATCTTTAAGAGTTACGTATGATACACGACTCACTCCTTCTGGAGTTAGCAGGTCTGGTAATATAGATAGACCATCATCGTAATCAAGTATACGAAGATTTCTTCCAGCATTAGCTAATGAAG
>Ga0209535_1003053_pt1 | contig 10806 bp, 5 predicted proteins | sample LinPmetageLP28_FD_184041 | JGI IMG/M metagenome (GOLD analysis project Ga0209535, IMG submission 184041) | Marine viral communities from the Pacific Ocean - LP-28 (SPAdes) (version 2) | ecosystem: Environmental > Aquatic > Marine > Oceanic | place: Pacific Ocean | collected 2009-08-22
GCACCTAAACCTGCACCTAAACCTGCACCTACACCTACACCTGCACCTACACCTACACCTACACCTACTACTACAGAAACTAATCAAACAACTGACGATATGACTACGACAACAAATACGACAAATACAACAAATGATTTTTCTGATATTGATAGAGAAAGAGAAATTAATACAGGCTATGATCCTTATGGTCGTGAAGAAGAATATGATCAAGATGGATTCACAGGTGATGAAGGTACAGGAACTCCAACTCCTACTCCCACTCCAACACCTACTCCAACACCTACCGATACAGGACCACAAGTAGGAGACACACAAGTAGTTGATGGACAAACACAGATTTATACCGAAAGAGGATGGATTGTTCCTGACGTAGGTTTTAAACAATACCTTACACCTGAACAAGAATTAGCAAGACAACAAAGATATGAAAGATCAGCAGAAGGATTAGAAGCTGCTAAAGCAGGCACGTTAGAAACTCCTCAGATACCTCAACCTAAGATGATTGAAGAAGGAGAAGCTAGTAAAGTTGTAGAAATGGCAGAGCCTACTAAAGTAGGTCCAACTACAATCTTTGGAGAAGATGAAGAAATACCTTCAGAAACTGTAGTTACTGGTACAGTTAAAGGAGCAGGAGATGCTAGACAAATTAAAGCAAGTACATACACAGCAGATCAAATAAAAGAAGCTCCTGTTATAAACGCACAAACAGGTAGTCTTAGTAAAGAAGCTATTGCAGGCATGCAGTCTCAAGCTTTAACTAAAGCAGCTACCGGAGTCACTGTAGATGATGAAGCAGCTAACCAAGCTTTAGCAGACAAAGTTGTTGGTGTTTTATCTGACGGAGCTATAGCATCAGAACAAGCTGTTCAAGGTTTAGATTTACCAAAAGTATTAAGAGCTAAAAAACAATTAAGAAACGCAGGACTAAGCGAAGCACAGATAGAAGAAATAGGAAATGATCCTGATGCACTAGAAACTAGGTTAATGGATTTAACCGAAGAAGAAAGAGGAATGATTGAAGGTCTTCCTGAGGAAGCTTTAGTTAGTACGCAAATGGACAACTTGCTTAAAGGTTTAGACAGTGGTGAAGTACCTACATGGGCTAGACCTGCTGTATCGGCTGTTAATCAAATGATGGCATCAAGAGGTTTAGATACCTCTACTGTTGGAAGAGATGCATTATTTAATGCAATTATACAGTCAGCTATGCCTTTAGCTCAGTCTAATGCACAGGCTATTCAACAATCTGTATCTCAACAAAAAGGTATAGAAGCACAGGCTGAAATACAAAATGCTCAAATGAGACAGCAAACAGCCTTGACAAATGCTTCAAACGTCTTTAATATGAATATGGCACAGTTTAGTGCTGATCAACAAACTGAGTTATCAAATAGTAAATTTTTACAAACAGTTGTATTAACAAATACAAGTAATGCACAACAAGCTGTAATACAAGAAGCAACTTCATTAGCTCAGTTAGATTTAGCAACGCTTGATAGTAAAACAAAACTATCAGCACAGAATGCTCAAGCTTTTTTAAGCATGGACATGGCTAACCTAAGTAATAGACAACAGACAGAAGTATTAAAAGCTCAACAGGAACAACAAAGATTATTAAGCAATCAAGCATCAACAAATGCAGCATCACAATTTAATTCAACAAGTGAGAATCAAACTAATCAGTTTATGGCTAACTTGTATCAACAGAATCAACAGTTTAATGCTTCACAAAAAAATTCAATGGAACAGTTTAATACTGCTCAACAAAACTCATCAGAAGCTAGAAGAGTTCAAAATGAAATTGGTATTGCACAGGCTGATGCACAAATGAAAGCACAAATAGATCAATTTAATTCACAGCAAGATTATGCAAGAAATCAATGGAATGCTCAAAATACTCAAGCTGTATTACAAGCTGACGTTAAATGGAGAAGACAACTTAATACTGCAAACACTGCAGCAGTTAATGCTGTTAATCAACAGAATGCTCAGAATGCGTTTGGTTTATCTTCTCAAGCTCAAGCTTTTATGTGGCAAGAGTTAAGAGATCAAGCTGACTATGCATTTAGGTCTGCAGATAACTACGAGCAACGAAAGTCTGCAATGTATATATCAATGCTTGGAAATGAAAGTGGAAACTACGAAGGTGGTGACTGGACAAAGTATATGGATGGTGCAAAATCATTATTAGATGGATTCTTAACAGGATAATATTATGGGATTTTTAAGAAAAACAATAAAAAAAATTGGAAGAGGAATTAAAAAGATTGGTAAAAAGATTGGTAAAGCTTTTAAATCAATTTTAAAACCTTTTGCTAAAGTATTTGGAAAGCTAGGTCCACTTGGTAGTATGGCTATGATGATGGTGATGCCGGGATTAGGACAGTTAATGGCAGGGTTTGGAACAACAATGGGAGGAGCAGTCGGAACTGCTATAAAGTTTGTAGGAAACGCAATTAATTACGTAGCTTCTGCACCTAAAAAAATATTTAGTACAATTACCAATGGACTAGGAGCAGGCTTTGATGCTTTAACTAATGCAAGTACTGCTGAAGGTGGTAGTTGGTTTAGTAGATTTGGAGAAGAATTTACAAACAGTTGGAATAATCGAGATGTAAATAGTGTATTTAAGTTTGATTATTCAACAGAAGGTGTAGATAGAATTGCAAATATTCAAAAAGGAAAAGGTAATATTTTAGGTTATACACCTCCTGAGATTGATAAAGTTACTACACCCGATGCAACAAATATTCCTAAACCTGAAGCTAGTTCGGGAGTTGCAGGTAAAGTTACAGATACATTTAAAGAGATTGGAAAAACAGAAATTCCAGTAGCAGGTAAAGTTAGTGATATAGCTAGTGTTGGCAGTACAGCATTAGGAACAGTATCAACGCTTGGTCAGTATGGAGTTATTGGCTCTGATGAGCAAGAACTTGGAACTGCCGGAGATTTTGGCTATCAAGCATCTACTCTTTTAGGTCCTACGTCTGATCAAGGAGGACTTTATAATATGACAGCTCCTACGTGGAGCTATGATTACAATCAAGCATACACTAACAATATGTCAACTGCTCAGAATACTTGGAATAATCATTATGGATTTGTACAAGGTTTTGATCCAAGTGCAACTCCGGGATATGGATATGGGTATGATCAATGGTTATACGAGTCTATGGGAATAAGAGGAGCATCATAAGATGGCAGAATTAAATCAACAAGCACTCGAAGAATACAATCCTTTTCAAGGACCAATTCCCGGACAGTCTTTAACAAACAGTCCTGATGCTCAACAACCTTGGGAACAACCTCCGGTTTATACAAATATTAAAGAAGCAAGAGAAGCTGTATTTCTTGAAATTCTAAAACAAGAAAATTTAGAATCTATTATAAATTTATTAGATGATGGAATGAGTGTTGCTAAAGTTACCGAAATGCTTTTGTTTATAGGATACAGTAAAGGACAATTTAATCCTGATATGATGATGTTACTTGCAGAGCCTGTAATGTATATGTTATTAGCTTTGTGTGAAAACGTGGGTGTTGATCCAGTTATTAATACTGATGATGGTGATGATCCAGAAGATATGACACCAGAAGAAAATGCAGAAACAGATGAACTGTTAAAAAACAAAGAAGCTGTGTTAAGAAATCCTAAAGCGTTAGAAAAATTACAAGATGATTTAGCAAAAACAGAAATACCACAAGAAATAAAACAACGACTAGAAGGTGTAGACTTTGAAAGTATTCAAGAAAGTTTACTCGCAAAACCTGAACAACAAGAAACTAAAAGTTTATTAGAAAGGAAATAATAATGGCAGAAAGAGAAAGCATAGAAAGTCTTGGTGAATCTTTATTAAGTCAACAAAGATCACGTCAAGAAAAAGCTGACAAAAAAAGACGAAAGGACCAGAAAAAATTAATGGTTCTTGGTACACTTATTGCCGGACAGAGTTTAGTCAACAGTGCACTAAAACGTAGAATGACGGAAATGAAAGATAACAATGAGTTAAATATGATTAACTCCAAACTTTATCATAAAAAAATACAAACTGCTGCTCAATTATATGATCCGTTTGAACAAAATAAAATTACAGATTTTGATTCAGCTTATGGTAGTGAAAAATTCCAAAACGATTTTGATAAAATTTATTCTCCTATTTATGAAAGACAATTAAAATCAGAAGGTGGAGATAAAGTTTTAAGTGCCGGAGATAAAATAAGACATTATGAATTATATAAAGCAGATCAAATTAAAAATTTATTAACAAATCAACAAGACTGGAGTTCAGGAATAAAAGATTTTGGTATTAGTAATAAACAATTAGGTTTAGGTTCAGAAGCTGATCTTAATATTCAACTAACTAAAAAGTCAAAAGAACTACAACGTAATATGGGTGGGAGTATTTTTGACATTAATAATTTAAAATCACTACTAACTGTTGGTAGAAAAAGAGAAGGCAGTGTTTGGGATAAAAAATTATCTGAAGTAAACTCATTACAAGGACTACAAAAAACTGTAACAAATTTAGGATTAGACAAAGCATTCCAAGAGTCTTACACAAATTTTAAAAACACATCAATGAGATGGGATGATAAAGGAGACGAAACAACACAAACTTCAATGATAAATTCTTTGCAAGATTTAGAAGCTCGTTTACGTAAAGGTGATGTATTATTAAAAAGAGATCAAACACTTAGACCTTTTGATACAGAAGACCTTCCTTCGTATACAAAATACAGAGAAAAAATTGCAGGTGGAGTTAGGATGGGAGAGTTTAACTCTTATTTAAATGACACTAATAATGGATTTTTTAAAGAACAATTTCTAAGAAACTCTACAGGTTTGTATTTAAAATTTAGAGACGAAAGAGGATTTAAACAAGAATTTTTAAAAGATATTTTAAAACTTGATCCGGCTAGTGATGAGTATAGACAAATGGAAAGTAATTTAAATGATGATATTACTTTAAGATTATTTAGTAATTCATATACTATTCAACAATTAGTTACAGATCGAAGTGGTGATGATAGATTATCTCCTTTTTCTGGAGAAGAGTTTACAATTGACACTAGACCATTTGATAAACTACTAAGACCTAAAATTGAAATTACTTCTAAAGGTTTTCAAACTACAGAAGAGTTTAGTAAAGCTAGTTTAAACGAAAAAAAAGAAGCTTTTGTAGACGAAATAAACAAAATTGTTAATACACCAATGAACCCCATTAAAAAAAGTGAACTAGTTCAAATTGCTTTTGAAACTATTCCAGTTGGAATTCCAAAAGATGAATTACGTGCTCTTGTACAAGATCAACTATTAGGAATTAGAAGTGATGGAAGACTACCTCCTTTCTTTGCTGTTGACAAAACTAGTAGTTTAGGTTTTGGTATGGATAACTTAGGAGTAATTCCAGAAGATACACTAGCTCAATCATTGGGTGAAAAAAAAAATCTAATTAATCCTTTACCTTCTCAAATTACAAGAGCTACTAATTTAGGTATTATTACAACTGACATAGAGCAAAATGTTGTAGAATCTAAATTTAACAAACTGTTAGACTTTACATCTTTTGCAGAAAGTAGAAATAGAAATAATCAAGTTTCTGGTGAAGGAGCTATAGGATACTTTCAATTTTTACCAAATAAAGTAGAAGGTAAACAAAATTCTTTGAACACTGCTTACAATCGTTTATCAAGAGAATTAGGAATAATAAACGTAGACGTACCCCAAGAGTTAATTAGAATGGCAGAACAGGGATTTATTTCGGTAGATAATGTGTCTAAAGAAAGCCAAAGTTTGTTAGCTCTTTCTAATTACCTTGAAGACACTCCTTTTGATATTAGAACTGGAGAAAGATTATCAGGGAAAGGTAGTGATGCAATGAAAGCTTATTTAACTGCAGCTTCCGGTTCAGTAGAAGAACGACAAGCTTTAGAATTTTTATATTATAATGTTCATCATAAACCAGAAAAAGAGGGAGTTGGTTTATCCGAAGAAAAATTACAAGATATTATTGAAAACTTTGAAAAAAGTTATAATAGATATTACAAACTTTAAAACATGGCTGACATCTTTGACGAATATTTAAGTGTTGTACGTGAACAACCACTAGCAACCACACAACCTCAAACTGAAATTAATTCTAGTTTTAGTTCTTATGCTAATAGTCAACAGCAATCAGAAAGACCTCAAGAGTCTTCTTACTCTGATGCTATTATGCTTGACTATAAAAACAAAATTCAAAAAAATCCCGAAGCTCTTACACTTAGTAGGTCTTACACACTTGATGAACTTGAAAAAAATAATGAGTTTCAAACTCGTGCTGAACGATTTATGGAAAGCATAGAAGCTGATGAAGATATATTTGAGTATTTACGAGACACAGACTTTTCATTATCTTCTGCTTTTGTAAGATCAGGACAAATAAAAGGATGGTCTGAAGAAGCAAAAGCAGACTATAGATATTTAAGAAATGTTTTTGATAATGCTGAAATAGGAAGCACACGACAGTATTTACAATTAGCAGGGGATATGGCTATTGATGTTATTGCTGATCCTATAAACTGGCTTAGTGCTGCATTCTTTGTACCAACTGCAGGAATGTCAAGTGCTGCAGCTTTGTCAGCAAAACAAGTTGCAAAGCAAGGTTTGAAAAAAATTACTTCAGATACTTTACAAGCTTCTAAACGTCCTGCAATTGTAGGAGCTGCGGAAGGTTCAATATGGACAGGTGCTCATGATTATTTTTTACAAAAAGCAGATGTTGAATTAGATTTAAGAGATCAGATAGATGTAGGTCAAACTGCATTATCTAGTGCGTTAGGATTAGGTTTTGGTGGTGCGTTTGGTGGAGCACTAGGAGCTTTTTCAAGTATGTCTCCAAGACTTAGTACAAAAATTAGTAAATATTCTGATGAAGATGCTGTTATTAAACAAGCTGAAAAAGTAAATCGTAAAACAGAAGAAGAAGCTGCAGGTATTGATAAGGCTGTAGATGAATTAGTTGTTAAATCCGATAAAGAAAAAAGACTAAGAAAAAGAGATCAAGCTATAGCTAATACGTTTGGTAAATATACTACACAATTTGTAGGTATGGCACAAAACTCTAAAACTTTACAAAGACTCTTAGGTAATTTTAGATATGATTGGGCACGTACCTTTAAAGAAGGTGCTAAAGGTTTAGAACGTGAATCTTATGGACTAGCATTAAGTGAACGAACTCATGGTTATTTATTTAAAATAAGAGAAGCAATTAATCCACTTAATAGAGAAGTTGGATTAAGAACAGCTTTTAACAATACACTTAATAAAAAACAAAATGATGATTTAGGATATTTACTCAGACTTAAAAATAAAGAGTTTGATAGTCTTATTCAGTCTGGTAAAGCTGACTATGCAGGACCGGCAGTAGTACAATCAGCTATTCAAATTAGACAAACTTTAAATGAAATATTTGAAGAAGGAGTTCAAACAGGTTTACTAACTAGAGATCAGTTTGTAGATCATTTCTTTCCGAGACATTTTTCTCATTCTAAAGTTAAAGCAGACAAACAAGGTTTAATAAATATTATTAAAGACTCAGAACATTCTTTACCACAAAATACTTATTCTGATGATGCGTTTATGACAGGTCCTAAAGCTACAGGTAAAGAAGAAACTATTTTAGACCCTTCTAGAAAATGGATAGATCAAGAAGTTTTTGAAAGAGATTTTGTTAAAGATGTTAGTAAAGGTAAAACAAGTATATTTGATGAACTAACTGATTCTCAAAAATTAGAAGCTAGAGATTTAAAAGCTACTCAGATTGTAAACAATATGATTGAAAAAAGACATACTCCTTTTCAATTTGGCACAAAAGACAATGCCGGAGGAGGACATCAATTTTTACAACATCGAGTATTTTCTAAAATTGATGATAATGAATTAGCACCTTACTTAGAAAATGATATAGAAAAAGTATTAGAAGCTTATGTAACAGATTCATCTCGTGCAATTACAAGAACACAATTTTTTGGTAAAACTAAAGCTGCGTTTGAAAAGAAATTTTTAATACCAATTAGAAACGAATTGCGTAAAGAAAAAATTGATGATGATGAAATAGACGAAACAATTCGTAGACTACGTTTAATGCACGAAAGAGTTACTGGATTAGATACAGATCAAATTAGAATTAAAAATAAATATGGTGTCGGTGCGATGGACTTTATAAAACTATCACAACAGATGGCTCACCTTCCACTAGCTACACTATCAAGTTTAACAGAACCTTTAATACTTTTAACTCGTATAGATTCAGTAGGTAGTAAGTTTGCAGCTAGTAAAGAGGTAGGAAAATCTATTGTTAAAGGAGTTAAGAAAGACGTAGAAAAAATTAAATTTTTTGCTAGACGAGTTAGTGGTAAAGAAGTTAAAGGTTTTGCTGATATGCAAGACGAGTATTGGCAAGAAGCTTACAAAGTTGGATTAGCTATGGAACAAGCTGTTATGGATAGAATTGAAAGTTTAACTGGTGAAGCTTTAGAAGGAGGAATTGCTAAAAAAATGCAAAATGCTTTCTTTAAAGCAAACTTTTTATCTTCGTGGACCGGCTCTGTTCAGTTAGCAGCTTTTACAACCGGTAAAAGAATTATACGAGAACACGCTAGAGATTTACATTTAGATGCAACAGGTGTTAAAACATTAAGTAAATCTAAAAAAGAATATATTAAAAAACATTTAGATGGACTAGGTGTTCATGATAGATTTGCAAGAGAATGGTATGGAAGGTCTTTAGATAAAGATGGTGTGTTTGATGAGGGCAGAGGACAAGGAACTTCTTCAGCGTTACGTAAGTCTGATCAAAATAAACAAATTGGTTTTTATAAAAATCATTATCAAAAAGGAGCTAACAGATTTACAAGAGAAATTATTTTAAACCCATCGACTGCAGAAGCTAATAGACCTTTATGGTTTTCACATCCGGCAGGACAAATCTTAGCTCAGTTTGCAGGTTATCCTACAGTATTTAATAATACAATATTAAAACGATGGATTAATGAAGGACTTATTGAAAATAAAAAACAAACATCTGCTAGAATTGCAGGTACAGCATTAGCCATGACAAGCATTGCAGTCTTTATGAATGCAGTTCGAAGTGGTGGTAGAAGTTTAGAAGAAGATGATAGTACAATTGTATTAGAAGCTGTACAAAGGTGGGGAGGATTAGGTCCTGCAGATTATGCATATCGGTTTAATCAAAATGCTACATATGGTAGTGGTCAAGTAGGAGCACTATTAAAAACTCCAACTGGTCCTATTGTTAGTGATGTGTTTGATTCTGTGCTTTACAGAAAAGGATTGGTTGAAACTTTATATACTAACGTACCTTTTTATAGTGCGTTACCTAAAGATATAAGAGACTCTATGAAAAAATCAGGTAGAGGAACTGATAAAGCTGTTTGGGGTAATTTGTTTCCATCAGAAAAAAAACAAAAAGGTAAGCGAAGATTTGCACAGTCTAGTAGAGATTACAGTTTTGCAAAGGGTGGTATAGTTGATGTACCTAATGCATCTACTGAACCTGATGAAAAGAAAGTTAGAGGAATGCCTTTTACATATGCAGAGCTTGGAGGAGTCTTAGCTAAAGACGTAGAAGATCGTAGAGGTTTTGCTTTAGGAGGACTTGCAAACAAACTTGCTGACAGTACTAACGCAGAACAAATTCGAGGACTTACAGAAGAAGCTCACAAAGATGATGTTATTAGACATTTAACTAAAGAAGTAAGAAAAGCAGAACCTATTTTTGAATCGACTTTAAAAACTCCATTGTACAAAAAAATTGAAGCAAGTTTTTTTACAGAAACAGTTAAAGAAGATGTTATAAGATATGTAAATTCAGACTTAGTAAATGTGTTAGACGAAGAGTTACAATACGCAACTAACATAGGACCTAGAGCTACAACTAAATCTAAAAAATCAGGTGGTAAGAAATTAAAATATATAGGTAAACTTAGTGTTGTTAATCCTTTTGCAATTGGTCAAATCTCTGAAGATAAATTAACAGGTTCAGAGTTTACTAAGTTGTTACAAGACAACAAAAAAATGCAAGACAAATTAATTAGTGGGTCTAGATTAGACAAAAAAGATGCAAAACAATTAGTTAAAACTTTATTAGATGATTACACTGATACTCAAAAATTAATACAGGACTTTACAAAACATCCTCCAGAAGTTACACAACCTTTATTAAATATAAAACAAAGCACACATTTACGTAATACATTAACTGATTTAGGTTATGATAGTATACAAGCTAATGATGATTATATATTATTTGACAATGCTCAGTTTAAAGTTACCAAAAAATTGACAAAAAATAATAGGACGATATAATGATATTATATTTAGAAGATCAATTGGAAGGATGCTACAGACAGTATTGCATTCATCAAGTAAAACAAGATATGCCTTTCATGAGCCTAGACGATTTTAGAAACATGTTTGAGGATTTAATGGCAGTCATATATAAGGACGAAGAAGTATGAAAGGAATGCTCAAGAATATAATAGGGGCAGTAGCTCCTACATTAGGTACTGCATTAGGTGGACCAATGGGTGGCATGGCAGCTAATATGATAGCTGAAGTCTTAGGAGTACCTAACAATCCTAAATCTATTGAAAAGGCAATGGCAGAAGCAACACCTGAACAGATGCTTGAACTTAAAAAAGTTGAACAAGACTTTGAAGTTAAGATGAAAGAATTAGAGGTGGATGTTTTTAAACTAGAAACCGAAGATATACAAGATGCTAGAGGAAAGTTTAGTAAAG
>Ga0209535_1003056_pt1 | contig 10800 bp, 12 predicted proteins | sample LinPmetageLP28_FD_184041 | JGI IMG/M metagenome (GOLD analysis project Ga0209535, IMG submission 184041) | Marine viral communities from the Pacific Ocean - LP-28 (SPAdes) (version 2) | ecosystem: Environmental > Aquatic > Marine > Oceanic | place: Pacific Ocean | collected 2009-08-22
GTACTAACATAATAAATAACGATAAAAACATAGGTGTTTGTAAAAGTAAAAATTTATTGTTTAAAGAATTACTTGAAAAGGATTGTGATTATATTTTTATCGTTGAGGATGATATGTACTTTAAAGATAATGCTTTTCAAGCATATATTGATGCTCATAAAATAACAGGTATACATCATATGATGTTTGCTTATCATGGACCTGCTAATAAAGGTAACGTTAGTAGAGGTACTCCTCAACCAAGAAAAATTATAGATTATAAAGATATCAAAATTGCTTTAAATCAGCATTGCGTAGGAGCAGTTTGTTTTTATACTAGAGAAAGTTTAGAAAAAGAAGGTTTGTTTGATGAAAAATTTGATAAAAATAATTTTGAACATGTAGAGCATTCTTATAGACTAGCAAAAGCAGGTTATAGTACACCGTATTGGTGGTGGTCGGATTTGGCTAATAGTTTAGATTATATTGAAGAACAAGCTTGTAGTGAAGAAAATTCAGCTATCAGAAGAGGTAATGAATGGCAAAAGAAAATTTTTGATAGTGCAAATATCTTTAAAGAAAAGCATGGTTATTTACCAGCATGGGAAGGATGTGTACCTGATACCTCTATCGATGATATAGTTAAATTTTTAAAGGAATGCAAAAAGAAAAAATAACTGTTAATTTAAAAGGTGGGTTAGGTAATCAACTTTTTCAAATACTTGCTGGTGTTAATTATGCAAATAAACATAATAAAGAGTTTTTTATAGATTATTCTAATCAGTTTCATGCAAGTCAGGGTAACCATCCTAATGAATACAAATCAAATTTATTTGAAAAAATTCCAGAAGGAAAGATAGATAGTACTTTTAAACTGTATAACGAAAAAAGGTATGAATATGATGAAATACCTTTTATTGAAGGTAATGTACTTTTAGAAGGATATTTTCAATCTAAAGAATACTTTAACAAAGAAGATTTAAAAATTATTAGTTTTGATTCATTACAAAAAAAGAGTGAAATAATAGATAATTTTATAGATGATAATACAGTTGGTATTCACGTAAGAGGGGGAGATTATAAAATTTACCATAAACATAATGTTATTAAGGAACAGTACTATAATAAATGTATTAGTAAATTTATGGATTCAAATTTTTATGTAGTTACTGACGACCGTAATTATGCAAGTAGCTTATTACCTGATGAAGTAAAAGTCTTTAATGGTAAAAATGAAGTAGGAGATTTTTTATTCTTAACAAGATGTAAAAACTTGATTATCTCAAATAGTACTTTATCATGGTTTGCATCGATGTTTAATAATAAGAAAAAAATATTAGTTCCTTCTCGTTGGTTTAATGATAATACTAATACAGAAGGTTTATATAGAGATGATTTTGAAAGGATTGAAGTATGATAGATTTAAATGATATAGGTATAATAATTCATTTTAGAAAAGATATTGAGGATAGATTACGTAATCTTAAATGCGTATTATCTTACTATAAGAAACATTCTATAAATTTAGAGGTAGTTATTGTTAATGATGATAAAACTCCTGACCCTTGTTTAAAAGAATTGCATACCGATTACGGTTGTAAAGTATTGTTCATGAAAAATGAAGGATTATATCATAGAACTTTAGCGTTTAATAAAGGTATGAGAGCTTTAAAAGCTAACTATCTTATTGCAGGTGATACTGATGTATTTATTAGTCCTGAATATTTAGTTAAAGGTAAGGAAATGTTCGAGAAGAATGATAAACTAGGTATATTACATCCTTACAATGGTATGTTTGTGCATTTGAAACAGCAGTTAATGGACAAATTCACCGTTGATTACGAAATGAATTTACTAAATGATAAAATAGGAGAATTGGAACCTAAACCGTACCATGAAACTGTTAATTTTTTAGTTGCTCATCCTGGTAGTAAAGGAGGAATGGTTATGTATAATAAGGATAAATTTATCAAATGTAAAGGATATAATCCTAATTTTGTAGCATGGGGTTTTGAAGATGATGAAATTATTAATCGTGTTAAGAGATTAGGTTATGAGTGGGATAGAGTTAAGGATACTGAAGCTATAGCATGGCATTTTCCTCATGAAAATACAGTAAGAGAAAAACATAGTATGTATCAAAATAATTATAATCATAGTGAGTTTGTAGGTCATTGTTCTGATGTAGAATTACAAGAATATATAAAAAAATGGAAAGTATAAAAGATAAAGTAAAACGTAGAGTTGCAGATTTTTTAAATGAACTTGAAGGTGAAGTTGGTACTTTACCTAAATTTGCTCATAACTTAAAAGATGATAATGAAAAAATTTATTATTCAGGTCCTTTATTTGATAAAGATGAATTATCTGCAGCTATTGAATCTTTAGTAGCTGGTAAATGGTTAGCAACTGGTGAGTGTGTAGCAAGGTTTGAGAAAAAGTTTTCTAAGCATATTGATACGAAATATTCAGTAATGGTTAATTCCGGTAGTTCTGCTAATCTTGTTATGGTAGGAGCAGCTAAAAAGTTTTTTAAATGGGAAGATGGAGATGAAATTATAGTATCTCCTGTAGGTTTTCCTACTACGATCGCTCCTATAGTACAGCATAATCTTAAACCTGTCTTTATTGATATTGAATTTGATTCATTAAACTTTAACTTAGATTTATTAGAAAAAAATATTACTAGTAAGACTAAAGCAATATTTGTATCACCTGTTTTAGGTAATCCTCCAGATATGGATAGAATAGTCTCTATTGCAGAAAAATATCAATTACGTATTATAATGGATGGGTGTGATAGTTTAGGTACTAAATGGGATGATAAAGAATTAAATTTATATAGTGACGTTACAAGCTGTTCTTTTTATCCAGCTCATCATATTACTACCGGTGAAGGTGGTATGGTATCTTCTAATTATAAAGAACTTATTGATATAGCTCGAAGTATGGCTTGGTGGGGTAGAGATTGTTATTGTATTGGTACTGCTAATTTATTACCTTGTGGTACTTGTGGTAAGAGATTTGATAAATGGTTGGATAATGTTGAAGTTGAGATAGATCATAAATATGTCTTTACTAATATTGGTTATAATCTTAAACCTTTAGATTTACAAGGTAATATTGGTTTAGAGCAGTTAAAAAAGATTGATAAAGTTCATACGTTAAGACGTGAATATAAGAAAGTTATACAAGAATTTTTTAATAATATACCTGGTATAAAAGAAGCTAAAATTTGTGATAAGGCTAATCCATCTTGGTTTGGTGTACCAATTATTTGTGATAACGCTGAACTTAAACAACGTTTAGTAAAATATCTAGAAGATAATAATATACAAACAAGAACATATTTCGCAGGAAATATATTATTGCATCCGGGTTATAAGCATTTAGATGATTATAAAAAATATCCTTTATCTAATGAAGTGTTAAGTAGAGTATTTTTTGTAGGTTGTTCACCTACTTATAATGATCAACATATAAAATATATAGAAAAAATAGTGAGGGAATTTAAATGATATCAGTTTTCGGTTCAACAGGTTTTATAGGTTCAAGATTTTGTGAATTAAATAACGATAACGTTATACAAATCCCTAAATCATGTAGGGTACCAAAATCTGATGATATATTATATTTTATTAGTACTACTGATAATTATAATGTTCATTCAGACCCGTATATCGATATTAATACAAATTTAAATATATTAATACAAACACTAGAAAAGTGCAAAAAAGAAAATTTAACTTTTAACTTTATAAGTTCATGGTTTGTTTACGGAAATGTTTTATTGAATAATGGTATTGAACCGCTAGATGAAAATTCAAGATGCAATCCAAAAGGATTTTATTCTATTACAAAAAGAGCTGCTGAAGATTTACTTATTTCATATTGCACTACTTTTAATATAAAATATAGAATATTAAGAATGTGTAATGTTTATGGTAAAAATGCTTCATACTCTAAAAAGAAAAATGCCTTGCAATACTTAATTGAAGAATTAAAAAATGATAGACCGATAGAATTATATCATGACGGACATTTTATGAGAGATTTTATTCACATAGACGATGCATGTAAAGCTATAAAAACAGTTATCGATAAAGGAGCTGAAAATGAAATTTATAATATTAGTAATAATGAACCTGTTGTTTTTAGAGATGCTATTAATCATATGGTTAAAAAGTTTGATTCTAAATCTAAAATAACAAATATAGAACCTCCCGATTTTCATAAAAATGTTCAAGTAAAAGATATGTACTTAAATAGTCAGAAATTATTTGATTTACGCTATACACCAAGGTATAATATATATAGCGGGTTAGATGAAATTTATGGATAAAGGAATATCGGTAGCAATACCAACATATGATAGTAATGGAGAAGGAGCTGAATTTGTAAGATTCTCCCTTGATCAAATTAAAAAGCAATCTTTTAAAGATTTTGAAATTGTTATCAGTGATGATAGTAATAATGATAATATAAAAAATTTAGTAGATGAATATAATAAATTTTTTGATATAAAATATTTTAAAAGTGCAGATATATCACTACCAGATAGACCTTATGTGAAAGGTATGACTCAAAATATTAATAGGGCTATTTCATCTTGTACTAAAAAGGTAATACAAATTTTATTTCAAGATGATTTTTTTAGAACTAAAAACGTGTTAAAAAATATAAATGATTTTTATGAAAGTAATAATCATGAATGGGCTGCATGTTGGTTTTATGAAACTAAAGATGGAAAAACTGCATCAAGAACTGCAATACCTCAATATACTGAAAGAATTTATCTTGGTGAAAATACTATGAGTAGTCCTAGTATAGTATCTTTTAGAAACAAACAAGAGTTTAATGAACATACTTTTTTTGATGAAAGTTTAATTATGCTTATGGATTGTGATTGGTATAAAAGAATGGCAGATAAGTACGGTTATCCAGGTATTATAGATGATTATAGTATAGTTATCCGTCAACATGCAGGTCAAATAAGCAATAATCAAGGAACTGAACCCGGGTTAATTCAAAGAGAGATTCAATATTGTAAATCAAAATTTGAAGGTTAAATAAATTTATGAATATTGTTATTACAGGCGCTGCAGGTTTATTAGGTAGCCATTTATCTAGACATTTACTTTCTAAAGGTCATAAAGTTATTGGTATAGATAACTTTTTTGGTGGTTATGAAGACTTTCTACCGGAGCACGAAAATTTTAAATTTTGTAATTTAAATCTAGAAAAAGATATACAAGGTATAAAAGATATTTTCGAAGTACATAGTCCAGAAGTAGTTTATCATTTTGCTGCTTACGCTGCTGAAGGTTTATCTCCTTTTATTAGAAATTTTAATTATACAAATAATGTTTTAGCTTCAGTTAATATAATTAATGAATGTGTTAAAAGTAAAAGTAAATTGATATTTACATCATCAATGGCAGTGTATGGTGATCAACCACCTCCTTTTACTGAAGATCTTTTACAATCTCCAATAGACCCTTACGGTATAGCTAAATATGCTGTTGAGATGGATATAATGCAAGCAGGTGAACAATTTGGATTACTTTATAATATAGTAAGACCTCATAATGTATTAGGTATATATCAAAATATATGGGATAAATATAGAAACGTTATTGGTATTTTTATTAAAAAAGCATTAAATGGTGAACCTATTTTTGTTTACGGAGATGGCGAGCAAACGAGAGCTTTTTCAGATATTCAATATTATATGGAGCCTTTTGAAAAGTTAATATCTGAACATAATGGGGAAATTTTTAATATTGGAGCAGACAAATATTTTACTATTAATCAGGTAGCAGATATAGTAAAAAATATTGCTAAAGAAAAGCTAGGTAAGGATGTTATTATTGAGCATAAAGAACCAAGACACGAAGTAAAACATGCCTATTCAGATCATAAAAAAGCAAAAAAACTATTAGATTTTAAAGACGATACAGATTTATATACCCTTATTGATAATATGTTTACCTGGGCTATAGAACAACCTAACAGAGAAACAAAATTAATGGATTATGAAATTTCTGAAGGGTTATATGAATACTGGAAATAATGAAACATATTAAAGATAATTTTTTAGTAGTAAGTGATTATAATTGGTTACCTGAAAACATTGAAGAGTCATGGGTACATAAGTTAACTGATAACTACTTAATTTACGATAAATACCATAGATACGAGCAATCTGATAAGGTTAAACACCAAAAGAATGTAGGTCAAAACATATATGACATGTTTGATTTTATTGTAGAAAATTATGATAATTTACCTGAACATACTTTATTTTGTAGAGCGTGTATTATGTGGCCAAAAGATTCAGGGACACCAAGATTAGATCAAGATGGTAATAGATTGTCTAACGGTAACTGTACTGAAAAATTCTTTTTAGAAAATTGTAATAATGATACTTTTACTGAACTTCAAGATTTTACAGATGATGATTGGAGAATAAATGGTACGCATAATGCTTACGGTCCAGATAAAAGTTATTGTGAGTTAAATACAAGTTGGTATTTACACGGTGGTAACCATCCTGGTAAGTACTATACATACGTTGAGCAGTTTTTAGAAGAAATGTATAAAGCTCCTAAAAAAGCTAAATGGTTTAGATTTGCCCCAGGTGGCAATTATATAATCCCTAAATCATATATTTTAAAATATAGTAAAAAATTCTTCGAAGAAATAAGAAGAATTTTAAGTCATGATGTAGTTATTGGAGAAGCTCATATGATAGAAAGATGTATCTGGCTAATTTTTAATTGTGATTGGGAAGTAAATGAAAAATATAAATGAGTAGTTTAAGAACATTTATGTATCATGATGTACGTGATGCAAAAGATACAAAATTTCCTGAAAGGTATAATTTAAAGTCTTTTTTAAATTTAGAACAGTTTGATAAACAAGTAAAATTTATTGCGGAAAATTATGATATTATATCCCCTCAAGATTATAAATTTATTAATTTTAATGAAGATAGTGACCATAAATTTGCTATATTAACTTTTGATGATGGTTTAGTTGATCATTATAATAATGTTTTACCTATATTAAAAAATTATAGTGTACCAGGGACGTTCTTTATACCGGTAGAGCAAGTTACAAAAAATACAATGATTCATTCTCATAAAATACAATTTATTTTAGCAGCGTCAAATGAAAAAGAATTAGTAAAAGATATTTTAAGTAATTTTACTGATAACGAAACTATATGGCCTCATTTTTCTCATACTGAATGGAAAGATAATTGGTGGTCGAAAGAAATGATTTTCGTTACTAATTTTTTAAGAAACTATGATGGTTTTAAACTTGATAAGTACAGTTATACAGATGAATTATTTGAAAAATATGTTGGAGTAAAAGTTGAAGAATTTGCTAAAGATTTTTATCTTAAAGAAAGTCATATTGATGAAATGAGAAATGAAACTTTAGTTACAATAGGAGGGCATGGTTATACATCAGAAAATTTATTACTTATAGATGATTTTGAAGATGATATTAAAAAATGTGCAGAGTTTATAAAATCTGAATTTATATCTTACCCTAACGGTGGTTATAATGATGAAATAAAACAAGCATGTAAAAAATATGGTTTTAATTACGGTTTTACAATTGAACAAAAAACAATAACTGAATTAGATCTTATAGATAATCTAGAAATGCCTCGATATGACGGTCCACAAAAATTACCTTTATAATGAAAATAGCTTACTACGGATATAGGGATTGGTCTTTTGAAATTTTTAAAAAGATTAAGTCAAATAATAAAATTTTAATAACTTCAAAGAACTATGAAGTATTGGAAGCGTTTAATCCTGATGTAATATTTTTTGTTGGATGGAGTGATTTAATACCTACGAATATAATTAATAAGTATAAATGTTTATGTATACATCCTTCTAAATTGCCGAAATATAGAGGAGGTTCTCCAATACAAAATCAAATAATTGACGGAATAGAAGACAGTGCAGTTACTTTATTTCGCATGGATGAAAAAATTGATCATGGTCCTATTTACAATCAATTATCATTAAATTTAAACGGTTCATTAGAAAAAATATTTGATAATATAATTACAAAAAGTATTTTATTAATTAATGAATTTGTACAAGGTAAATCTTTTCCTAAACATCAAAATCATAATGAAGCTACGTTTTGTAAAAGACGTACTCCAGATATGAGTGAAATTACTTTTTTTGAAGCTAGAAATAGTTCTGCAAAACAAATGTATGATAAAATTAGATGCTTACAAACACCGTATCCTAATGCATATATCAAGTGTAAAAATGGTGAAAAACTATACTTGATAACAGCAAAATATTAGCTATAATAAGATATGAGAAACGAGAAAATTTTCATTACCGGAGGTGCAGGCTACCTTGGTAAAAATTTAATTAAACGATTATATAAAAATAATGAAATAACTGTTTACTCTCGTGATGAAGCTAAACATTATTATATTAAAAAAGAATTTCCTAAAGTTAATTTTGTTGTAGGAGATATACGTAATAGAGATTTATTACTTAGAAAATCTAGAGATCATACAGTAGGTATTTTTGCTGCATCTTTAAAGCAGATAGAAGCTTGTGATGAAAATTATGAAGAAGCATCAAAAATAATTATAGATGGAGCTTTTAATTCTAGAATAGCTGCTGAAGAAAATAATTTTAAGACAGGTTGCTTTATATCAACTGATAAAAGTAGAGCAGCTACTACTATATATGGTGCTATGAAATATGTAGCAGGGGAAGGTTTTATTGCCGGTAAATCAAATTGTAAATTAACTACTGCAATATATGGTAATGTTACAAATTCTACCGGGTCAATAGTACCATTAATTTGGAATTTTATTAATAATAAAAATAAGTTGCAGTTATATGGTTCTGAGATGACTAGATTCTTATTAGATATTAACGAAGCTATTGATTTAATTTTAAAATCTACAAAATATAGTAACGTGAGTGTTATACCTACTGCTAAGTCTTTTAAAATAAAAGATTTATTTGAAATATATAAAGAAAAATTTGGATTAAAATATGAAATAACTACACCGAGAACAGGTGAAAAGATTCATGAGATTATGGCATCTAATGAAGAGACACGTAGAATGGAATACGTTAAGGAAGATGATTTGTACCTTTTACATCCGAAAAAAGAATACAATAAAGTAAATTTTGAAAATGGTGAATTTTCTTCTAGAGATCATTGTTTATCAAGAGAAGAATTATATAATTATCTTGAACTGAGAAATTTTTATAAATGAGTAAAATTTTAATATTAGGTTCAAATGGTATGTTAGGTACTTATTTGACAAAATATCTTTCTAAAAATCATACGGTTATACCCTCTACTAGAAAAGATTTTGACCTTTCTAAAATGACAATTAGAAAGTTTAAAAAATATATGGATAGTATTGATATAAAATGCGGTGATTATATCTTAAACGCATCTGGTATTATTAAGCAACGTAAATATGATGAAATAGAAATGATAAAAATTAATAGTATGGTACCACATTTTTTATCTATTATAAAAGAAAAATATGATATTAATATTATACATTTTTCTACAGATTGCGTATATGATGGTGATAGAGATGCGAATATATTATTAAATGAAGACTATAACCATACTTGTGATGATATATACGGTAAAAGTAAATCATTAGGTGAACCAAATAATCTTACCATTATAAGAACGTCTATTATAGGAGAAGAAAAAAATAATAAAAAGTCTTTATTAGAATGGGTAAGATCTCAAAAAGGTAAAGAAATAGATGGATATGCTAATCATCATTGGAATGGTCTAACGTGTTTAGAGTTAAGTAAACAGGTGGAAAAAATTATAATAGATAACAGACCTTGGGACGGAATTTTGCATTTTTTCACACCTAAAAAAGTTACTAAGTTTGAATTAGTTGAAATGATTAATGATGTATATAAACTAGAAATAGAAATTAATATCAAACATACAGATAAAAATTGTTTTAGGGATTTAAGTTCTAAATATAAAAATCCAGTTAGACTTACTTTACGTGAACAAATTATAGAACAAAAAGAATTTAATATATATGAATAATAAAATTAATTTACCTAATGTTACATTAGTAGCAATTGCAGGGGTAAGAGTACCTGAAGCATATAAAGCTATAAGAAAATCTATGAAAGGTATAGATTTTGGTGATGTAAAATTAATTACTCCTAAAAATGCAGTATCTGAAAATAAAGAAGTCAAGATAGTTAAATTAGACTATGAATTAAATTATGAAGCTTATAATCGTTTTGTAGTTTATAATCTTAAAGATCATATAGAAACAGATTACGTTTTATTAGTTCAAGATGATGGTTATGTTTGCAATCCAAAATTATGGAAGGATGAATTTTATGATTATGACTATATAGGAGCTATATGGCCTATACCTGATGAAAGCGATAAGATCTCTTATAGAGACCCTTTCGGTAAATTAATAAGAGTAGGTAATGGAGGTTTTTCTTTTAGAAGTAAAAAATTATTAAACATGCCTACAGAACTAGATTTACCTTGGAAATCATATTATGATCATTGGAATGAAGACGGGTTTATAAGCGTTCATAATAGACATTTTTTAGAAGAGAAAGGTATTAAATATGCCCCTATAGATATAGCAAAATATTTTTCGCATGAAAGTCCAGTTAAAGAGATCGAAGGATTAGAATCATTTGGATTTCATGGTAAAAACTCAAAACATTATTTGAATTAAAAATAAAAATGAATATATAATATTATGATTACGTTAGATGAAAGTATAGCAGAGATAGATTTAAC
>Ga0209535_1003057_pt1 | contig 10798 bp, 9 predicted proteins | sample LinPmetageLP28_FD_184041 | JGI IMG/M metagenome (GOLD analysis project Ga0209535, IMG submission 184041) | Marine viral communities from the Pacific Ocean - LP-28 (SPAdes) (version 2) | ecosystem: Environmental > Aquatic > Marine > Oceanic | place: Pacific Ocean | collected 2009-08-22
AAACAAGCACGGCGGCGGTGTTCCTGATGTGCATATGGTTTGGGATGGGTTGTCGTTTTGGTGTGAGTTAAAGGTAAGCAAGGGAAACGCAGCAAACATCTCGCCTCATCAGATTGCGTGGAATGCTGCATATTGGGCGAGAGGCGGGGCAAATTTCTTCTTAGTAAAGAGGGCCACGCAACGCGATATACTTTTATTTGAGGGTGATCAGGGGGCATTGTTGGCTAGCGGCGGCATCTCTGCGGCCCAAGGTGCGAGGTTCGCGGACCCTGCGTCTTTGTTCTGCGCCCTGCGGCCCCGTTTAGAGTCTATATACTCTGCGGCCCTGCGGCCCTGCGACTCTGCGCCTTGATTCTATTTGGTTTTGTTATCCAGGTCAAAAGAAAAAGGGGCCGAAGCCCCTTCCCTTAACTGTGCCCCTTCAAAAGTTTGTGGATTAACTTACCTTCTTTCTTGCTTATGGGTTTGGCCGATGACTTGATGGCTTTCTCTACGGATTCTTTTTTGTAAGTGCTCATATCTAGTGCTCCACGATTGCGATTGATTTGCCTTTGCTCGATCCCTTGCAAAGTTTACAGGCTGTGCATTGTACGCGCCGCCCTGCTTCTTTTGATGCTGGACATAGGGCCTCGTTCGCCTTGTCCAAATCGCCAAGGTCCGCGATCACGCGGAAGGTCCGGCGTCCGGAGGTCCAATGCGCGACTGCCTGCGTGTGATTGTCCGCGCTTTGCATCGCGATATCGGGACGCCACCCGCTCTGATGTGAATATGCTGTGAAGGTTTCAGCTTCCGAAAGTAACGCTTCCCAAACGTGGGCGGGCACCGCTGCGGGGTCGCCGTATGTGCCGACTCGGACGAAGCGCCCGCGCCCTATGGTCGCCGGATCCGCGGGTTGATACACGCCGCGCAAGAATGATTTGTAAACTATCAAGACGCCTTGGCCTAGGTTGACATAACACCGCCGCCCCTTGGCTTGCTTGCGGGCGGGGTCCGTTGTTACTTCGCCGCGCATAGTGCAATCACCGCAGATTGAAAAGTCTGCGCCTGTTTTGCTGGCTTCTAGTGGGTTGATATCGGAGCGCAAGATATAGGTTTGCACCACCGCGCCTGTCTTTGTGTTACGATTAGAGAACGTCGCGATAACGACGATTGGCTTGCCATCCAAGAGGCTTGGCCCATTGTAGATGATTCCGGATTTCATGGTTTGTTTTCCTTTGTGTAATGGTTAACGAGTAAAGAATAGCAGAGCAACAATCATTCAACAAGTAAAAAGATATATAAACTCTGCGGCCCTGCGGCCCTGCGGCCCTGCGGCCCCGCTTCTTTCTTTTATGTATCGCCAGGGCGGGACGTGGTGCCGGATCCCTGGCGCGTGGCGCTGGCCTCGAGCGCAGCGGGCAAATGAAAAGGGCCCCGAAGGGCCCTGATCTTTTAGTTATCGATCTCGTATTGCAATTGTCTTTCGAGGTCGCGGTATGCATCTTTCAATAATGCTTTGAGTTTAGTGCGGCCTTCGGAGTTTTCAGGTAAATCTTTAATGATTGCTTCGACAGTTCTTACTGGAATGTCATTAAGATCGACGTTAAAATTTTTGTATGTGATCCAACCTAGTTTCATTGTTCTGTTTTCCTTTCTAATGATTAAGAACACCTTATTGATACCAGCTATTCAACAACCAGTCAACAACTATTCTTCAAATAATCTCTGCGGCCCTGCCGCCCTGCGGCTTGACAAAAAACCCTGCGGGCTTGCACCCGCAGGGTTTTCAGAAAGGAAGCCCGTAACCCTGGGCCAGGGATCTTGTGAGTGCTTGTTACTTGCCGCAGCAAGGGCACTTATCTTTCTTTAAAGTGTTTAGTCTGGTGCTTATCGAGGTAGTCGTTCGACTAATAGCCCAAGCTAAACAGTGGATGATGTCGCAGCGTTTGCCTGTGCCCTCGAACTTATTCATGAACGAGAGGATGAGATCATCTTCTTTCTTTTCCCACGGCAGCGACATCCTAACCCAGCTGTGATTGCTTGGGTGTTCCCATCGGTTTAAGTTCGCAGCGCGAACGAGATCGATGCCATGCTTCCATGCATATTTGAACTCATCATCATAAACCCACGAACCATTTTCATGTTTGATTTTCATGGCGTCACCAAAAGCAAAATGAACAACATTGCAAACAATGCAATGCCGCCCAGGATATCATCGAGCACCGTGGTCTGACGACCACGGCACCATTTGATTAGAGTTTCGATAGCGTGGCACATCAGAATTGACCGAACTCTAGGTCTTTGGCAACGACTTGCCCCCCGTTTGTGATCTTGCCTTGTCCCATGTCCACAATGTAATGACCGTTATCCCAGTCTTCTTTGTGGCTTGTCACGCCCAGCGATAGGCCCCCTTCGATTTCCCCGTGGTAAGTACCGATCAACCTAGCCATTGCATACTGGCAATCTCTCGCCCGCATCACGGGCGCAGCTTTAACCACTACCTCGATCACTTGCTCGGGCGATCCATTCCAGTGGACATATGCGTAGCATGGTGCGCTATCTGTTTCGTCTTTCACTTCGATTGTCGCTCTATTTCCCATTGTTCTTTCCTTTCTAATTGAACAGTTTGATTGTAGCCCAGCAACAACTGGGCTACAAGTCTTTTATGCGATTGTGAACTTCTTGACCGTGGTCTCTTTGGCATACTTCTGCCAGACGGTCGGGCGGTTCTCTTTCCACCATGCCAATGATGGGGCGCTCTGGCGGATTGTATATTCCCAACGAGCATATCCGAACGCTACGCTATCGGCGCGGAGCTCGTCGCGCTCTTTTGTGAGCACTTTGATTTGAGCTTCGATTTCAGCAATCCGGCCTAGTTGTGTTGCTTTGGCTGTCATGGTCTTTCCTTTCTGATTAAGATGGTCGCTTGTGCTTCCATAACTAAAGTTATGGGGCTTGTGGTGTTGAATGTCAACAACCAAACAACATTTAATTCGCCCCAAATGCAATTAATTTACGCCGCAGCGCAGCACGTTCGCCGCGCCGCGGCGCTCGCCCCGCGCTTCCCGCGCCCCGCGTGGGGGTAACTGGCGCGGATACCCGCGCACCTTGTGGCCCCGCCGAGGGGGCACCCCCCTATATAGAGGGTGCGTAGCACACAATCTGTCCTATAATATTGGTATTCTAGATTCATTCGGGGGTAATTCCATTGGGCAACAACCAGACAACAAGTAGGTTCCCTAGCCTCAGAAATTATGTGCACTTTATTTTCATTTGGGTTTGTAGTACCGTGGGCCCAGGACCTTGGACCATGGAGCTTAGTGCTATGTCAGAGAACAACAACTACCGTCGGATAGCTACGCAGATGGCGGAGCGTTATGGTGTTGATCCGGAGGTTTACAATCGTTTGATTGCGAAGGAGAGCGGTTGGGATCCGAAGGCTAGGGGTGCTGCTGGAGAGATTGGTTTATCTCAGATTATGTTAGAGACGGGTGTTAAGCCTGGTATGGGTGTTACTCCTATTCAGGACCGTTCTGATCCTGTTGAGAACTTGCGATTTGGTGCTGAGTATCTTGGTGCGTTGATTGGCGAGTTTGGCGGGGATTATACGAAGGCATTGCAGGCTTATAACGGTGGATTAGGGAATGTGCAGAAGGGGAAGGTTTCGTCTTCTGCTCAGAGTTATGCTTCATCTTTGTTGGGAGGCAAGGATGTTAAGGGTGCTCCGATGCGTCCTGAGTCTCGGCCCTCGGGCATTGTACCGCAGGCGGAGGACAAGGCCAATGCGAATGCGATTGAGAAGGCATTGCGTGATTTATTTGCGGAGGCGAGTGCTCCGAAGGCTCCTGCTGGTCGTCCACCTAGTGGTCGGTATGGGTCGAGCAGTCGGATGAGTCCGTTAAGTGGGACGGGGATTCCTGGTTTAGGTAATATCAAGCGGTACTCTACTCCTGGTGGGATTGAGAGTTTGTATAGAGGAAGCAAGTAATGGGTTGGTTATCTGATTTATTTAGTGGTGGTAGCAGCAGCAGTTCTAGCAGCAGTAGTAGTAGTAACGACGACGGCCCGAGTGCTGGACCTACTCCCACGGTTATTAAGACTGGTACGACGTTAAAGACGGGCACTGTTTTAAACAATGACGACGACCCTGTTGTATTCACGCCTAACGACGACGGTGGGTTTACGGGTCAGAACCAGTCTACTTTACCTGCTGCGACTACTACGGACGACGACAAGTCTTTTGGCGAGGTGTTTTCGGAGAACCGGGCTGCGGGCGAGGATACGTTTGTATATAAGGGTGAAGTTTACACCACGGACCTTGCTCCTGATACTCCTGCCACTCCGTCTGTTAGTTACGATGCGTTTGGGAATGCGTATGACACTCCGGAGGCCGCGGCTCAGGCGGACCAGGTGGCCGAGGCTCAAGCTGCGGCGGCTCAGAACGCTATCACTGCAGCGAGCAACGCGGCTCTTGATCCACGGGGCGACCAGATTCAGTCTCCTACGAGCAACGGGGCTGGGATAGCTTCGTTGGGCGAGGACGATGTGATGGCGCAGGAGGTTGTTGGCGCGGCTGGACAGGACTATGCGGACAGCTTGCCTGACTTCAGCTATGACTTCACGGCGGGTGATGATGATGGCTCCGCGCTTCCTGACTCGTCTCAAGTTGCAGGCGGCGGTTGGGAGGAGTATTTTAACAACGCCAGCACACAGGACATATTGAACACGGCGGGCTCGAATGTTCAGCTTCCTGCCACTCCTCAAAAGTATTACGATGCGTTTGGCAATGAATTTAGTACTCCAGATGCGGCTGGGGAGTCGGATCGTGCGGCGGAAGCTGCCGCGGCTGCGGCAATCGCAGCACCTCAAAACCCTTTTGTAGATGATCTTTTGGATGCTTTGGCGGGCAGAGACCGGATAAGTCAGATGCTGCTACCAGAATCTGCCCCAGGATATTTCGCTAATCTTGGTGTAGGTCTTGCGACGGGGGTCGAAACTGCGGTTAGAGGTGCGGCGGACCTTCTGGACGCAAGGCCTACAACCAATCTGACGCTAGAGCGCATGAGGGATGTGGGTCCGATGAACGCGGCTCAAGAGGAGTTCATGATTAACGCTGCTGGAGAAGAGGGCCAGCGGATTAGGCAAGAGGCTCTGGGCCCTAGAGATCAATTCTTTTATGACAAGACGGCTGGTTTAACCAGCGCGGTTGATTACATGAAGGACTATTACGACAAGAACATTAAAAACTATGAGGGCAACGAGAATATATACAAGAATATAAAGAGCTACGAGGAAGCTGCGGGCTACGAGCCTGGTCAAGTTGACCCTAAGTTATTGGATGCAATGCAGTCGGAGCAGGGTATTGTAGACTCTTTGTTGTTTGGTCAAGGACCGGGCAGCGCGGTTCGTATGGACGGCTCTGGTTTTGACCCCAGCACGGCGACGCAAAAAGGCATTGAGGCTTTTGGGACTACTACCCCTGGTTTGGCTACAGCTATGATGGGTCCGGCGGGCTTTGTTGCGGGTACGACTTACGGTTTTACACAGGTTAAGGGCGAGTTGGACAAGGACACGGGGGCAGGCATTGATGCTTTTTATGCCTCGGGTCGTTTGCAGCAAAGCCCTGCTTTTAAGAGCTTGGTGGCAGACGGAGTTTCTGAGGCCGATGCGGTAAAGACATTAAAGCAACGGGCTCGTGATGAAAGTGCCGCATTTGCAGGAGTATTGGGTGGCGGAGCCACTGCGCTAGAGGCGGGATTGCTTCGCACTGGTGCTCCAGGGATGTTGGCTACTCCTGTTATCGAGGCTCTTCAAGAAGGCCCTGGCGAAAGTTTAGCGTCTAATCAGATACTTGGCTCTGTTTTGGGATTTGACACTCCATTGAATCGCGCAGAAATCCTTGAGAATATGACTGCTGGTGGTCTTGGCGGTGGCGGAGCGTCGGCGGTTGCGCCTCTTGCAGGCGGCTCTACTCAAGCGGCTCCTGTTCTTGATCCTTCTCAGTTCCCAGGGTCAGGCCAGCCTGCTCAATCAACTGTGCAAAGTTCGTATGATCAAACCCCTGCTGAACAGTTAATGTTTGGTGACTCTGGTATGTCTGGCGTGGGGGACATTACCGCTGATGCACGGATTATGGCGTCAGAGATGCTTGCGGATCAACAGATTGTGTTTGATGCCGACAATAACATCCTGACCAATAAAGAAACGAATGAATCTTTTCAGATTGATCCGAAGGTCACACCTATACTAGAAGCGACTACAGAGATTATTCTCGGCGGCACTCCTCCAGGTGCGCGGGCTGTTCCTACTCCTACAAGTGCGCAAACAACCGTGGAAGAACTGGCGACTCCAGGGCAAGACGGTCGATTGGGAATTAGCTTCCAAGGGCGCAGGGATTTAGATGCTGCAAAAGCTAAGAAGTTAAAAGAAGGTAGTGTTGTAAAAAGGGCAGACGGTTCTTTAGGCCCTGCTACAACCCCTGTTTCTCTTCCGACTCTGGCAGAGGGCATTGCACCAAATGTTGACACCACTTCGGTGGGCGCGGCGAGTATAAATGAAAGAAAACCAGCTGGAATTGAGACTGCTTTAACGGAGAAAAAAATAGAGGATACTGCAGCGGCAGATCCAACTCTTCCGAAGACGACACCCGAAGAGGCGGCAGAAATTGTTGAGATTGCGGAAGATCAGGGAATAGATACTAACGACGCCGCAGTGATAAAGAATTTAATCACTGTTTACCACGCCACCTCTGGGGCTCCATTTAGTGCTGTGGATCAAAGTATAATGGAAAAGGCGACGGGATACAATTCTGCGGCATCAGGCCCTGGTTTTTACGGATCTACCTCGCCTAGTTACCCCTCCGAGTATGTTGGGGGGCAGGGCAGCTTGATGCGTACCCAAGTGGATACGTCAACAATGCTGGACGCCGCGAACGGGACGCCTTTAACCTCTGCCCAAGCAGACGGTGTTGTTGAAGCGTTGAGTAAGAGGAAAGACGGACAGGGCAATGATGTACAGGTTAGTCGTGAAGGTGACACACTTAACCTTACTTACGAGACAAGAGATTTTGCAGACGGCTCTAAAACGGAGACGGAGACGGTAAATTTAAACATCCCACAGGATGTATTTGATACTCTCAAGACATTTTCTGAGCAAACCAAGAATCCCTTGGCAAAAGACGAAAGAGGCTTGTCACTTGAAAGTAACCAGTCTGGTGACACCCAGAATCTTAGAGATATATTAGTAGACTCGGGGTTTACAGGAACTACGGGAATCTCGGATGTTAATGGCGGCGGCTCAGAAAACGTAGTTGTATTTGATCCTTCCACCCTTTCAGAACTAGAGACTGTTATTGACCAAGGGCCGATTCCAACAACTGTGGAGGAGCTCCCTGTCACGGTCAGTGTTGAGAAGGCCGCCGACAACGCTGCTCCCGGCACTGGTTCCCTTGACGCAGCAGCGAATACATCATTGTCTACAATACGCACACGAGTTGCGGTTGGTGATTCGCTTGAAGGATATTCAGCTGCGGACGTTTCGGGACAACCAATCGGTTCTAGTACACCGCAAGATGATCTTGACGTTCGCGGCACTACGGGTGGGCCGTTTACAAATATGAAAAACGAGCCGATTGGTAGCATAGATAATGCGCCATACGGGGAACCTGTTCGACGGGTTATTGACAATTCTGACGGCACAACGACCATACAGGTTGGATCAAGGGTTTCTGCGGAAGGCGCTGCGGGTAATAGAGACAATTATGTTTCTACCGCTGTCACGTTGCCTGCTAGTGCTACAGATGAACAAAAAGCTGCTGCGTATAGAGAAGCTGAAGCAAACTGGAGGTCAAATTACGAGGGAGCAACGACTTCCGGTGACATTAAGCGAAACGCTGGTAAAGTCCTTCCTAACGAGGATATCACTACATTCAAAGCCATCGACAACAAGATGGATGCCGACAATGCGGCAACAGAGGTCAAACTCCCTGTAGCCGAGGAGACCGCTGCGGTAGTCACGGAAAAAGCTGACGGCAGCGCAGAGGTCAAACTTTCCGATGGCTCAACTTCCAAGACGGTTGTCGAGAAGGATGGTGACAGCAAGACGACTAGGAAGTCTGATGCCTCTGTTACTGAGACCGATACTGGTGCGACGGTTGAATTTGATCAGACTGCAGCGGAACAAGCGGCAGCGGAACAAGCGGCACTAGATCAAGATGTCTTTGCTGCCGATCAAGTGGAACAAGAAGCGGCAGCAACTGCGGCGGAGCAGGCGGCAGCGGAACAGGCGGCAGCAGCAGAAACACAAACTGCTTCTACTGTGGCAGTTTCTCAGGTTACGGACGATGGTGAAGACGAAGAAGAGGTAGAAGTAGAAGTCGAAGACGAGGTCCAAGAACCGGGCGGCGATGTCACTGTTGATGTTGACGAGGACGACACTTTTGTTCCTGTAATTACGACTACGGATGAAAACGGCGACACGATCACTGAATGTCCGGAGGGGTACACTATGGTCGAAGGGCCTGATGGCCCGATGTGCCAGAAGTCGGTAACGACGACTGTTCGCCGCCAACGCGCGGGCGCAGGTACTAGGGCCTATACGGGTCTATCCGGTAACCGTGGTCGAGTGTCTCCTGGTCAAAGAAGCCGGAGCAATACGACCACCACCACTGAAACTGTAGATCCAACGACACGCAGCGCATGAACCTACAAGCCTTACCAGAGGACGCCTTAAAAGAGATCTTGGCCTTAACCGAGGCCAAGAAGCGGCTTGATACTCGTGAAAAAGCGCACGATTATTTTATGCCGTTTGCTCATCATGTGTATGAGAACTTTATTGAGGGCCAGCACCACCGTGTTATTGCGGAAAAGCTGGAGCAGGTTGCGCAGGGTAAGCTGAAACGTCTGATTATCAACATGCCTCCGCGTCATTCTAAGTCGGAGTTTGCTAGTTTCTTGATGCCTGCGTGGTTCTTGGGACGAAATCCGAAGCTCAAGATTATTCAGGCTACACACAATACGGAGCTAGCGGTGCGTTTTGGCCGCAAGGTCAGGGACCTTATAGACGATCCACAATATAAGGACATCTTCCCTGATACCAATCTGAAAGAAGACAACAAGGGCGCTGGTAAATGGCAGACTGACAAGGGCGGCGAGTACTTTGCGGCGGGTGTTGGCGCTGCGGTCACGGGCCGTGGTGCGGATTTGTTTGTAATTGACGACCCACACTCGGAGCAGGACGCTTTGAGTGAGAGCGCGTTTGACAATGCGTATGAGTGGTACACTTCTGGGCCTCGTCAGCGTCTTCAACCTGGTGGTGCGATCATAATTGTTATGACTCGTTGGGGTAAAAAAGACTTGACAGGCCGTTTGTTGGCCGCGCAGGGCAGCGATATCATGGCGGATCAGTGGGAGGTTGTGGAATTTCCTGCAATTCTGCCGTCTGACAAGCCGTTATGGCCGGAGTTCTGGGAAAAAGACGCATTACTGGGGATCAAGGCGTCATTGCCTGTGCAGAAATGGAATGCGCAGTGGCAGCAGACGCCGACGAGTTCTGATTCTGCGATTATTAAACGCGAATGGTGGCAAGCGTGGGGGAAGAAGGATATTCCCCCTGTCAAGTACATTATTCAGTCTTACGATACGGCGTTTTCCAAGAAAGAATCGGCTGATTACAGCGCGATCACGACTTGGGGCGTGTTTGAGCCGGAGGAGGGCGGGTCTGACAATTTGATTTTGCTGGATGCGCGACGAGGTCGGTGGAATTTCCCTGAACTAAAGGAAGTTGCGTATGAAGAGCACGAATACTGGGAGCCGGACATGGTTGTGGTCGAAGCGAAAGCGACGGGTACACCGCTTATTGACGAGTTGCGGCTTCGTGGTATTCCGGCACTAGGCTTTTCGCCAGGGAAAGGGCGAGATAAAGTCACGAGAATGCACATGGTTGCGCCATTGTTCGAAGCTGGCATAGTATGGGCCCCAAATGACAAGAAGTTTGCTGACGAAGTCATCGAGGAAGTAGTTTCATTTCCTAATGGCGATCATGATGACTTTTGTGATAGCATGACATTAGCACTGATGCGCTTTAGGCAGGGCGGTTTCGTTTCTCTGCTGGGCGAGGAAGAAGAACACGACGAGTATCGTCGTAAGCGGGAGTATTACTGATGGCATTGCCACCGATTATAGATTCTGGAATATCTGCTCAAGATATGCTGCCAACGGATGCTTCTGTAGATGTACCTGTTGAAGACCAAATAGAAATGTTTCCGAACGGTGCCGAGGTCACGCCTGATGGGCAGGGCGGTGCCATAGTACAGGCTCTTCAAGAGATGATGATGTCTGCGGGACAAGAGGAACAGGTCCCTCATAACGCAAACTTAGCGGAGTATTTAGACGATGGGTATCTTGGGGAAATTTCGACGGACCTTAGAGCGTCTTTTGAAGACGATATGGAATCTCGTTCAGAGTGGGAAGAGACTTACACAAAGGGTCTGGATCAGCTTGGAGTTAAATATCAGGAGCGTACTGTCCCGTTTGAAGGAGCTTCTGGAGTCACGCACCCGCTGATTGCGGAGAGTGTTACTCAGTTTCAGGCGCAGGCTTATAAAGAGTTGCTGCCTTCTGGTGGCCCTGTAAAGACGCAGGTCTTGGGTTTGCAGGATGCGGCTCGTGAAGAACAGGCGGCTCGCGTTAAGGACTTCATGAACTACCAGATTATGGAAGTTATGGAAGAGTTTGATCCTGATATGGATCAGCTGCTGTTCTATTTACCACTGTCGGGGTCTACGTTTAAGAAAGTATACTACGATCAGGCCAAACAGCGG
>Ga0209535_1003060_pt1 | contig 10795 bp, 23 predicted proteins | sample LinPmetageLP28_FD_184041 | JGI IMG/M metagenome (GOLD analysis project Ga0209535, IMG submission 184041) | Marine viral communities from the Pacific Ocean - LP-28 (SPAdes) (version 2) | ecosystem: Environmental > Aquatic > Marine > Oceanic | place: Pacific Ocean | collected 2009-08-22
CGAAAGCTGTTTTGATAAAAGTAAATAAAGTTAAAAGTACAAAATATAATAAAGTGTACAAAAAATTTAAAAAGTTTTTGGATCCTGTTGAAATGTGGGTGCCTAGATCATGGCTTAAAAAAGATCGACACGTTACTTGGGTTGGTGTGCCAGGTAATATGGAATCATACACTTATAGATTCTGGGTGTGGGAAGAAGGGTTTTTAAAAAATTTAAAAAAATTATATGAAAAAAGAGAAGCAAACTATGACGCATAAAGATGATTGGGATAATATATTTCCACAAGACAAGCAAATTGGAGGATCCCACTACAAAGACTTTACCATTCAACCCTATGAATTTATTTCAAAGAATGGTTTATCTTTCTTTCAAGGATGTGTTGTAAAATATGTTTGTCGTTATTTAAACAAAGCGGGAATACAAGATTTAGAAAAGATAATTCATTACTGTCAATTAGAAATTAAAACAATGAAAGACAAAAAGAAAAAATGAAGATACCTAAATACCTAACACAAACAGAATGGGTGCAGCCTACAGAATATCCTGATCTAAGAAGTTATGATGAGATATCAATTGACTTAGAAACACGTGATCCTAATTTAAAATCAAAAGGATCTGGTGCAGTTACAGGTGTAGGTGAAGTTGTTGGTATTGCTGTTGCTACGTTTAATGACAAATGGTATTTTCCCATAGCACATGGTGAAGGACCTAACATGAATAGAGCTAAAACTTTAGAATGGTTTAAAGATATTTGTGAATGTCCAGCTACAAAAATATTTCATAATGCAATGTATGACGTATGTTGGATACGTAATTTAGGTATAAAAATCAATGGTTTAATCGTAGATACTATGATTGCATGTTCAGTTTTAGATGAGAATAGATTTGCATATACATTAAATGCATTGTCATGGTTTTATTTAAACGAAGGTAAGAATGAAAAAGCTTTAAATGAAGCAGCTAAATCTAGAGGACTTGATCCAAAAGCAGAGATGTGGAAATTACCTGCAAGTGAAGTAGGAGCTTATGCTGAAAAAGATGCTGAACTAACTTTTAAACTTTGGCAATATGTAAAAAAATTATTGATAGAAGAAGACTGTGAAGATATATTTAATTTAGAGACTGATCTTTTTCCTTGCCTAGTTGATATGCGTTTCCTAGGGGTGAGGGTAGACGTGACAAGAGCCAATCAATTAAAAAAGGAATTAACAACACAAGAAGAAAGATTAATCCACCAAGTAAAAATAGAGACAGGAGTAGAAACTCAAATATGGGCTGCACGTAGTATTCAAAAAGTCTTTGAACATTTGAAACTACCTTTTGAAAAAACTGTAAAAACTGGTGCACCTTCATTTACAAAAAATTTCCTTTCTAATCATGAGCATCCTGTAATTAAAATGATAGCAGAAGCTAGAAAAATAAACAAGGTTAATACAACATTCATTGATACAATTTTAAGACACGAACATAATGGTAGAATTCATGCAGAGATAAATCAAATTAGATCTGATGATGGAGGCACAGTTACAGGTAGGTTTAGTTATTCTAATCCTAATCTACAACAAATTCCAGCTAAGGATCCAAACACAGGACCTTTGATAAGAAGTTTATTCTTACCTGAAGAAGGTTGCAAGTGGGGTACGTTTGACTACTCACAACAGGAACCAAGATTAGTTACAGAGTACGCATTAAGATTTGGATTAGCCTCAGTTAATAAAATTGCTGATGCATATGACAATGATCCAAAAGCAGACTTTCACCAGACTGTTGCTGACATGGCTAAAATTCCAAGAGGTCAAGCTAAAGTAATTAACTTAGGTTTGTTTTATGGAATGGGTAAAGCTAAACTAGAAGCAGAGCTTGGTGTATCTAAAGACAAAGCTAAAGAATTATTTGATACCTATCATGGTAAAGTTCCATTTGTAAAACAATTAACAAATCAATTAATGAGTGCTGCTCAAGATAATGGCAGGATTAAAACTATTTTAAATAGAAAATGTAGATTTCCAAAATACGAACCTATACTCAAAGGTAGTAATTGGGGAACATTTGTCCCTGCACAAGATCATGAAAGAATGTTAGAACTTCAAGCGATGGGACCACATGAATTAGATGACGAAGGAAAAGTTATTAAAGACAAAGATGGTAATCCTAAAACAAACTATTGGCATGAGAATGGTCATCGTAGAGCTTTTACATACAAAGCATTAAATAAACTTATACAAGGATCAGCGGCTGACATGACAAAAAAAGCTATGTTAGAACTATATAAGCAAGGCATCACCCCACATATACAGATACATGATGAACTTGATATATCTATTCCTCTTGGAGAAAAAGATAACTCCAAGGACATTATAAGAATAATGGAAAAAGCAGTTACATTACAAATTCCCAATAAGGTTGACTATGAATCTGGACCGAATTGGGGTACAATAAAATGAGGAGAAATTATGGCTTACTTAAATGCAAATATTCCTGTACAATATGCGCAAATAAAAAAGGAGTATTTATATGACCTTAAAAAACATCATGGAGAAGTTGAAGACTGTATTATCTTTGGTCTTAGCTCTTTGGGGGGTCGCGCTATCTTATGGCATGCACTTATGGAAAATGGCGCAGTCTTTTATCGTCTCCCAATTACGGCTTTTATTCAACGTGGTTATAAACCGGAAGACGTTCCATCCAAGAGACTTGATGAACTGGAACTTTGGAATTCTTTTAGTTATTATCCTGCTGTTACTAATTGGAATATTCTAAGCTCGGCTTCCGGAAAATATATTGGTAAAGATAAAAAATGGCATCATGGGTCCTATCTATTTACAGTTGACTGGGCCCATCCTAATGGTAATATAATCGACACTGATCATTCAGAAATACCACACGAACATAAGTGTGCTCACATAATAGCCTTGAATGATGGCAATTATGCTGCCCAGCCAAACAATAGATGTATCTGGGACTTACCTTCATTTACGGTTAAAAATAATATTCCTGATTGGAAGGTGCAAACAAACGAGTGGAATGTAGAAGACACTGGTAAATGGCAAACTGAAGACACAGATAAATTTTTCTACGAGATTGAGGAAAAGAAACATGATTAAACAACCACCGCAACCAAAAATGTGTGATTTATGTGGACACATGTTAAGACGTCATGTTCACGAAGGTATTAACAAATGTGCTCACTGTGATTGCAGTTTGAATCCAGCACCAAGAAACTCTTGGTGGAGAAGAATATTTTTTTGGACTAGATAATTATGGAGTACCAGAGGATGAATTATTATTTTACAGGTTTACTAATAGTAATGTTAGTTACTTTGGCTTTGTGTGGAGGACCAACATGAAGATATCTGAAAATACATCTGTAAGCATGCCTGTTAAGAACATGCTCATGATAATCGCAGGCGTTGTAGCTGGCGTGTTCGCATATACCGAGATTATGGAAAGGCTGACAAGTCTGGAGACATCAAGAGAGTTATTTCAAGCTGACTTACTTAAAAAATCAGAACAATTGCCTACGGACCAGGAACAATACATGTTGATAGAAGATTTGTATAAGACAACAGAGAAGTTAGAGATAACTCAAGAACAAAATATGACGAACAAAGTTAATATAGAATTTTTAAAAGCACAATTAGAAAAAACATTAAATGATGTTGAAGAATTAAAAGATAAGGTAAGGCAAAATGGAAACGGTCATCAGTAGCGTAGTAGCTCTTTGTATGTTTATAGCAGGGGAACTCACAGAACATAGAATACAGCCTGCAATGTCAGATTGCCTAAAAGGTAAGAGGGTTGCAGAACGTTCAGCAAATGATAATATTGAGTATAAATGTGGAAAAGTAAAAGCAGAATTAGAATCTAATATAGACGGATCTAAAGCAATCAAAAAAATTATAGAATAAATGCAGCTCAGTAAACACTTCACTTTAAAAGAGATGACCAAAAGTATGACGGCCACACGTAAGGGTATAGACAATACTCCAGGATCCGGTGAGATTAAAAGTCTAGGTGATCTTTGTTATGAAATTTTAGAACCACTACGTGCACACTTTGACAAGCCAGTGACTATCACCAGCGGATACCGGAGCGAGGCGTTGTGTGAAGCGATCGGCAGCAAAAAGACTTCGCAGCACGCGAAGGGCCAGGCCGTCGACCTAGAGATCTTTGGCGTGCCCAACATTCAGACAGCTTACTGGTTACAAAATAACGTAGATTTTGATCAATTAATTATGGAATTTTTTGATAAAGATGATCCAGCAGGGGGCTGGGTCCACATATCTTATCATGAATCAGGTTCAAATAGAAAACAAGTTCTTACTTTTGATGGTAAACGATACACTGAAGGCTTACCAGATATGAAATGGAAGGGTGGTAAAGTCATTGGATAATAAATTTAAAACATTTAGTAATATAGATACTGTTCAGGGTTTATGTGAAGAGTGTCAAGAAAAGACAATACTAGTAGCAATAGTTTCAGAGTATTATAGATGTGTTAATTGTGGAGCAGATACTAGACAACACATTAATGGTAGTATAAGATACTTAAAACTAAATGAAAGAGATAAAGAATTTATAAAACAAAATGGCGAAAAAATTTAAATCATTCGAGACAAGAGATAAACCTAAGAAACGTCCTCGACGTCATAAAAAAAATTTAAATAAAAATGAAAGAACACATCATAAGAAATATAACCGTCAAGGCAGACGAGCTAAGTAGAAGATATAATAAAACTAAAGATCTTGCGTTACGGGAGGAGTGGTTTCGGCTGGTTCGCTCTCTTGATAATTTTCAACCTTCACACAATGAAACTTTGGATATAATTCTAAAGCCTCCACTACAGGTTGTGCAAAAAGCTCGCCGTCATACAAGATAGAGTAAGACTCACCGAGTCCTTTCTGTACACATTCATAATGACTACTATATAGACGTTTATAATCATGCTTTGTTGGTGGAACTTCAGCACAGTTTTGATTAACTACTGAACATACGAATATTGTTAAAAAAAATTTCATTGACAACCTTGTAAATAAATATAATAATCCTATATGATTATATATAATAACGAAAGGATATACTAATGACTGATATAAGTAAATATAAAAGTCTAGCTGTCGATCATACCTGTTATGGTAACATCGATAAGTTAGCAAAGGTTCTGGCACCAGGGGTCACTCTGTCTAGAGCACAAGTAATAAGAATGTTAGTTGAAGAGAAAGTTAAGAAGCTTAATGGAAAACTCAAGTCTAAAAGCGCTTAACATAGAAGGAGAACATAAGGACCCAGTTAAATCTTTGTGGAGAAATGTATTGATCGTTGCTCTTGAAGATGCACTAGGTAAAGGTTTTAAATCTTACGGGATGTCTTATAGAAATTATAATGACTCAGCTCGTAGATGGTTTACTGAACCTAACGCAGATTTTAAGGCGGTATGTACATTTGCCGGCTTTGATCATGAGTACATAAGAATGAAAGCAACCCGATACTTTAGAAAGGAACAAGATGGCAGAGTTAAGAGATGAACACTTTGAAGTAATAAGTAAAAACAAAGCAAAAGCACATGAACAACAAAAATCTATGAGAGATGAGCTGGCTTATTTTGTACTTAACTGTAGTCAGTTTAACATGCAAGAATTGCATTCAGAAATGAGAAGAATGAAGAGGATGAAGAATGACAATAAAGGGTGATGGTAAGGAGTATGAACTCCTTACAAAGTGGGCTAAAGACTTTGATTGTAGAGGTCATTACAGTTGTGAGATAGGCGTACGTCAAGGTTATGGCTCTAAACTTATCATGGACAATGTAAAAAATAACTACATGCATGTTGGAATTGATCCATATGGTGAATTAAAATATCAACACCATGATCGAACTTTTACACAAGGTTGGCCTGAATTTTTCAGGGGTTCTTTTTCAGCAGATTACACTGATGAGATGAGAGATACTATGTTGAAAGATATGTATGAATACAGAAACGCTGGTAAATTTACGCTCGCTAACATGACTGACACAATGTTTATGTGTCATCCTGCATGGAATGAAAAGACTTATGCGTTTGTGTACTTAGATGGGCCCCACATGACTAAGGATGTAATCACTGAAGCTGTGTGGTTTGCTAATCGTTCAGCGCCTCATACTAGAATAGTTATTGATGATACAGATAAGATGGAAACAAGTGTTATCGCTCATGTCTTAACTTACTTTGGTTTTAAAACCATAGAAATGGGAGATACAAAAATATGTTTGGAGAAAAAATAATAGTAGTTCTAATGCTTTTAACTTTAATGGTGGTAGTAAGTATATGATACCTGATACAGACAAGGCTTATATTGCCGGCCTCTTTGATGGTGAAGGATCAATTCACATGCGAAGAGGTATGGAAAAAAAGAAAAAACACAAAGGTAAACCTGGATACAGAATGTCAAACAGTTTACGTTTATCTATGGAAATAACCATGACAGATCGCTCTGTTTTGATTTGGGTTCATGAAGTCTTAGGAGTTGGTACTTTAACTGACAAGCCGCGTAAGGGTAAACGGGTTGATGGTACGCCATATTTAAAACAATACAGATGGCGTTGTACATTCAGAGATGCTTTTTATGTGTGTTGCTTAATCTGGCCTTGGGCACATACAAAGCTACCTAAGATACAACAAGTAATTGAACATTATACTACCGAAGGACGTGAAAATGTGGTAGACCTAACCGAATATAAAGTAGCTAAAGAGTTAGGAATAAGATGATGAATGATAAAGACATAAAAGAATTTCATAACATAGGTCATGAGATTAAATGGAATAAGAAATACGACTACAAAGACCCAAAACGGGTTGATGGACCCGATGGACGTAAATATTCAGTCAATGGCGAGAAGTTACCGAGTGTTACGACTATACTAGGCAAGACTCGTACACCTGAGAAAGAAGAAAGTTTGGCGAGATGGAGGCAGAAAGTTGGCGAAATTGAGGCAGATAAGATTAGAGACAATGCAGCAGCTAGAGGTACGATTATGCACCGTATTCTTGAAGGCTACATAAAAGGTGAGGGTCATATGGATATGACAGACCTTGGCCAAGAGGCAGGCACCATGGCTCAAAATTTGATTGATAGTGGCTTTAAGAACTCCATAGATGAGGTGTGGGGCATGGAAATGATGATGTACTACCCTGGACTATATGCGGGGGCGTGTGACATCGCTGGAGTCTATGAAGGTAAAGAGGCCATAATGGATTTTAAACAGTCTAATAAATACAAAAAACGTGAATGGATTGATGATTATTTTATACAGACTGCGGCTTATGCCGTGGCTCATAACTATGTGTATGGCTCAAACATTAATTCTGGAGTGATTCTAATTAGTGTGAAGAATGGTTCTATTCTAAAATACGTGTCATCTGGTAAGGAATTTCAAGGTTTTATGTTCGAATGGTTAAGAAGAGTTGACCTATATTACAAGAACCAGGCATCAGGGACCAAGGGACCCTTAGTAGTTTAAATTTGAAAATGATATTAAATATTTTTTTCAGCGTAGAGAGGGCGTTACAATGTGACAATGGCTTTAAACTGTTGATATTATTAAATAAAGTGCTGTTACAATGCTGTTACAATGTGTTTCAAGGTGTTACAAGGTGTTACAAATTCCCTGCGCGAAGAAACCTTTTTCACTTTTTTTAAAAACTTGTTTTTCAAAATAAAAACTCTATGGTTTAGACATGGCAAAGAAATCTAGAAACATTAATACTTACACTAAACCTAAAACTGTAAAACAACAGGTTAAGTTTCCATACAAACGTGTACGTATCGATTGGATTGATATCATCACTGAAGGTGGCTGGGGTTCTGAACGTGAGTTTAAGAATATGAAACTAGCTACACCTGTAAGTGAAGGCTGGCTGTTTAGTAAGGATAAAGAAACTGTAAGGATCTTTGCTGGTTATGACATTGATGACGATGGCTCTATTAATTTTTCTGAGCGCTCTGTTTTCCCGACTTCTTGTGTAAAGAAGATAACGAAGATTCATTAGATGTTTCTTGTTGATGCCCATTGGTTTGTGGGCTTTTACCTTTATTTAATTTTTCTTTTATTTCTTCAAATGGCACGTCTTCTAGGATTGGTGAGTAGTCATCAATTATTTGTTTCATCCTGTTCTCTAATTCTTCTGTTGTTAGGTCTTCTAATTTTCCAGTACGTATTATCTTCTGCTCAATATATAAACCAGCCGCTTTCCCTCTCGCTACTTCAGCGTTAACTGCAGCTGACCATGCTCCTTTATTAAGAGCCTGCTGTCTTATTTTACCTAATTCTGATATGTGTCTATCATAAGTGACTTCATATTTTTTTTGCCACTCTTCTCTTAGTTCACCTATATATTTTACAACTAACGGATATAGTTTTGGATTCTGAAGTTTACTTGCATACTGTCTAGCAAACTCTGATTCAAACCCTGCATCAACAGCACACTCAGTTGCTGTCTTCCTGCCTTCGTTCGTTACTATCTCGTGAGCGAACTTCATTTGTTTTTCTGTTAGTTTCTTTGGTACTCCCATTGAATATCCTGTTCCATTCTTCTTTGTATTTACTGTTTGTGGGTCTTGATCTGCCATCCCATTTTTCTTTTTTCATACTTGATATTTAATACAACTTAAACTATAAATCAACCCATGTTTACTGGAAAGTTATAAATGAAAACAATATTATTAGATGACATATTATCAGAGAAAGAACTGTATTTTGTATATAATGAAATAATAGGTGCCTCCACCTGGTCTGTTGCTACTTTTTCAGATTATATTGAACATTCTTCCAATAAAAAATTTGCTGGTGGTGCTAAGTTTTTAGTTAAGCATAATGATGGAACTATATTAAATTATCCGCTTTACTTTTGGGGACAAACTTTAGTGTATAGAATGATTAAAGCATTAGAACAAAAAAATATTGGAATGCATACAAAACTTAAACGAATGTGGTTTTTATCTACAACGACAGGGTCGCCTTTACACTATCTGCATCCTGATGGAGAGGAGAATACTCATTCTATTTTATTTTTTATAACTCCAGTTTGGAAAACTGGTTGGAGAGGATCTTTTTATGTAGACGGAGAAGAGTTTAAATTTAAACCTGGTAGTGCTGTAGTCTTTGATTCTAAAGAATATCACACAGGGGAGGATCCAATTTCTGAGACATACAATTGGCAAAGGGTAACTTTAAATATGATAGTTGGAAGATAAATTATGTTTACTGGAAAGTTATTAAAACAGATCGTAGATAAATTTACTACATCACCCGCTGCTCAAGAAGCTAGAGTGCAAGTTGTGTTACCCAATGGAGATTTTTATGACATTGATGGTGTAAAACTCTTGCAAAATAAATTAGTAGGAGTAAGAGAATCTCATCGATTGGTATTTACAATTACTCCTGAAACTTGGAAAATGGGCAAAGTCATTAAGAAGCTGTAGTATTAAAAATGTCAGTCAAACCTGAACGGAAACTATGGCATGAACTTAAAGCATTTACACCTAAAATATCGTGGACTAGGATTGAAAACACTGGCTCTTTTGGTACTCCCGATCTATTGGGTTATAATTCTCGTGGGCACTTTTTTACATTGGAGTTAAAAGCTACAAAGACAAACAAGGTACGCTTCTCACCCCATCAATTTGCGTTTCACATGAAACATCCAAACAACAGTTTTATCTTAGCCAAGGCAGTCTCCCTTAACCTTGTAAAACTTTATGAAGGTAAAAGTATCATGGAGCTTGACGCTTGTGGCTTGAAGCTTGAGCCTTGCGCCCAGGGGCTTGAGGCTTGTTACTTGTGGCTTGAGCGTTTGTAGCTTGAGGCTTGAGCCTCACCCGCTTGTTGCTTGTTGCTTGCTGGCTTGTCGCTTGAAGCTTGTGGCCCGGACCAGGTCGCACGCTCTGACTCACCCGTCGGCTGTCTTTTGCTAATGGCCTGATCCGATTTATCCCTAGGGATTCTGTAAAATTTTGGATGTTTAAATACGTGTGTCATTAATTTAATTTTTGTCTTTGCTTGTGATCCAGCTTCAACCATTTAAAAAACTCTTCGCAGTCTTTCAGGTACCAGGCCGGCAGCTTCGAGTGATCCTCCAGGAACCACGGCAACAAGTCTCCTCTTTTAATTTTTTTAGTGTTTGCCATAACTAACATTTTTTATATCTTTATTCCAGCAAGCTCTGCAGTCCAGACACTGGCCGCCTTGAGTAGGAGCCGGGCAGCTGGGTTTTCCATCAGTCACCACGGTTGATGAATGCGTCCAGGCGTTGCCAGCGGTCCCGTCAACCTTAGCAGCTGACAGTCTTATAATTAAATTTTCAGGAACCTCTTCAGGAGCTGGCAGGTACTGACGTTCTTGAGTTGGTAACCAGTGTTTGGTATCAGGTGTAAGTTTACAGATTTCTATAATTTTTTGCATATGCTCTTTAGACTGAAGGTCTCCGGCGTCATGCCATCTAAACCATTTTTGACGTTTAATTTGTGTTACCATTGCCTCCACCCATTGCGGGTGATTGATAGCGTCAAGCCTTCTATATTGAGCTTCCTTGATTGCTGGGTAACGTGTATAATTATTTTTCATGGCGTAGCAACCAAAGCAAGGGCTGGTTGGAATCTTCCTGAGCTTCGCGCCAGTTTGACATGCCCACGCTGGCAGGCTGTAACTCAGGCCAGGCATCTTAGAGGTTCTTGTTAAACTGTCTGTAATTTTTTTTGCTTCTTTTATTAACATAAATCTTTCTCCTTTATTATCCTATACATTAATTGCTTGAGCTT